>Ga0182738_1000108_pt1 | contig 147534 bp, 129 predicted proteins | sample eDN5th30CBELigMG_FD_128876 | JGI IMG/M metagenome (GOLD analysis project Ga0182738, IMG submission 128876) | Enriched Miracle-Growth compost microbial communities from Emeryville, California, USA - eDNA 5th pass 30_C BE-Lig MG (version 2)... ...
GAGGCTTACGCCGAGCATGGCGAGATCGTCACGTCGGCAGCCGTGCGCCGCCTGCTGCGCAACGTCACCGGCGATCGCATCGCGCTGCCGGCCCCGCAACATTGACCGCCTTCAAGGAGAGTAACATGCCGGGAAATCTGTTCTCCCTCGTCCGGGCGCACATCGACAAGCCGACGGCGCCGTTTATCGTGTCGCCGGCCGGCCAGGTGATGACCTACGCCGACGCGTTTGCCCAATCCGCGCGGCTGGCGCACCTGCTCATCGCCAAGGGCGTGAAGCCGGGCGACCGCGTCGCGGTGCAGGTCGAGAAGTCGGCGCAGGCGATATTGTTGTATCTCGCCTGCATGCGCGCCGGCGCCGTCTATCTGCCGCTCAACACAGGCTACACGCTCGCCGAGCTAGAATATTTCATCGGCGATGCGCAGCCGCGCGTCGTCGTCTGCGACCCGGCGAAGATTGGCGGCATCTCGGCGCTCGCGCGCGGCCTCGGCGTGGCGCACATCGAAACGCTGGACCGCAACGGCGCCGGCACTCTGACCGAGGAAAGCCGCAACCTTCCCGCCGAGTTCACCGACGTCGAGCGCGCCGGCGACGATCTCGCCGCCATCCTCTACACGTCCGGCACGACGGGACGGTCGAAGGGTGCGATGCTGACGCACGCCAACCTCGCCTCGAACGCGGACGTCCTGAAGTCTGCCTGGAGATTCACCTCCAGCGACGTGCTTTTGCACGCCCTGCCGATCTTCCACACGCATGGCCTGTTCGTTGCCGTCAATGTCACGTTGATGGCCGGCTCGTCGATGATCGTGCTGCCGAAGTTCGATCCGGACGAGATTTTCCGTCTCATGCCGCAGGCCACCGCGATGATGGGCGTGCCGACTTTCTACACGCGGTTACTGGAGGACCGGCGACTGTCGCGTGATGCAACGGAGCGGATGCGCCTGTTCGTATCGGGATCGGCGCCGCTGCTGGCGGAGACGCACCGGGAATGGGAGCAGCGCACCGGACATCGCATCCTCGAGCGCTACGGCATGACCGAGACCAACATGATCACCTCGAACCCGTACGACGGCGTGCGCGTCCCCGGGTCCGTAGGGCCGGCGCTGCCGGGCGTCAGCGTGCGCGTGTGCGATCCCGAAACCGGCGCCGCCCTGCCGGCCGACGAGGTCGGCATGATCCAGGTGAAGGGCCCGAACGTCTTCAAGGGCTATTGGCGCATGCCTGAGAAGACGGCGGCGGAGTTCACCGAAGACGGCTTCTTCGTCACCGGCGATCTCGGCAAGATCGATGGCAACGACTACGTCTCCATCGTCGGACGCGGCAAGGACCTCGTCATCTCCGGCGGCTACAATGTGTACCCGAAGGAAGTCGAGACGGAGATCGACGCACTCGAAGGCGTTTTCGAAAGCGCCGTCATCGGAGTACCGCATCACGACTTCGGCGAGGGCGTTACGGCCGTCGTCGTTCTCAACAAGGGCGCGCAGCTCGATGAAAAGGGCGTCGTCTCGGTGCTCGAAGGCAAGCTCGCAAAGTACAAGCTGCCCAAGCGGGTGCTGTTCGTCGACGCGCTGCCGCGCAACACCATGGGCAAGGTTCTGAAGAACGAGTTGCGCCAGACGTACAAGGATCTCTACGCGCTGAAGCGCACGGGCTGAGAGCGCGCCTGCACGAACGGAACGCCGCCGACATCAAAGAAGGCCGGGATGCCAGTCCCGGCCTTCTCTTTTGAGCGCCTGCGAGCGACCGCCCCACGTCCGCTCGCACGCCGTTCCAATCTGGCGAGGCACCATCCCCAGCCCCGGCGCGACGCCAACGGAGCATCGACGCCGGCGGCGCGCCCTCGCTCCGCCAAATCGCAACGGCCTCTAGTGGCGCTCCTCCCTCGTATGCGGCTGACCCAACGCCCGCGGTGCCGCGAAGGCTGCTCGCTCGCGCCCCCGTGTGCTCGCCCAAACCATGACGGCGAGGGTGGCGATGTAGGGCGTCATCATCACGAAGTACTGGGGCACCTGCAGACCGATGGCGGCGACGCGCGGGATTAGCGCCTCGATGCCGCCGAAAAGGATGGCGCCGGCGAGCGCCCGCCAAGGGTGCCAGCGCGCGAAAATGACGAGTGCTATAGCGATGAGGCCGCGCCCGCCGGACATGCCGTCGACCCACAGCTTGGCGATGCCGACGGAGAGATAGGCGCCGGCGAGGCCGACCAACGCCGCGCCCACCATGACGGCTCCGTAGCGGACGAGATTGATGCTGACGCCTGCCGCGTCGGCGGCGTCCGGTCCGTCACCGACGGCACGAAGCTTGAGCCCGATCATGGTGCGATTGAGAACGTAGACCACACCGACGAAGATCGGCACGGTGAGATAGCAGACGATGTCCTGCTGGAAGAGCACCGGCCCGACGACCGGAAGGTCGGATAGTCCCGGTACGTTCAGCCGCCCGAGACCGGCGATCGGCACGTTCGTCCAGCCCGCTCGCGTCGCCACGAGGCTCGTCAATCCCTGCGCCAGGAAGATGATCGCCAGGCTGGCGATCACCTGGTTGACGCGCAGCGTGACCGACATCACCGCGAAGATGATCGAGAACAGGCCCGTCACGCCGGCGGCGATGAGCAGGGCCGCGATGGGATAGCCGCCGAGCAACAGCACTGCGCCGACGCCCGTCAGCGCGCCGACGAGCATGTAGCCTTCGGCCCCCAGCGTCAGCACGCCGGATTTCTCCGAGATGATCAAGCCCAGCGCCGCCAGAGCGAACGGCGCGGCGAAGCCCGGGATGTTCGCCACCCAATTGATGAAGAAGTCTGTCATCGGACCTACCTCGCCAGACGCACGCGGAAGCGATTGAAGAACTCGAATCCGGCCACCGAGATGACGATCACGGCTTGTATGAGCTGCACGATCGATCCAGGCACCTGGTAGAACACCTGCAGGCTCTGGCTGGCGATGAAGAACGTCGCCACCAGCAGCGATACGAGGATCGCGCCGATCATGTTGTTGCGTGCGAGGAAGGCGATAAGGATGCCCGAGAAGCCGTAGCCGAGAAAGAAGCTCTGCGTCAGCCGGTACTCGACGCCGGCGCTGATGGTGAAGCCGGCGATGCCCGCGAGCGCGCCCGACAGCAGCGCCGCGCCCAGCGTCACCGCGACGACCTGGATGCCCATCGCTCCGGCCATCTTCGGATTCGAGTTGACGACCCGGGTGTAGAACCCGAAGCGGCTGACGCTGAAGAGCCACCAGCAGAAGGCGGTCAAAAGCAACGCCAGCGGCAGCGCGTAGGTCAGGCTTTCCCACCCGAGCTGCGCCAGACGCTCCGCCGGCCCGTATTGCTCCGAATTGGGGAAGTTGCTCTGCGGGTCGCGCCACGCGCCATACAGCAGGTGGAGCAGGAGATTGACGGCCACGTAGTTCAGCAACAGCGTGGAGATGATCTCGTTGACGCCGAAGCGGATGCGCAACAGCGCCGGGACGATGATCCACGCCATGCCGCCGATGGCCGCGACGATCATCATCAGCGGCAGCCGCCATTGCTCCGGACCGACGTCGTTGATGGCGATGGCTGTCGCGGCGATCGAGCCAAGTATCATCTGTCCTTCGATGCCGATGTTCCAGAAGCGAACCCGAAAAGCGACGGCCGCGCTCAAACCGACGATCAGCAGCGGCGCGAGTTGCGTCAGCAGCGCCGAGATGTTGGTCGTGTTGGAGAAGATATTCTTGAACTCCAGCACCAGACCATCGGCCGGCACACCAGCCGCCATCAGAATCAGGAACGACAAGCCAAGCCCGACCGAAACGCCGCAGAGCAGCACAATCGTTTGAAACCATACGGGCGCGTGCTGGCGCACCTCGAGCAGCAGCCCGGGAATGCGCACGCCTCGGCGCGGCGGTTGGGACGCCGACGGCTCCTTGCGCTCCATGCCGATGTTCATTTGCATCTCAGTCATGGTGCACCATTGCCTTGCCCAACAGTTGCCGGTCGGCGGGCGCCTCGAACTCCTGCACGATGCGGCCGCGCGTCATGACGCCGATGCGATCCGACATCAGCATGATCTCGTCCAGGTCTTCGCTGATGAGAAGGACGGCGGCGCCACCGTCGCGCGCCTCCAGTAGCCGCCGGCGAACCTCGCTCGTCGCGCGCGCGTCGAGACCGCGGCTGGGACTATGCGCCACGACGATACGCGGCGGAGAGGCGAGCTCGCGGGCGATGACAAGCTTCTGCGCGTTGCCGCCTGATAGCAGCGATGCCTTCTGGCGCGCCGAGCGAACGCCGAGGACCTCGAATGCGTCGACGGCGTTCTTGGTGCTCGCCGTGGCGGAACGCCAGTCCACCCGCGACCACGGGCCGAATGCGCCGTTGCGGACGCCGGTGACGATGTAGTTCTCGCATATCGACAGGTCGCCAGCGAGGCCGTACGTGGCTCGGTCGGCGGGAATGCAGGCGAGACCCAGCTTGCGCCGGTCGGCCGGCCCGCTGCGGCTGATGTCGCCGGCGCCGGTGAATTCGATCGTGCCGCTCGTCGGCTTGTTGACGCCCATCAGGATCTCGGCGAGCTCCGGCTGGCCGTTGCCGCCGACGCCGGCGATGCCGTAGAGCTCGCCGCCGTGCAGCGTGAGATCGACACCGTGCAGTGTGCGATGTCCGTCGGCGCGCGAGCCGGTGATGCCCTGCAGACGAAGCACGGGCCTACCGATCGCCTTGGCGGGATGACGCGTCTCGCAAACCGCCTGGCCAATGATCTTGGCTGTCAGATCGGCGAGCGAGCTGCTTTTTGGATCGGCAGTCGTGACCGTACGCCCGCCGCGCATGATGGTGACGCGATCGGCAAACGCCTTCACCTCGCCGAGTTTGTGGGTGATCAGCACGACGGCTGCGCCCTTCGCAGCCAGCGTGCGCATCACCTTTAGCAGTGCCGTCGCCTCGCTGTCGGTCAAGACGGCGCTCGGCTCGTCGAGGATGATGATGCGTGCGCCGTTGACGAGGACCTTGAGAATCTCGACTCGCTGCTGCTCTGCAACCGACAGCGCCCCGACCGGCCGCTTCAGGTCGACCGAAAATCCCATCGTCTCGCAATGCTCGCGCACCGAGCGCTCGACCTCTGCCAGACCGGGCCGGTAATTGCTCGCACCGGCCGCCAGCAGAATGTTCTCGATGGCATTGAAGCCCTTCACCAGCTTGTAGTGCTGATGAACCATGCCGATACCGAGCTTTTTCGCGGTCAGCGGCCCGTCGATCGCAACATCGCGGCCGGCGACGCGGATGTACCCCTTGTCGGGGCGGTAGAGGCCGGCGGCGATGTTCATCAGCGATGACTTGCCGGCACCGTTCTCACCGAGCAACGCGTGCAGCTCGCCGGGCTCGACGTCGAACGAGGCATCTGCCAACGCCTGAAATCCGTCGAAGGATTTCGAGACGTCGTGGAGTTCCAGAATTGGCATGGCTGCACCAAAAGCTAGCGGGCGCGACGGCAAGCCGTCGCGCCCTGTCCATTACTTCTGGCTGATTACGCCATCGACGAACCAATCCATCTTCCACAGGTCGCCGTCGCTCAGCACCTGGCCTTCGGCGACACGCTCCTTGCCTTCCCGGTCCTTAAGCGGGCCTGCATAGACCTGCCGCTTGCCGTCGATGATCTCCTGACGCTGCGTGGCGATCTTTTCCGCGACGTCCTTAGGCACGGCATCGCCGCAGCACTTGATATCCGTTCCGCCATCCTTCATCGGAATGAAGGCGCCGTACTCGCTGGGGCTCCAGCCGGTCGTAAGCTTCTTGATCTCGGGTGCGAGGAAGCGGTCCCAAACCCAAACCGACGAGCACTGGGTTGCCTTGGGGGCAAACTCCGAGAGATCGCGATGGTGGCCCGTGCCGTAGACGCCCTTCTCCTGGGCGACGATCTGCGGTGCGGCGGTGTCGACGTGCTGGCCGATGACATCGATCCCCTGCTCGATCAATGCCTGGGCTGCGGCGCGCTCCTTCACAGGGTCGTTCCACGCACCGGTGAAGACGACGGTGACGGTTGCATTCGGATTGACCTGGCGCGCGCCCATCGCATAGGCGTTGACGGTCCAGTTCACCAGACCGAAGGGATTGGCCGCGACGAAGCCGAGCTTGCCGGTCTTCGAGGCGCCGGCCGCTGCCATGCCGCACAGATACTGGCTCTCGTACGTGCGCCCGTAAACGCTTTCGAGGTTCGGGCCATTGGTCGTGCCGGCCGGATTGATGAAGGCAACCTTGGGATACTTCGCCGCCAGCTCCTTGAACGTGTCGGAGTAGCCGAAGGCAGAGCCGATGATGACGTTGGTTCCGCGTTGAATGAGCAGCTCGGCTGCCGGACGGATGGCGGTCGCGTTCTCCGGCACGTTCTCGATCACGGGAATGGTGATGCCCATTTCCTTCTCGAGCTTCTGGCGTGCCTCGTCGAGGGCCTGCGACCATCCACCGTCGTTCTTCTGCGCCAGAAGGATCATGGCGATCTTCGGCGGTCCATCGAGCTTGAACTCGGCGCTGGCCGGTGCGACGGATACGACGAGCACTGCGGCTGCAGCCGCAAGTAGTGACTTGAAGGGTTTCATCGGTGACTTCCCATCCTGTTCGGCAGACTTGCTGCTTCCCTGATCAACAATCAGTTCCGAATAGCGCCGCCGGTCTCAGAGCCACCGGGGGATGAGCACTGGCATTCGCCAGTCGTGTGGATCGTGCGATCCATCACATGCCATCCCAACGATGACCGTTGCCGGTCGCCGCGACGTTTCCTCTCGCCGACACCGTTTTTGGTGCCTTTTGTTTAGGTCGCCGATGCTGCCTTCTTGCTTAGGGCCGTGTGTATTGCGCTCGGCGTTATTGGTGCGTGATAGAAGTACTCGTCCGTCAGCGGGCGCAGCGCGTCTTCAACAGCAGACGCAATGACGGCCGCCACCGGAATACATCCAGCCTCGCCCACGCCCTTGACCCCCAGCGGGTTCAACGGCGACGGCGTCTCGAGATGGAGAATCTCGACAGCGGGAATTTCGGTCGCGTACGGGACCAGGAAGTCCACGAAGTTCGCGTTGATGAGATTGCCTTCGGTGTCGTATTCGATGCGCTCGTACATGGCGCCGCCGATACCCTGCGCGATGCCGCCCATGACCTGTCCTTCGACGATCATGGGATTGATCATGTTCCCGCAGTCGTGGATGCAGACGTAGCGCTTGATCTTCACGGCGCACAGATCTGGATCGACCTCGACGATGGCGCCGTGCACGCCGTACGCCCAGGTCGCGCTCGGCGGGCTGTAATAGTCCGTTGCCTCGAGCCCCGGGTGCTGCCCTTCGGCGAGCGGCGGGCCATCGTGCTTGCTGGCCGGCGCAAACTGCGTGGCGGCTTTGGCGGATTCGTTGAACGCGTAGCGCAGCGGGTTGGTGGCCGTGGCAATGGCGGCGAGCGAGACCGACCGGTTGCTGCCCTTGATCCATGCCGCGCCGTCGCGCAGCTCCAGGTCGTCCGGCCCCACTTCGAGCATGTTGGCGGCGGCGGCGAGCGTTTTCTTGCGCACGATGAGCGCCGACTTGTGGATCGCATTGCCGGAGACGACTGCGGCGCGGCTGGCGAACGTCGCAACGCCCCAGTCGAACGCTTTGGTGTCCCCTTCGACCAGAATGACGTCGCTGACGGCGACCCCGATCTGATCGGCTACGATCTGCGCGAAGACCGTGTCGTGGCCCTGCCCTTGCGATGTCAGACCGGTGTTGACGTAAACCTTGCCCGTGATCGGGTGGATCTTGATATGCCCGCCTTCGTATGGACCAAGCCCGGTGCCCTCGACGTAGAAAGAAAGGCCGAGCCCCAGGTAGCGTCCCGCCTCGCGCGCTGCACGCTGCTCCGCTGCGAACGCCAGCGGGTCGAGCTTTTCGGCAAGGAGCTGCAGCGCCTTGTGGTACTGGCCGCTGTCGAGGCTGACCGGCAAGCCGTCTGCGAACACCAGCCCCTTGCGCAAGTATGGGAACTCGTGATCGGCGACGAGATTGCGGCGGCGGACCTCGAACCGATCGAGCCCGAGCTCTTCCGCCAGCTTGTCCATGGCGCGCTCGATGGCGAAGTTCGCCTGCGGCCGTCCGCACCCGCGGTAGGGCGTGACGACGACGGTCGGCGTGTAGACGGCTTTGAACTCCACCCGGATGTTGGGAATGCGGTACGGCCCGGCGATGGACGTCGAGGCGACCTGCGCGACGGCGATGCCGTAGGGAATGAACGCGCCGGTATCGTGCAGAAAGCGGTCGACAAGTGCCACAACCTCGCCGTTCTTCTTCGCATACAGCTCGATGTTGTGAATCTGCGTCCGCTCTTGCGACGAGCCGATGAAGTTCTCGCGGCGATCCTCGATGAATTTTACCGGGCGACCGAGCTGCATGGCGGCGAACGGCACCAGCAGCTCATCGGGGTAGAACAGCAGCACCTTCTGGCCGAAGCCGCCGCCGACGTGGGGTGCGATGACCCGGACCTTGTCCTCGTCGAGATTGAAGATCGAGGCCAGACCGCCGCGAATGGCGATCGGGCCTTGCGTGCCGTCCCAGACGGTCAGCTCGCCCGTGACGGCATCAAAAATCGCCGCCACCGCCCGGCACTCCATGGGCGCGGCCGTCGATCGGTCGACTTGCACGCGGATGCGCGTGACATGCTCCGCGCCCGCTATCGCGTTGTCGGGATCGCCGGAGATCTGCACTAGATCGGCGGCGATGTTGTTTGGATGCGTCGGATGCACCAGCGGCGCGGAATCCAGGATCGCCTTCTCGAGATCGATCTCGACCGGCAGCGGATCGTAGTCCACCTCCACGAGGGCCGCTGCGTCCTCGGCGGTGTAGCGATCGACAGCCACGACCATCGCCACCGTCTGTCCGACGTAATACACGTCGCCGCGCGCCAGCGGCCGCTGCGTGCGCGGGCTGTTCATGCACGGATGCGGTATGAGCTGCGGCAGCTCAAGATCGAGGGCGCCGATGTCGTCGCAGGTATAGACCGCGGCGACGCCCGGATGCTGAGCGGCAAACTCGGTCGATATCGACTTGATCTTGGCACGCGCGAAGGGACTGCGCACGAACGCGACGTGCAACGCTCCGGCAAGCGGAATGTCGTCGACATATGCGCCGGCGCCGACCAGCAATTGCGGATCGATGTTCCGCTGAACGCGCGCCCCGAACATTCTGGTAGACATGCGCGCCCCCTAGCCCAGTGCCATTGCTTTGGCCGCCTGGCGCACGGCGGCGATGATGTTTGCGTAGCCCGTACAGCGGCACAGATTGCCGGAGATGATGTCCCGGATGCCCTCATCCGAAAGATCCAGCGGCGCGCTCGAGTTGAAGCTGCTCAGGATGTTCATGATCATGCCGGGCGTGCAGTAACCGCACTGCAGACCGTGGCACTCGCGGAACGCCTCCTGCAGCGGATGCAGCGAGCCATCCTTGTTGGCGACGGATTCGATCGTTCGCACCTGACAGCCCGCCGCCTGCACGGCGAAGGTCAGGCAAGAGCGGCCCGCAACGCCGTCGATCAGCACGGTGCAGGCGCCGCACACGCCGTGCTCGCAGCCAACATGCGTGCCGGTGAGGCCCAAGCCATGACGCAGGAAGTCTGACAGCAGCATGCGCGTGCTGACCTCCGCCGTCACCGCCTCGCCGTTGACGGTGAGCTCGATCTTTGTCGTCGGGTCGGCCGATTTCGCCGGCAGGTTTTGTCGTATTTTTGCGCGGTTCATTCCTGCATTCCCTCAACGCGACCTTGCCAGGGCCTTCTCGACCGTCCTGACGACCAAGCTTGCGAGCAGGTCGCGGCGGTAGTTGGTGGTCGCGTGGATATCGTCGGGTGCGGTCACATACTCCCTCGCGGCAGCCGCGGCCGCTTTGAACGAAGCGTCGGTGAAACCCTCTGCGGCGAATATCTGCTCGCACGTCTCGAGGCGGATCGGACGCGAGGCGACACCGCAGGCGGAAAGCGACACGACATCCCGCGCGCCATCGCGCGTGACGATGGCCGCGACGGCGGCGATCGCGTAGTCGCCGTGGCGGCGCGTGAACTCCTTGAAGGCCCAGCCAGCGCCTTGCGGCAGCACAGGGAAATGCGCTTCGACGATGATCTCGTCGGGCTCACGCGAAGTCGTCATGTGAAACTGGAAGAAGTCGCTGGCCGGAATCTCCCTGCGACCACGCGGACTCTCGGCAATCACCGAGCCGCCCGTTACAAGGAGTATCGACGGCATCTCCGCCGCAGCGTCGGCGTGGCACAGACTTCCAACCACGGTACCGCGATTGCGAATGGGCACATGAGCGACGTGCGCCATCGTCTCGCGAATGAGCGGGTTGACCCGGAACACGCCGTCGTTGAGCTCGAGCTCGCGATGGCGGGTCATTGCTCGAACGACAATCTTGCCGCCTTCGATGCTGATGCCCTTCAGGCCCGCGACATGCTGGATGTCGATGAGCTTGCTGGGCGCGGCGAAGCGCATATTGAGGGCGGGGATTAGACTCTGACCGCCGGCGAGAACCATCGCCGCAGGATCGGAAGCCAGGATATCGACGGCATCTTTGAGCGACCGCGGCGCGCAATACTCGAAGGGCGGTGGTTTCATCCTACCTCACAGAGGCCGATCGCTGCGTCACCGGGACCGGCCAAGTTCTCCGCTAGCCCCTGCCGTCTCTCCAGGAAATGCGGCATGTCACGCCATTGAGCGGACATATCCACATACTGGATATGGCATCCTAAATTGAGATAGACAAAACTGTCAATATTGTTATTCGGCCTGCCGATGGCGATGCGCGGTGGCGTTAACTATGAACACGCCGAGCGCGGTGAGCGCGAGGGCGAGCCAGCTCCACAGCGAGATCGTCTCGCCGAACAACGCCACGGCAAACAGCACTCCAACGGCGGTATTCACGTAGCTGAGCTGGCTGATGTAGACCGGCCCGCCGACACGCTGCAGGCGAAAATAGAATGCGTAGCCGACACCCAGCGCGACCGACTGGAGCGCGATCAGCCGCCAGCCGGCTGCAATCTGCTCGGCGATAGTGCCGATTCCGCCACTCCAAAAGACGAGCAAACAGATCAAAGACAGTGCAGCTGTGGCCAAAGTCCACGTTGCAAGCTGTAAAGCCGGCGGATCATCGGCGGGCCAGCCTACGCTGCGGTACACGTTGCCGACAGCCAATACCGCCGGTGCAATCAGCGCCGCGAGGTACCAGAAAATCGACGAGCCAGCTTCTCCATCGCCGTGCTCGCGTGTGACGAGAATGATCGCGGCGCCTGCAACGCCCAAGGCCAGCCCGAACATTCGCATCGCGCTCGGCTTCTCTAAGCGCATGACATAGACGATAGCCAGCGTCGCGATCGGTATCAGCGTCTGGAAGATTGCCGGCAACGCCGATCCGAGGTGCTGCATCACGAGCACGATCGCCGTGAACGGGATCGCAATCGTGAGCTGTCCGGAGATCAGCGCATAGCGTAGCGCGGCCCGATCCGGCAGCAGCGCGCTGCCGCTGAGATAGGTGAGCAGCGCGAGGACGACGGTGCCGCCGAGAGACGCCGCACCGACATAAAGGAGCGGCGCCAGGCCCTGGCCTACGGCGATGTTGCCCAGCGGAAAGATGGTGCCGACGCCGGCGCCCGTCGCCAGCAGCAGTAACAGCGGCTCGGCCTTGCGCCAGGATGGTTCGCCCATCATGCTCCCGGCGCCGGATCGATAGGCGCGCGCAACGCACACCCGAGGACCGCCTCGCACCAGGCTGCGGCAGCAAGCAACTCCGCCTCCGCGTAGGGTTTAGCCACCAGCTGCAGGCCAACGGGCAAGCCGGCCCGGGTGCGCCCGCAGGGAATGGAGATAGCCGGGCATCCGCACACGCTGATGGCGTATCCGAGCACCAGCCAATCAAGATAGGTTGCCAGCTTCTGGCCGCTGATCTCGTCCACGTACCTTTGCTCGACGGGGAACGGCTCGACGGGTGCGGTCGGCGTGATGAGGATGCCGTGCGTGTCCAGGAATGCGATCATCGTCCGGCGCAGGTGTCCGCGCTCCGCCTCGGCCGCAGCGATGTCCGCCGCACTGAGCTTGAGACCTTCCTCGATATTCCAGACCACCTCGGGCTTCAGCTTCGCGCGGTGTTTTTCCAGCGCGTCGCGGCGCAGGGCAGCAAACTGATACGCCCTCAGCGTGCGGAACACACCATCGCTCGAGGCGATCTGCGGAGTGCTCGCATCAACGCGAAGCCCGGCCCCCACGAGCGTCGTGACAGCGTCTTCGACGACTTGGCGTACCTCGGCATCGATCGCCGCCATTCCGAGAGTGAGGCTGAAGGCGGCCGACCGCGGCGGCTCCGGCCTGCGCGCAGATTCAAGGTAGCTTCGCGCGGCGGGCAACGGCCGGCTCAATGGATCGCGGGCGTCGAACCGCGCCATGCCGTCGAGCGCCAGCCCGACGTCCTCGACCGTTCGCGCCAGCGGCCCCATCACCGACAGCACCTGCATGGGCAGGCCGCTCGGCCCCTGGGGTATCAGTCCCGGGCTCGGCCGCAGCCCCACGACGTTGCAGAACGCCGCGGGGTAGCGGAGCGAACACGCAAAATCCGATCCCTGTGACAGGAACGCCATACCGGTTGCCACCGCGACGGCCGCGCCGCCCGATGATCCGCCGGCGGAGCGTGTGAGATTCCACGGATTAAGCGTACACCCGAAGACCTCGTTGAATGTATTAGCCCCCGCTTCGAACTCAGGCGTGTTTGACTTCGCGTAGACCACCCCTCCGCCGGATTCTATGGCATCGACCACGTAGTCGGACCGGCTCGGCACAAAATCGGCATAAGCAAGCGAGCCGTAGGTGGTGCGCACACCGGCGACGGCAGCGGAATCCTTGATTGTCACCGGAAGGCCGCGAAACGGGCCGCGCGCGCTGACAGGCCGATTTTCAATCTCGGCCAGGCTGCGATTCGCGCGCTCAAAGCAGAGCGTCGGTAGGGCATTCACGCGGCCGTCCACTGCAGCCACGCGCTCGGCTACGCTCGCAAGCACCTCGCGCAGGGAAATCTCTCCAGCGGCAATTCGCTCGACCGTGTTGACCGCCGACCAACTCCAAATAGGATCACTCATTTCCGGGTTCCGGGCAGAATCTGCGGTGCACTCTGGCGGCAATGCATTGTGCGCCTAGGTGTCATGGCGTAAGACTGGGCGTCGCGAACAATTTTTGAGCACTGATTGGATTCCGACGTGACGAAGTCGCAAAGCGCCATGATACGCGGCAGCGTTTCCAAGAAGAAAAGCGAAGCTGCGCAAAACGGCAGCGGCGCCGCGGAAGAGACGGGCGACGATCCGCTGCGCGGCATGGCGCGCTCGTTCGCGGTTCTCGATTTCCTGGCCACCTCGCCGGGCCGCGTCGTCGACGTGACGCGCAGCCTCAATCTGCCGTGGGCGACCGTGCACCGGACGCTGATCCAGCTCGAGAAGGCGCAGTTCCTGCGCCGCGATCCTGAAAGCAACAGGTACGAGATCGGCCCGCGCCTGTGGCACATCGGCTCGGCTTACCTCGCCAATCATCGCGCGCTGAAGGCGGCCATGCCGTACCTCGCGCGCCTCGAGGACGAGGAGGGCATCGCCACGCAGGTGGTGGAGCGCATCGGCTACCAGTCGGTTGCCATCTACTCGCATCAACGCGCGGAAGAGGACATCACCAAAGCGCAGTACGGCTATCACTTCCCGCTGCACTGCGGCTCGAAGGGCCTCGTACTGCTGGCGAACGAGGATGCGGACTTCATAGAAGAATATCTCGCGCGCGACCTGGAGCGGCTGACTCCCGACACGGTGATGGACCCGAAACGTCTGCGAACGCTCTTGAAGCAAGTCAAAACCGAAGGCATCTCGCTCACCGTCGGCGACGTGCAGCCGTTCACGGGCTCGATCGCGGCCCCCATCCATGATGCCAGCGGCCGTGTGATCGCCTGCGTCTCGTTCGTCTTCCGTAAGGCCGTCGCAAAGAACACCAAGCGGCTCGACGCGCTGCGCGATCTGCTGCTTGAGACGACCCACTCGATCAGCCTCGATCTGGGCTGGCGACCGGGCACGGCCTGATTTCATTTTTTCCGTTCGCCGTATGACGTTTGCAGCTCGGTGAAGGTCTTCGTCAGCGCGTCGATCACCACGTTGATGAAGGCTTCGCCGGCTTTGGCACTGGCCACCGACGGATCGCCGAAGATCGCCGCATGCCCCACCTGGGGACGTGGCCTGCGCGCATAGGTTCGCGTCGGGTTGGTCGGCGCCACGAGGTCCCAGCCAACCGGCCCGTAATAGGCGCCCTCGAGACGCTCCATCTTCACGAGGTCGGGCCGCGTGGCGAGCTGGAACGAAGCCTCGAGCTCGCAGCCGTGCCCCATCCCCCCCGGTACCGACTTGCGCATGGCGTGAATCTCCGCCGCCGCCGGGTCCCAATAGCTGACCGCCGAAACGGTGAAGTCGTGCTCTTCGTCGAGTTCGTCGATGAGGTGGCGCGCCACGGCGTCGTTGGCCGTGCCGCTCGGCCGATTGCCGTTGAGCAGTATGATCTGCCTGAAGCCCTGCCGTACCAGCGCCGCGCAGATTTCGAAGACCATCGTCTGATACGTCGGGATGGTCAGCGAGATGGTGCCGGGGAACTTCTCGAACGTCTTAGATATGCCGTATGCGACCGGCGGCGCGACAAGGGCGTCGATCTTATCGGCCAGCAGGGTGGCGATGTGATCAACCTGATGCGTGTCGGTATCGAGCGGCATGTGAGGACCGTGCGCCTCGGTCGCGCCCGTGGGGACGATCACGGCGCGGCCCGCCGCGATCGAATCGGCGACCTCCATCTGGGTCATATACGACATGCGACGTTCCAAGGCGCAGCTCCCTTCGTCCAAGCACCGGACCCATCGGTCAATTGAAGTAGCGATTTCGGCTTTCAATTACGCGTCATGGCCAAACGCGGGAGGAAACGGAAAGCCGAAATCGCGTTCAGCCTCTCTGGTGGCTTTGCAAGCCGAAAATTCGGCGTAGCGACGAAACAAAAACCAGCCAAAGAATTTTGAATGCGCTCACCTGATTTGCCGCCTGTGCTTGCGACGCCGGCGCGGCCGCTGCGGACGCAGCAGAGCCACCATCGGCATGAGATGCACCCTCGGGCTGCAGGCCCTCGGACAGCTTGGCTTCAACGTTGCGCGCGAACTGACCGATCAGCACGTTCGCCGTTTCGGTGACAACGCCGGTGCGGCCGAACTGGGCAATCGGGCCGGCGAGCTGCACGTCGGCTTCGATGTCGACGCGCGATCCGGCTCCAGCCTCGATCACCTTGTAGTCCATCACCAGCTTGGAACGGCTGCCGCCCCGGCGGTCCAGTCCCTGTCCCTCCACGTGGGCGCTGCGCGTGGGCGTGTCATTCACGACACGCGCCTCGCCCTCGAACGAGGCGCCAAACGGGCCGAGCTTTATATTGACCCGTCCAGCATAGTTGCCGTCGCCGCGGTCCTCGGTGAACTGAGCTCCGGGCATGCAGGCGGCGACCGATGGAATATCCTGGAACAGAGCCCAGACTTCCGAAGGTGGCCGACTGACCTCAAACGACTGATTGATCTTCATCGCATCAACCCCGGGCTGCTTGCTGCGTAACGGGTGTCGCTAGCCATCCGGCGTCGGGATCCGACCAACCTTCAGGGCGCGAAATCTTGCCCGCCGCTTTCAGCTTATCGAAGTACGGGCCGCGATCGAACATCGGCAGATTGCCGCGCGCCCTTGCCAGCTCCTGGCGCTTGGCCGCCGTAGCCGCCTCGTCGGCAGACCACTTGCGCCCGCTCTTGACGAGCACGACGCCGTAGTCGGCGAGCGCGGACGCGGCCGAGATGTTGCCGCACTGCACGTCGCTGACGACCATGTCGACCGGACGCGAAAGCGGATCGCCCCAGCCGCCGCCGCCGGTGGTCACGATGGTGATCGACGAGCCGGCAGGGACCATGACGGTGTCGCACATGCCGGGATGCTCCGTATCGGCGCCCGCCGTGCTGGTGACGGTCACAGCGTAGTTGGCGCCCGCCTTGCCGCCGTTGACACCGTAGCACCCGAGCATCGAGCGGTCGGCGTTGGAGATCAGCTTGCAGTCGCCAAGCATCTTGATGCGCTTGTCGTAGCCAAGGCCGCCGCGGTGGAAACCGGCGCCGCCCGAGTCCTGCTTCAGTCCGAGCCGCTCGACCAGAATCGGATAGCGCGTCTCGGAGAACTCGGCCGGCAGGTTCTTCGAGTTCGGGACGATGTGCACGACGTCCGAGCCGTCGGCCCACGGACGACCAGGGCTGCCGCCGCCGAGAACCTCGCGGAACAGATAGAAGTCGTCCTGCGTCTTGCCGCCGGTGACGCCCCAGATGCGGATGGTCTCGTGGTCGGCCGGCATCTTGCCGTCCGTCGCCTTCGACAGGCACGCGGCAAACACGCCGAGCGTGCGCAGCATGAGGAAGAAGCGCATGCCGGTCGGCTTACCGAACGTCGGCGTGATCAGCGTGCCCTTCTCCGGGAACACCACGTCGACGACGTCGAGCACGCCTTCGTTGGAGTCGATCTCCGCCGCGCGCTCCGGAGAGCTCGCCAGCGAGCGCAGCGTCGGCGCCAGCCACTTGCGGAAATAGCGGCCCTCGACCTCGTCGAGCGACCAGTTGATCGGCCCCTTCGCTTCCGGATCGGTGCCCGTGAAGTCGAGAACGATCTTCTCGGGCGTCTTGGTCATCTTGATGCGTAGCGCGTGCAGGCGCGGCTCGTCGACGCCATCGTTCTCGATGTAGTCCTCGAAGTTGTAGACGCCGTCTTTGATGCGCGGCAGGATCTCACGCCGGAACACCTCCGCCGTATTGAGAAGGATCTGGTCGAACGCCGCTTCCAGCGTGTCGACGCCATACCGCTCCGCCAGCGCGATGACGCGGCGGGAGCCGAGCTTGGCGGCGCCGATCTCGGCATCGAGATCGCCGGCGAGATGCTCCGACAGGCGCGAGTTGCGCACGATGATCTTGAACGCCGCCTCGTTCAGCTTGCCACGCTCGTAGAGCTTGATCGGCGGAATGAGAACGCCTTCCATCCAGCTATCGGTCGCGTGCACGGGCAAGCTGCCGGGCACCGCGCCGCCGATGTCGTCGTGATGGCCGAACACCTGGCTGAAGCCGATCAGCCGCTCGCCAAAGAAGATCGGAACCGTGGTGCACAGGTCCGGAACGTGCCCGATGCCGCCGCAGGAGTTGTACGGATCGTTCCAGAAGAACACGTCTCCGGGAAAGATGTTCTCGGCGCCGAAGTACTCGAACACCGGCTCGACGATGGCCGAGTAGGAGCGGCCCGTCAGCTTCCGGCCCTTGGCATCGAAGAGCGCGACGCGATAGTCGTGCTGATCGCGGATCATCGGAGAGCGCGCGGTACGCTCGACCGCGGCTTCGATCTCGAGCTCGGCGGCACGGATCGTGCCATGGATGACCTCGAGCTCGATCGGGCCGAGTTTGGTTGGTCTATCAAGCATGTCCGTCTGCTCCCTAGGCGATGTTCTTTTCTAGAATGAGGTTGCCGTACGCGTCGGCACGGACACTCCAGCTGGCAGGCACCACCACCGTCGAGCCGTACTCTTCGATAATCGCCGGGCCATTCACTTTCTGATCGATCGCCAGCTCGGTGCGCTTGTAGAGCGGGCAGCTAACCCAGCCCGAGCTGCGCCAGAAGGCTTGGCGATGGCCAAACGGCTTCGCTTCGGCCTTGACCGTCGTGTCGGCATTGATCCGCGGCCGGTGCTGCTCGCCGATCGCCTGCACGCGCAGGTTCACCAGCTCGACGTCCTGCTCACCCTCGTAGTGGAAACCGAACGTCTGGTCGTGAACGCGATGGAAGTCCTTGAACATGTGCTCCACCGCAGCGAGCCCGGAGAGATCGTCCGGAACCTCGACCTGCACCTCGTGACCTTCGCCGAGGTAGCGCACGTCGGCAACCCGGCGCACCTTGATCTTGTCGCGCGGAATGCCTTCGGCGGAGATATCCCTGATGCCCTCCTGCACTAGGTCCTCCCAAGCGGAGAGAATCTCCTGCTTGTCGACCGTCGATTGCTGCCGCACGAGGGTGCGGATGTAGTCGCGGCGAACGTCGGAAACGTGCAGGCCGAAGGCGCAGAGGTTGCCCGGGCTCGGCGGCGAGACGATGGTGCGCACATCGAGAAGATCGGCAACCTCGGCGGCGAAAAGACCGCCTGCGCCACCGAAGGCCACCATCGCGTATGCGCCGGGATCGCGACCGCGCGTCGTCGTCACCTGGCGAATGCCGAAGACCTGATTGACGGCTGCGATCTCAAGCGCACCGGCTGCCACTTCCTCGGCCGTCATGCCGAACTGGGCGCCGAGCTTGTCGTAGGCCGCACGCGCAGCATCGGCATCGAGCTTGATGGCGCCACCGATCAGCGTCGAGGGCAGTCGGCCGAGCGTGATCGCCGCATCGGTGACCGTCGGCCGCGTGCCGCCCTTGCCGTAGCAGATGGGGCCCGGATCGGCGCCGGCGCTCTTCGGGCCGACCTTCAACTGTCCGTAGGGATCGATCCATGCAATGGATCCGCCGCCCGATCCGACCGTGACGATGTCGAGCATCGGCGTCTTCACGGGGTAGCTCTCGACCATCGACGCCGAGGTATACATCGGCGTGTAGTCCTCGACGATGGCGACGTCCGTCGATGTGCCGCCGACGTCGATCGTCAGGATGTCCTTATAGCCGGCAAGCCGCGCCATATGGATCGAGCCGAGGATGCCCGCTGCCGGACCGGAGAGCAGCATCGTCACCGGCTTCTCGCCGGCCGAAGAATGCTTCACCACACCGCCGTTCGACTGCATGATGAGGAACGGGATGTCGCCGGATTGCGAGCGCAGCCTCTCGGCCGCGTTGTTGAGGTAGGTACGGCAATAGGGCTTGACGAGCACATCGATCAGCGTGGTCATCGCACGCTCGTACTCGCGGTACTCGGGCAGCACCACCGACGACAGCGAGACGAAGACGTCGGGGAAGTTCTTCTTGATCAGCTCGCCGATGCGGCGCTCGTGCGCATCGTTGGCGTAGGAGTGCAGCAGGCACACGCCGATGCAGGTGACGCCGTCCTCGACAAGCTCGCGCACCGCTTGCAGGGTCTCTTCCTCGTCGAGCGCCTCCAGCTCCTGACCGGAGAAGTTCATGCGTCCACCGACCTCGCGCACGAGATGCAGCGGAACAAGGCGCGGCGGCTTCACCCAGAAGAACGAGTTTCCGTAGCCGTCCGGCACGGACTGGCGGGCGACCTCGATCATATGGCGGAAGCCGCGCGTGACGATCAGGCCCAGCCCGGCGAATTTATGCTCGAGCACGGCATTGGTGGCGACGGTCGAGCCATGCAGCAGCATGTTGAGGTCTTCGTCGGCTGCACCAGCTTCGTCCAGCGCCCGGCGCACGCCATTCAACAGGCCCACGCTTGGATCTGCCGGGGTGGATGGCGTCTTCACCACCGTCAACGCTCCGGTAGCGTCGTTAATCGCCACAACGTCAGTGAAAGTTCCACCCGTATCGATCGCAATCCGTAGGCCCATCTCTCCCTCGCGTATCCGCATATTGGATATTGCATTCATATAATGCATGTTGAGATCGGATAATCAAGTCGCTTTAGGAGACCTCCGACGCACCTTTTCCGTGTTGGTTCAATGTGTCGCTCATCGGCCTCAGAGCAGGCGCTCGTAAGCGCTTCGCTCGGCAATGATTTGCGCAGGGGCTGCAGCCGCCTCGGCAATAAAAAAGGGCTGCACGACGTGCAGCCCGAAGTGGGCGGGAGCTCTCAGTCAAACGTGTCAGAACCGCCAGACGGCAAGCGCCTGGAATGCGCTCTCATCGACATTGGTACCGAGCTTGTTCTGCCAGTACTGATATTCCGTACCGACGAAGAAGCGGTCCTTGTCGCCGCCGAGCGCGTAGCCGATATCCCAGCGGAACTGAGGCTGCGCGAGGATCCAGTCGAGCTGCTTGCCGTAGATGTTGGCGGAGTTGCCCGTGTATTCGGCGTGGCCCTCGAAGCTGAACCGCTGCCCGCCGATGGTGAAGGGATAGGCCCAGGCGATGTCCGCCTGCCAGCCATCGTCCTGCGCGATATCGCTCTGGTCGATGACGCCGGCCACGTAGGTGCGCAGGAATGCGAAGCCCGGCACGTTCCAGTCGGCGTAGCCGCCGATAATCCACGCGAAGTACCCGGCGTCGGCGTCGAAGTCCATGCTGGCCATGAAGCCGAGGTCCTTGAGCAGACCGTTGCCGTAGTTGATGCCGAAGATCTTCGCCGAGCTGAAGTTGGCGTAGAACTCGCCGTAGGCGTCCTTGTCGTTGAAGCCGTCGACGTCGCCGTCGTTGATGAAGTCGACGAAGAAGAACACGTCGCCGAATTTCCAGCCGCTGGCATGCTGCAGCGTCACGATCGGCGTCATGGAATCCCCGCCCGCGAACGGGCTCTTCAGCTTGCCGTATTCGAACTGAATCTCCGTAACGCTCCAGTCAGCCGCCTGCGCCGGCGAGCAAACGCCCGCTGCCGCTACTGCCGCCACACCCGCGCCGGCAACGGCGCTGCGCAACTTACCAAGGCCTTGCATCATCATTTCTCAGTGTCTCCCCGTACCCAGAATACTCACAGGCGTTCCCCCGAATATGGACTCGATATCCATATACCGGATATGTCATTCCAAGTGATCGTATCCGTCAACTGGACATCGACTCTTTCGATAGGTGGATGTCTCGCTTCGGCCACAGGGGCGTTTGCTGCCGCCTGTCGGACGCGCGAAGGCGCGCGCTCGTGTAGAGTGCGTTAAGCATGACCGCTGTGAGGGAGCGCCGGACAATGACGACGGATTTGATGGCGGCGCATTCTTCCGTTGTCGTCATTGTCGATCATCAGCCGAAGCTGATGCCCGCGATTCATCGCGGCGACGACGTGCTCGCCGAGGCAATCGCGCTGGCGGAGTTTGCAAAACTTCTCGGCATTCCTGTCGTCGGAACCGAGCAGAATCCGCGAAAATTGGGCACTTTGGATTGCCGCATTCGCCGCCACTGCGATGCAGTCGTCAGCAAGATGCATTTCGATGCCTGCGCCGACGGTCTCCTGTCGGAGATCGCCGACCGCATGCAGAGCGCATCGAGCGAGCTAATAATTTGCGGCTGCGAAACGCATGTCTGTCTGCTGCAGACGGCGCTCTCGCTGCTGGCTGCCGGCTACCGTTTGCGCGTCGTCGCATCGGCCTGCGGATCGCGCTCGCCGCGCGACAAGCAGCTCGCGCTGGATCGGCTGCAGACCGCTGGCGCATCTATTGTCAACATTGAAATGGTGCTGTTTGAATGGATGCGAACCTGCGAGCATCCACACTTCAGGCACATACTCGCGTGGATAAAGGGGCGCCCGATCGCTCGGCCGAGCGCCGGCATCGCAGATGTCTAGGCGATGATGTTGCTCGCCTTGGCTTCGGCGAGCATCTCGGTGAGGACGCCGAACGCGAAGGTCGTCTTGCTCTTGGCGTTCGGGATCGAACCCACCGGCGCGTGTATACGGCCGAACAACTGCGGATCGACGCCCATTTCCCGCAAGGCGTCGAGGCGCGCGCGGTGCACCGCACGATTGCCGAGGACACCGATATAGAAGCAAGGGCGCTGCAGAAGCCGCTCCAGGATATCCGGCTCGGCGTCGTGATCGTGGAACACCAGAACGGTCGCGGTGGTGAAGTCGAGTTCCCCGATCATGCCGACGAGCTCGGCAGGGGCACTCCGCGCCGTCACCCCGAGCTGGGCGAGCTGGGATTGCGTAGCCTCGTCGCTCGACCAGACGAGCGTATCGACGCCCGTCGCTCTCGCCAGGGTGGCAATTCCCGTCAGCGCCGGCCCGTTGCCGATCAGTGCCAGGCGCAATGGCGCGGCGTAGACACGGGTGAAAGCGTCGTCGGACCTGTGGCTTAGCGGAATTGCATCCTCGGCCAGCGCCTCGGCGGTGCTCGCGCCGCTGGAAAGCCGGGTCGTCATCGCAAAAGAGCAGCGCCGGGCACGCATCGCGCTCATCGCTTCGATGACGTCGATATCAAGAGCTTGATCGAAATAGAGATCCAGGCCGCTGCCGCACGGCAGGCGAATGTCGAAATAGGGGGAACCCTTGCCGTACCGAACGAGCCGGTTCTGGCCGCAAGCGATGACGCTGCGCGCCTCGAGCGCCACGGCCTGCTCGAGACAGCCGCCGGAGAGATAGCCCACGTAGGAGCCGTCCTCGGCGACCGCCATCTGCGCACCAGGTTGCCTCGGTGCACCGCCCTCGACGCTGACCAATGTCACCAACGCGGCGCGCATACCGTTGCTGCGCCAGCGGTGCAGCACGGGCAAGACGTCGTCCTGATCGAGAAGATTGAGATGCGGCACAACTTGCTTAGGACTGATCGACATCGCGTCTGCCCGCATAAATAGGATATCACATCCATATATTGGATAGTGAAGCAGCGCGGCGGAGACGCGTCAAGATGTTTGCTGGGGCAGCAGTCGGCGCGACCCGGCGGCAGCGGATGCGCACCGGGGTGTCTCGCCCGCACGGGATCGCACGGCGGCCTTCGCTGCAGTTTCACGTAGGGCGAGGATGGACGTCGTAGGACGGGGGGCCGGGCCGGCCGCCGGAGAGGGCCGCGGAGAAGCCTATTTATCGCAGCGGTGGACGTACTCGCGCGGCGAGTTCGACTTGAATACGCCGGTGCTGGAGTTCCAATCGCCGACTTCCAGCATGTCCTTGTGCACCAGACGCTCGGCTAGGATGCAATCCGTCTTGCACTCGGTTCCGTCATCATTTCGCAGCCGCTGCGCGAGGATAATGCGCTGGCCGCGAATGTCGCCCACGATATCGATGAGCCGCTCGGTGAACGTGTTCTGCGTTTTGCTGCCCTCCACCTGACGCGAGAGCAGAAAGCTGCGGTTGCGCGGGATATTCTCGGACTTGGCGTTGGAGCGCGTATTGCACCAGTAACCGCCGAGGAAAAGGGCATCGACGTCCTGGGCCATGGCCTCTCCAGCGGGTGCGAACACGACCGCGCAAAAGGCAACGATCAAACCGGTGCTGTTGACGCGGGCCACGGGCGTGCTTCCTCCTCGATGCGAATACCGATTGCTAGCAAGGTGCCGTGCTGGAGCGCGACTCGTATTGGAGCCGTTGGTTATTGGAGCGCTTAGAGCCGGCCGATAACAGAATGGGATCGGCCCGTGATGCATCTACCCCTCTGGGGTCTTGCCTTGGCGGGCAAAGAATTCGATAGGTCAACGGCACCGAAAGCTTTACCGCGTATACGGGACGGCTGCCCATCGCAGCCCAATGCACAGCGCAAGGGCCCCAACCGATGGCCAAGACCTCGATCACGCTGCACAAGAACGATCTGCCTGCGGGCCTCGACTTCGGTACGAGCGTCGCCGTAGACACCGAAACCCTCGGCCTCAACGTCAATCGCGACCGGCTTTGCCTGGTGCAGCTCTCGGCGGGCGACGGCACCGCGCATCTGGTGCAACTGGACGGCAGCGACTTTTCCGCGCCGAACCTGAAGGCGCTGCTTGCCGACCCCGGCGTCCTCAAGATCTTCCACTACGCGCGCTTCGACATCGCTGTTCTGGAGAAATACCTCGGGGTGGTCACGACACCGATCTACTGCACCAAGATCGCCTCCAAGCTGGTGCGCACCTACACGGACCGCCACGGACTTAAGGACCTCGTCGGCGAGCTCGCCGGGGTAGAGCTGTCCAAGCAGCAGCAGAGCTCCGACTGGGCGTCGCGCGAGCTGTCCCAGCAGCAGCTGGCGTACGCCGCGTCGGATGTCCTCTATCTGCACGCCCTCAAGGCAAAATTGGACGCCATGCTGGCCCGTGAAGGCCGCACGGCGTTTGCGGAGGCGGCGTTCGGGTTCCTGCCGACGCGGGCCAAGCTCGATCTGGCCGGCTTCGGCGAGGACGATATATTCGCCCATTGACGGCGCCTCGGCAGCCAGTGCGGAAGCGTGGTCATCGAGCCACAGCCAGTCCCAATATAACCCCAATTGGCAGCGATCTAGCCCTGACGGCCCGCCGCCGGCAGCTGCGAACGAGCGTATGGCAACGACGAACTACGCCCCCGGAGAGTCGTGGACGAAGATCAACCCCTTCGCCGGCACGACCGCCGCTGATCGTGCGCGCAATTTTGCCCGCGCGCGACGGCACACGCGTGTCGTACGCGCCCTGCGGTTCACGCTGCCGGGCGCCGCAGCAGGCGTCGTCGTCGTCTATTTCATGATGATCCTCGACACCGCCGGTTTGGTCGAGGGGCTGCCGCGCATAGAGCTGCCGCGCGTCATCCCGGAAAACCTCACCATGGACAATCCGCGCTACGAGGGCTTCACCAAGGACGGCGGCACCTACGTCGTCGTCGCTAAGACCGCCCTGCAGGATCTCAGCAATACCGAGCACGTGCGCCTCAACGACATCACCGGCGATCTCGTCGATGCGAAGAAGTCGAAGACGAAGCTCACGGCCGTTCAGGGCGACTTCAACACCAAGACCAACGAGCTCGAGCTTTCCGGCGGCATCGACATCGTGGCCGATAGCGGCATGAAGGCCAAGCTGACGCGCGCGACCATCCTGACGAAGGAGAATGTGATCTTCTCCAAGGAGCCGGTGCTCGTCGAGATGCCGTCAGGGACGGTACGCTCCAACCAGATGCGGCTACTGAATAAGACGCGCGAGATCGCATTCGTTTACGATGTGAAAGCGCATCTCGTTCCCGAGAAGGCACAGCCGGGTACCCCGTCCGCGGAGGCGAGCAAGCCGGCGGCGCCGCTGATCGGTGGCGGCGACGGTCCGATCGACATCACCGCCAACCGTCTCGATGTCGACGACACCGGCAAGACAGCCACTTTTACCGGAAACGTCAGGGCCGTGCAGGGCGACGCCGCGCTCGAGACCGCGGCCCTCGAGGTGCGCTATGCGGGCGGGAACACCGATACGAGCTCGCTGCCGGGAGCGGGAGCCAAGATCCAGCGCATCGTCTCGAAATCGCCGGTCGTCATGACGCGAGCACCGCAAGACCGCGTGACCGGCGAGAGCCTCGACTATGACGCCCTCAATCAGGTGGCCATCGTGAAGGGTGACGTTGAAATGGCGTCGGGGAGCGATCGGCATGCTACGGCCGACACGGCCACGGTCGACCAGCGCACCGATACCATTCTGCTGACCGGGAGCGTTGTCGCCAAGCAGGCGCGCAATCAGTTGAAGGGCGAGCGCCTGTTCGTCGAGCGAGCAACCGGCCGCACTCAGCTCACGACGCCCGGCGCTGATGCGCGCTCGCCCGGACGCATCACGGCGCGTTTCTATCGCAACGAGGAAAGCACCGCGCAGTCGGCCAAAGGCAAGGTTCGCGAGGCGGCGAAGCAAGCCACCAGCGCAGTCCTCGGCGGCCCCAGCATGTTCAAGACGGACCCAACCGCGCCGATCGACATCGAGGCCGTGCGGCTCGACGTGGACGATCATGCCAAGCAGGCAACGTTCCGCGGCGACGTGCACGTCGTGCAGGGCGACTTCGTGGTGCGGACTTCGGAGCTGAAGTCCTTCTATACCGGCTCGGCCGGATTGGCCGATCAGCCCGCGGCAGGCGCCCAGAACGCGTCCGGCGCCGCGCAGATCAATCGCATCGAAGCGCGCGGCAAGGTGATCGTCACCTCGAAGAACGGGCAGAACGCAACCGGCGACTGGGCCGATTACGACGTCAAGGCCAACCAGGTCATCCTGGGCGGGGACGTGATCCTGACGCAGGGCAAGAACGTCGTGCGCGGCACCAAGCTGACCATCGACATGGTTAGCGGCGAAAGCGTCATCGAAAGCGATGGCAGCGGCGCCTGGGCGGCCACCGCGTCGCCAAGCGACGCCCCGGGCAACTCATTTCCCCCCCGACCCGGCACCAAGTCGCGGCCCAGCGCGATTTTTTACCCTCGCGACAAAAAAGCTGCCGAAAAGAAGCCCCCGGGCAGTGCTAATGGAGCACCAAGCGCGGATGGGTGGTCGGCTTCCGAGTCCCCCCGCTGACGCTGATCGCGGCCAATACGCCGATTGACAGGGCCCCCGATCAGCGCACGATGGATTGGCCTCAAGCGGGGCCTCGCGAGGTCGCCTGGACGTGTTGAAAATCCTTTCTTTCGGCTCCAAACGCGCCCCCACCGAGCCCCATGACGACTGGGGAGACGGATACGCGTCGGAAAGCCCGCAGCAGCTCGGCGGCGAGGGCTGGCTCACCGTTCACCATGTCCAGAAGAGCTACAAGAAGCGGCTGGTCGTCCGCGGTGTCAGCCTCGCCGTAGGGCGCGGGGAATCCGTCGGCCTGCTGGGACCCAATGGTGCCGGCAAGACGACCGTCTTCTACATGATCACCGGGCTCGTTCCCGCCGACAAGGGCAACATCACCATCGACGGGATGGATGTCACGCGGCTGCCGATGTACCGGCGGGCGCGGCTCGGAATCGGCTATCTGCCGCAGGAAGCATCGATTTTCCGCGGTTTGACAGTCGAAAAGAACATCATGGCGGTGCTCGAGATCGTCGAGCCGTCGGCGAAGAAGCGGCGCGAGAAGCTCGATAGCCTGCTCGAGGAGTTCCGCATCACCCACCTGCGCAAGTCGCCGTCCATCGCCCTTTCAGGCGGCGAGCGGCGGCGCTGCGAGATCGCGCGGGCGCTGGCGTCCGGCCCCTCGTTCATGCTTCTCGACGAGCCGTTCGCCGGCATCGACCCCATCGCCGTTGGCGACATCCAGGAGCTGGTTCGCCATCTGACCGAGCGCGGCATCGGCGTTCTCATCACCGACCATAACGTCCGCGAAACCCTGAGCCTGATAGACCGGGCCTACATCATTTACGACGGGCAGGTGCTCACCCAAGGTAAGCCCGAGGAAATCATAGCCAACGATGACGTGCGGCGCGTCTATCTGGGAGACATGTTTGTTAACGCACGCTGATTAGGCGGAAAGACCTGACAAGGGGATATTGGGCGGGCGCATGGCGCTTTCGACGAAGCTAGAGCTGAGACAAGGCCAGCAACTGGTGATGACACCCCAGTTGCAGCAGGCCATCCGTCTGCTGCAGCTGTCGAACATGGAGCTTGCCCAGTACGTCGAGACCGAGCTGGAGCGCAACCCGCTGCTCGAAACCGACGACGGTGCGGAAGCGCCCGGCAAGGGCGAGACGGAAACCCACGATCTCTCCAGCCAACCCGACGACACTGCTCCCGCGAGCGACGACGACTGGGTGGACCTCGAAAAGCCCGTCGCCGATCCTGAGACCACCTTCGACACCGAGTACGACAACGTCTTTCCCGATGCGGGACCGGCAGATCCCGTCAACGGCGCGGACGCCTCTTCCGGCTGGGCATCGCTACGCCAGCGCGGCAATGGCTCGGGCGAAGACTCCAACATCGAAGCCTACCTGACCAACGAGCTGTCCCTGCGCGAGCACCTGAGCGATCAGGTGCCGCTCGTCCTTAGCGATCCCATCGAAAGACTCATCGGCCAGTACCTCGTCGATCTCGTCGACGAAGCTGGCTACCTGTCAGGCGCCGACTTGCCGGCCATCGCCGAAAAGCTTGGCGCGCCGGTCGAGCTGGTGGAGAAGGTGCTCGCCCGCCTGCAGACGCTCGATCCGCCCGGCGTCTTTGCGCGCTCGCTCGCCGAGTGCCTGGCCTTGCAGCTCAAGGAGCAGAACCGCTTCGATCCCATCGTCAGCAAGTTCCTGGAGAACCTCCACCTGCTTGCCGGCCACAACTTCCCGGCACTGCGCAAGGCCGTCGGCGTCGAGACGGACGAACTGCTGGAGATGGTAGCCGAGATCAAGCGGCTCAATCCGAAACCGGGCCTCAAGTTCGGCTCGGTCCAGGTGCAGACCGTCGTGCCCGACGTACTCGTACGCGGCCTGCCCGACGGATCGTGGGTGATCGAGCTCAACGCCGATACGCTGCCGCGCGTGCTCGTCAATCGCACGTACCTGGCAACCGTCTCGCAATCGGCGGGGTCGGCAGCAGATCGCAACTACCTGCTGGAATGCCTGCAGACGGCGAACTGGCTGGTAAAGAGCCTCGACCAGCGCGCGCGCACGATCATGCGCGTCGCCGAGGAGATCGTGCGCCAGCAGGACGCGTTCTTCACGCACGGCGTGCAGTACCTGCGGCCGCTGAACCTGCGCACGGTTGCCGACGCAATTTCGATGCACGAGTCGACGGTGTCGCGCGTAACGTCGAACAAGTACATGGCGACGCCGCGCGGCATCTTCGAGATGAAGTACTTTTTCACCTCGGCGATCGCCTCGGCCGACGATGGGGAGTCGCATTCCTCCGAAGCGGTGCGCCACCGCATCAAGCAGATGATCGACGGCGAGACGCCGGCGACCGTTCTCTCCGACGACAAGATCGTCGAGAAGCTCAAGAGCGACGGCATCGACATCGCCCGGCGCACGGTGGCCAAGTACCGGGAAGCGATGCGCATTCCCTCCTCGGTCCAGCGCCGGCGCGACAAGCGGCTCGTCGAACGGGTCAGCCCGGCAACTTGACGGCGCCGGGGCGCCTTGCCCGCAGGCCGGGAGTGCTCTATAGGGCACCCAGCCGCGCGAGACCGCCGCATACGCCAGCGCCAAAACCTGCCGCTAGACCTGCCTGGCCCTGTTTTTGCAGCCCTGCACAGAAATACCCACAGGCAAAGGGGCCGCGTCGGAGGCCCTTTTAACGGAAATTGGCAGGTATTGGCGCATAATGAGTGTGGAGAACAATCGCAAAATCCCAGCGCAGACAGGGCCTTAAGTCTTCTGTTCTGCAAGGTTTCTAAGCAGCCGACCTTGGCGATGCCATTTTTTTGGTGTCTCAGCTCGGCTCGGCACGTGGCAGTCTACGGCTGCCGGGGGCTTACTGGGCACGTGCGGGGGAACACGCGTAAAGGTAGAATTGCGAGAGTCGCTGGATGCCGCCGCATGGCCCAACGGGTCGCGAGCGTACCCAGCCTCGACGCAACAGGTTGGAACAGGATTTGAAGATGGATCTCTGCGACCTGCTAGCTTCCGACGGCATCATTGCGCCGCTCAAGGCAACGAGCAAAAAGCACGCTCTGCAGGAACTGGCGGCTATTGCCGCCGAAAAGACGGGTCTCGATCAGCGCGAGATCTTCCACACGCTGCTGCAGCGTGAGCGCCTCGGCTCGACCGGGCTCGGCCGCGGCATCGCGATTCCGCACGTAAAGCTTCCTGGACTGCGCAACATTCTCTGCGTGTTCGCACGCCTGGACGATGCGATCGATTACGAGTCACACGACGGCGAGCCCGTGACGCTCCTGTTCCTTCTGCTCGCGCCCGAGCACGCGAGCGGCGATCATCTGAAGGCGCTGGCAACCATCTCGCGCGTCGTCCGCGAGCCTTCGATCATCGATGCGCTGCGCAACGCCCCCGACGTCGCCGGTCTGCGCCTCGCCCTCACGCAGCCGCTGCCGTCGCACGCCGCCTAGGCAGCCGTATCTCGATCGATCAGGGTGCGGCCGGGCAGCCGTTCGTCGCCCCCAGTACGAGCATCGCGCCGAGCGCGAGCCCGCCTACGATGATGCGCCACCACCCGAACAGCGCGAAGCCGTGACGGCTGACGTAATCCAAGAGGTAGCGGACCACGAACACCGCTGCGATGAACGCCGTCACGAAGCCGAGCGCGATGTTGGCGAAATCGCTGGCATGCAGGATCGACCAGTTCTTGTAGAGGTCGTAGGAGAACGCCCCCACCATCGTCGGCATGGCGAGGAAGAAGGAGAACTCGGCCGCCGAGCGCTTATCGGTGCCAAGCAACATCGCGCCGACGATCGTCGCTCCCGAGCGCGAGACCCCCGGTATCATTGCGAAGCACTGGATGACGCCGATCTTGAACGCGAGCGGCAGCGGGAACTCCATGGCATCCGTGTAGCGCACGGCGAGATGCATGCGATCGACCGCCAGCAGCACCACGCCGCCGACGATCAGCATCACCGCGATGAGCATCGGGCTCTCGAACAGCACCTGCTTGATGAACCCGTGGGCGAGGACGCCGATGAACGCCGCCGGCAGGAACGCGAGCAGCACGCCCAGCACGAAGCGGCGCGCGCGGGGATCGTAAGGTATGGCCAGGGCAACACGCGTCAGCTTCACGGCGTAGACGCTCAGGATGGCTAGGATCGCACCGAGCTGGATCAGCACCTCGAACGTCTTCCCCGGGTTGCAGACGCCGAGGAAGTGTTCGGTCAGAAGGAGATGTCCGGTGGACGAGACGGGAAGGAACTCGGTCAGGCCCTCGATGAGGCCAAGCAGGATCACTTCCCAGATCGGCATCGCGGCCTCTTTATCGTCTTGCTGAGCTATTTCCTGTGCGGCGGGGAGAATTAGCAGGATTTACCGAAGCACGATGCCACTTCCGCGCCACATGGGCCGATTGTCTTATTGGGCGTCTCGCCCTACAGCAACGGGCACCGCGAGAAATTATGCCGCCACCCCGAGCAATGCACACGCTGACGCACTTCCGCCTCTGTCCGTTCTCCCGCGCCGCCCGGCTCGTGCTGGGCGAGACGGAGATCGAGCCGGAGCTGGTGGAGGAGCGGCCTTGGGAATGGCGCTCCGAGTTCCTGTCCCTCAACCCGGCCGGCGAGCTGCCCGTGCTGCAGATGGACGGTGGCCCGACGTTGTGCGGGATCTACGCCATCTCCGAGTATCTCGCCGAGGCGCCGTCGCCGGAAGGTGACGAAAGCCAGCCTTTCGTGCTTTTCCCCGGCGACCGCGCCCAGCGGGCGGAAATTCGCCGTCTGGCCGACTGGTTCAACGGCAAGTTCAACCGCGAGGTGACGCAGGAGCTGCTGCAGGAGAAGGTTTACACGCGGCTGCAGCCCCGAACTGCCGCGCCGCCCGATACCGACTTCCTGCGCGCCAGCCGCGCCAACCTGCGCTACCATATTAGCTACATCAACCACTTGGCCGACCAGCGCCGGTGGCTGGCTGGTGAGGACCTGTCCTTTGCAGACCTCGCGGCAGCGGCGCATCTGTCGGTCGCCGACTATCTGGGCGAAGTGCCATGGGAAGATTTCGCCGTCGCCAAGACCTGGTACGCGCGCCTCAAGTCGCGCCGCGCATTTCGCTCGATCCTCGCCGATCGCGTGCCGGGCTCGCTGCCGGCGGCGCATTATGCCGATCTCGACTTCTGATGGTTCGACCGTGACGCCGACGCTCAAAGAACGCATCGTGCAGCAGGCCGGCGCGCTCGGCTTCGACGCCGTGCGCGTCACGACGCCCGATGCAGCGCATGCGGCGGGCGAGCATCTTGCTCAGTTCCTGGCGCACGGACGCCATGGCGACATGGCGTGGATGGAGGCCAACGCGGAGCGGCGGAGCAGTCCGGCGCTGCTTTGGCCGGACGTTCGCTCCATCGTCATGCTCGGCATGAGCTACGCGCCGCAGCGCAACCCGCTCGATGCCCTCGACCATCCCGAGCGCGGCGCCATTTCCGTCTACGCGCAGGGAAAGGACTATCACGACATCATCAAGGGCAAGCTGAAGCAGCTTGCGGCCGATCTGGCTTCACACGCGGGCGCTGAGGTGAAGGTCTTTGTCGACACTGCGCCGGTAATGGAAAAGCCTCTTGCGGCTGCGGCGGGCATCGGCTGGCAGGGCAAGAACACGATGCTGGTTTCGCGCCAGCACGGGTCGTGGCTGTTTCTCGGCGCCATTTTCACGAGCGCCGCGTTGCCGGCCGACGCACCGGAGCCCGATCACTGCGGAAGCTGCCGCCGCTGTCTCGACGTATGCCCGACCGCCGCTTTCCCGGCTCCCTATCAGCTCGATGCGCGGCGCTGCCTCGCGTACCTGTCGATCGAGCACAAAGGGCACATTGCGGGCGAGTTCCGCAAGGCGATGGGCAACCGGGTGTTCGGTTGCGACGACTGTCTCGCCGTCTGTCCGTGGAACAAGTTCGCCGAGACCTCGCGCGAAGCACGTTTCGCCGGTCGCCTGGAGACCGACAATCCGCCGCTGGCGGAGCTGCTGCAGCTCGATGACGGAGGCTTCCGCGCACGCTTCGCAGGCACGCCGGTAAAGCGAACCGGCCGTGATCGCTTCGTGCGCAACGTTCTCATTGCTGCAGGCAACGCGCGCGACCCGGAGCTGCTGTCGCATATCGAACCGCTGCTTGCCGATGACTCGCCGCTGGTGCGTGCAATGGCGGTGTGGGCGATGCGGCAGATCACCAGCGACGACGTCGGGGGCGGCATCCGCCACAAGCACCTCGCCCGCGAAGGCGACAGCTACGTCCGCGCCGAGTGGCAAGCGGCGGCGCCATGAGCCGGCTTTTTTGCTTCGGCCTCGGCTACAGCGCGCTGCACGTTGCCCGGAACTTGGCAGCCGAAGGCTGGAGCATAGCCGGCACGGCGCGAACGGCCGAAGGCACCGCGGCCATTGCCGCCCGAGGCTATGACGCAATTACTTTCGACGGCACTGCGCCGGCACCGGAGATGGCGGCGGCGCTGTCGGGAGCGACGCATATCCTGGTCTCTATCCCGCCCGGCGACGAAGATCCGGTGCTGCGACACCACCTCGAAGACCTGCGGAAGCAATCTACGCTGAGGTGGATCGGCTATCTTTCGACCGTCGGCGTCTACGGCGATACGCAGGGTGCGTGGATCGACGAGACCGGGCCGACGGACGCCCGGTCGGTCCGCGGGCGCCGGCGCGTCGAGGCGGAATCGCGCTGGCTCGAGCTCGGACAGGCCCTGGGCATTCCCACGCACGTCTTTCGCCTCGCCGGCATCTACGGTCCGGGCCGTAGCGCCATAGACCGCCTGCGCGCAGGAACGGCGCACCGCATCGTCAAGCCACATCAGGTGTTCAACCGCATCCACGTCAAGGACATCGCCCGCACCGTGCACGCCGCCATGGCGGCCAAAGAAGCAAGCGGCATCTTCAACGTCACCGACGACGAGCCCGCCCCGCCGCAAGACGTCGTAACCTACGCTGCGGAGCTTCTCGGCGTTGCACCGCCACCGGAAATTCCCTTCGCCGAAGCCGAGCTGTCCCCGATGGCGCGCAGCTTTTATGCGGACAACAAGCGCGTCAGCAATGTGCGGCTGCGCCAAGAGCTTGGCGTTGCTCTGCAATTTCCAACGTATCGGGAAGGGCTCCGTGCCATCGCTGGGGGCGAGCCGGCAGCGGGCTGACATCCACAGGCAAGACACGGCGATGTCGCCGTTCAGCCACCGTTCAAGCTGAGCAATCTCTATTGGCGAAATGCGGACGCTGCAAAAGCGTGCCGCGAGGAGCGCCCGCTCCTCAACGTGTATTGCAAGCGAGGACGTCATGCGGTCGGCTACGAAGGGCCTCAGTCGCGGCGCGGTGTGCGCCGTGGCGTTGATGAGCTGGGTCTATGGTCCAACCGGCGCTGCCGCCAACGACGAAGCCGCGCACGCGCTGGCCCAGAAATTCTCACAGGCCGCCGACGAGGGCGCGCGCGCCGACGAGCAACGCAATGCGGACGCGCGCGCCAAAGCCGAGGCTGAAGCCAGGAAGCGCGCGGACGTTGCCAGGCGCAAAGCTGCCGAGGCGCAACGCGCGGCCGATGAGGCAGAGATGCTCCGGAGCGCGCAGGAGGAAGCGGCGGCGCGGCAGGTCGAGCAGGCGCGCATTGCCGCCGAACGCGAGAAGGCACGTGGGCAGGCCGCTCAGCTCGCCGAAGAAGCGCGCCAGCAGCGTATCGAACGGGAGTGGCAAGCGGAGGAAGCGCGCCGCGCCGAGGCCGAGCGGCTGACACGCGAGGCGCAGGAGAGCCGCGCCGCCGAGGAACGCCGAATCGCGGCCGAAAAGGCCGAGGCGGAGCGCAAGGCGGAAGAAGCTCGCCTCGCCGAGGCGCGGCGTCGGGCCGAGGAGGCGAAGGTTGCGGAGATCAGGAAACAAGCCGAGGAGGCCGAGGCGAAGCGCCGCCTCGAGGAATCACGCGTCGCCGACCTGAAGCGCCAGGCCGAGGAGGCGGATGCCAAGCGGCGCGCCGAAGAGCAGCGGCTGACCGAGCAGCGCAAGCTTGCCGAGCAGCAGTCCGCGCAGCAGCGCGCGGCACTCGAAGCCCAGCGCGAGGCGGAAGCACAGAGGGTCGCGGAGAAATTTCGTCTGGCACGCGAGGCGCGCGAGCACACCATGGCGACGCGCAACAGCCTCGGCGGCCCGCTGCCCGACGACTCGCGCCCGGCTCCATTGATCGCACCGCCGGCGGCCGCCAAGCTCTCCTATCCCCAGCGCGTGACCGTGCTCGTCGTCATGCAACCGCGCCGCCACGGTTTCGCCGGTTCGCGCATGACGGCCAATCCCGTGCTGTGCGTCGGCAACGACTGCTACGTCAGTAACGGGGCCGGCAGCTATGCCAGCGCCATGCGCCGCGGTCAGGCACTGGGACCGGCCAATACGCTGGGCCGCAATGCCGGTGCATGCCGCAATCGGACGACCTGCGTCTTCCGCGGGGTCACGCTTCCAGCGCAGTCGCAGACGATACAGCCGGTGGACATGGGATTCCTGCATCACGATCGGCGCGAAATTCGCACCGCTGAACCGGATCGCTCATGCGATTTCAGTGCTGGCCACCTCGTTTGCGCAGAGCCTATCATCGCCAACGGCTATCGCGCGTGGATCGTGCCCGAAGCCGTCGCCGAGCGTGCCGGCACCCGCGTGCTGGAACGGGCGCTCGATGCCGGGCTGCCGGCCGCACGCTCCGTCTCGGCCGGCGCCTGGTCTCCGACCGTTCAGGCGTTGCCGACGAGATAGCCGATCTTACCGCCGGCGCTCTGACGTTTGGCTTCCAGGAAGTCGTAGACCTCGCGCGCGTGCAGCGGCCGCCCGGTGCGGTCGATGCTGCGCCGCTCGAGTGCCTGCAGCTCGGCCAGCAGCGGCTCGGCAGTTTTATGCAACATCGCTACGGCCTGGATGGTCGAACGGCTCATATTGGGCGGCACTTTCGGAACGACCTCGGCCATCAGATCCTTGGCCCGCGTCGAGAGCTGACCCGATAGCTGGCCCAGCACACCGATCAGCTTGATCGGCAGATCCTCGCGGAAGCGATAGTCGTGCTCGTCCATCCACAGGAACAGGCGATCCATCAGCAGGTCTTGGAGCCTGAGGCGCGACGTGACGCGGTAGTCCTGCCATTCGGCGACGACGTCGAATGACGGCTCCAACTCGATGTCGGCCGGCGCGAACGTCTCGTGAGCGGTAACGCCGATCCGGTCGATGAAGTCGCGGTTCTTCATATCGAAACGTGTGGTGAAGGTCGGCAGCAGATAGGATTGGTCCGTCGCGAGCGCATACGCCTTGCGCACGAGCTTGGAGCAGAACAGCTCCTTCTCGCCCGCCAGCTCCATGGTGAAGTCATACCAGATATGCCGGCCGCCGGGCGCGTTCGAGCGGCTCACCATGTCGTTGATGCGGGCAGCAGCGCGCGCGGCAATCTGCGCATCGCGATGACGGAATACGACGCAGCGGCCGAGGCCGTGTTGCAGGGTGTGGCTCAGCGGATTGATGACTGCGCCTTCCTCGATCAGCGCCTCTACCACCCAGTGCTTGCCGCCGGCGTCCGTGTGGATGATCGCGAGGTGACTGAACTGGCTGTCGACGTCACCGATGCGCGCGATGGCTGCGCTGTTGTGGTGCATACCGCGCATCAGCAGCAAGTCGCCAGACCGGAAATCTATATCGCGTCCCTCGTCGAACGCTGGATTGACGAGCGTGTTGAGACCCTGGCCGGTGAAGCCGCGCAACGTTTTCTCGTCCGGGCCGAGCTGCGCATAACGAATGTTCAGCTCGCCCAGCATATCGGTGGCGTAGCGTGCGATCCGCAACGCGTTGCGCAGCGCAGTTTGCCCCGCGAGGGTGAGAAATCCGCGTGCGTTCCAGTCGGCGACCTGATCGCGCAGCCGCAAACGCATGGCAAAAAGCGCGCGAGCCGCATCGGGTGCCTTCGCCAGCAGCGCATGGAGATCGTAGCGATCGAGGCTCAGTGCAAACACGGCCTGATAAAGCTCGCCGAGGTTGGCGGCCAGCTCCTTCGCCGTGGAAGCCGGCCGGGCAGCGATCTCCTCGATGGCCGCGAGATCATCCTCCAGCCGGCGACGGGGCATGGTATGCAGCATCCGGTCCTCCCCCTTTGCCCTGCCATCTCTCTAGCATGCCGGGGAAAGACGACGGATGCATGTTGGCAACATCATGAAGGGCTGCGGATGGCTCCCAGCAGCTTGACCGAGCTCGCCTGCGGCCCCATCGGGCCTTCGGCCGCCGCGCGGGTCACGTGAACGAGCGAGCCGACCTTGATCTCGCCGAATGAGCCGTTGCCGCAGACATCGCGCGAGAAATAGAGATCGGGTGAATCTTTTACCTCGATGAAGCCGTAGTGCTGATCGGGAAACAGCCGCACGACGACGCCGGTATCACCGAACGAGCCGTGCTGCTTCACCTCGCCCTTGCGGATAGCCGCAAGCTGCTCGAGCTGGCGCTCGGCGGCCTCGAACACGCGGTTGACGATCGCCGTGTTGTCTCCGCTGGCGGCGCGGCGCTCTTGCTCGCCCTTGGCCACGATGGGCCCGCGGCCCGGCACATCGATCTCGACGGATATGCCCAGAGGAGGCTTTGCGCCCTCGGGGCTGCGATGGGGAATCTCGACGACGACGCGAGCGCCGGTGATATGCGGGTAGAAGCGCTGCAGCCGCTCCACCCGCTCGCGGATCAGTCCTTCCAGTGACTCGGAGCTTTCCAGATTCTTGAATGCAATCTGCAGGGGTCTTTCCATCGTAATCTCCGGTTAGGTGTCGTGCTTCGTTCACTCAGTGCCGTGCTGCGGACGTACGTTCAGGAAATCTCTCCCTCGTGGTCGGCGGATGGCGCCGGTGTGGGTAAATCCGGGCCGTGGAAGTTTGTTCGCCACCGCGGGCTACTTGTTTGAGATGGCGACGATCCTCGGGCTCGCCAACGCTCGGGTACCCACGTTTCGTGTGGGCACCAGGCGCCGCCGAACGCGACTATTGGTCCATATTATTCAGGTTGTTGTTGAGCGTATCGGAGTTGGTGTCGACGTCGGACGGGTCGAACGGCGTCGGATCATTGGCGATGCCCGGCTCCGGCGCCTTGGCGAAGGGATCGGCCCACGGCGGGCGATAAGACGGATCGGGCTCGGCAGGGGCTGCGGCCGGCCTCTCGACCTCGACGCTCGTACCCTCGTCGCCGGCAACCGCGACGTGCCCGAGCGACATCGCCAGGGAGGCGGCAACAAACACAATGCGAAGGCCCGCTTGCATCATGGCGGAGCTAGCCCTTCTGTAGATGGGTAGCTAGCTTTCCACGGACTGCGACGCCTGTCGATGCCTCATTCGCCGTGGTTCGATGCGGCTTTCGACAGCTCGGTAATTTTATTGAAAAGCAGCGCCAAATCCTGCGGGCGCGACAGGCGGTGCTCGCCGTCCGGAATTTCCGTCATCTCCGACCAGCCCCCACGCAGGAGATCGAGCAGCCTGCGGGCATGGGCTATGGGCACGGCCATGTCGAGACGCCCCTGCAAAATGGCGACGGGGCGGCCGGGATCGAAGGGATCGTTCGCCATCAAATGCTGGCGACCTTCCTCGATCAGCATGCGCGTGATGGCATAAGGCTCGCCGTATTCGGAGGGTTGCCGGTAGACACCCGTTGCCTCCATCTCCCGCCGTGCCTTGGCATCGAACTGTTTCCACATCAGCTCCTCGGTCATGTCCCACGCGGGAGCGATGAGCACCAGGGCGACGATGCGCGCGGCCTCGGCTGGTGAAAATTCGAGCAGCCTCCTCAGCAGGAGCAGCGCTATATACCCCCCCATGCTCGACCCGATGACGACCTGCGGTCCCTGGGTCAGGCGGAACACGGCTTCCGCCTCATCGAGCCATGCCCCGATGGTCCCGTCCTCGAAACGGCCGCTGGAGAGCCCGTGGCCGGAATAGTCGAAACGGGCATAGCCATAGCCATTGGCGCGGGCGAACACGGCCAGCTCCGTCGCTTTCGTACTGGCCATGTCGGACTTGTAGCCGGAGAGCCAGAACAACCCGACGCCGTCCGCCGGCGCCGGGTCGATCCGGTAGGCGATACGGCGTGGCGGTGCTTCGGGACGTGACCTTACGTCGAGGAATTGCGGTTCGCTCTCACTCAATCTAAACAACCCTTTCGCTGCCCGGAGGATCACGCGTGGCCGACAAGCGCCCGACCATACTGCAGATCATTCCCGAGCTCGATACCGGCGGAGCCGAACTTTCCACCATCGAGATTGCCGATGCGGTGCAGTCCGCGGGCGGATCCTGCATCGTCCTCACCGAAGGTGGACGCCTGGTGCACCGGCTGCGGGAAACAGGCGCCGAGGTCCGCTTCTTTCCGGCGGCGACGAAGAACCCGCTGCGCATTTTGTGGAACGCCCACCGCATCGCGAGGATCGTGCGAACCCACGGCGTCAGTCTGCTGCATGCGCGCAGCCGCGCTCCCGCGTGGAGCGCTCTCATCGCCGCGCGGCGCACCGGCATTCCGTTCGTCACCACGTACCACGGCGCGTATGCCGAGAAATCCGACGTGAAGCGGCTTTACAACAGCATCATGGCGCGCGGCGATGCGGTCATCGCCAACTCGCACTACACGGCCGATCTCATTCGCATGCGGTACGGCACGCCGCGGGCGAAGTTGCATGTCGTTTATCGTGGCGTCGATGGCGCGCTGTTCGATCCTGCGCATGTTTCGGCGGAGCGCGTCACGGCCGTGCGTAACCGCTGGGGTGTCGACGGCAACAGGCGCGTCGTGCTGCACGCCGCGCGTCTGACGCCGTGGAAGGGACAACGGTTCGTCATCAAAGCGGCGGCTCTTCTCAAGGAGCGCGGCGTGCTTGACGACACGATCTTCATTCTCGCAGGCGATGCGCAAAGGCGCGGCGCGTATCAATCCGCGCTCGCGCAGCAGATCGACGACGCGGGCCTGCAGGAGCACGTGCGCATCGTCGGGCACGAGAACGACATGGCGGCCGCGTTTCGCGCCTCCCACGTCGCCGTTGTAGCGTCGATCGAGCCGGAAGCCTTCGGCCGCGCCGCCACGGAGGCGCAGGTAATGGCGACGCCGGTCATCGCGACCGACATCGGCGCGCCGCCCGAAACCGTGCTCGGCCGCCCGGGGGTGTCCGCTTCCCGCGCCACCGGCTGGCTGGTGCCGCCTGAGGATGCCGGACAGCTCGCCGATGCGATCGCCGAGGCTCTCGCCATGCCGCCGGCGGAGTATTCCCGCATGGGTGCGCGGGCGCGTGCGCACGTCCTCCAGTCCTTCTCGCTGCGGCAGATGAAGCAGCAGACGCTGCAGATCTACGATTCGCTGCTCGGCACACGCCTCGCCGAGCCGGCCGGTTCGAGCTGAACCCTACGGCGTGGCTCTTGCGCGAGCGCTCCTGATCCCGGCGCGATCGTTCCGGCCATCGACGATGGCCTTTTTGACGACCAGCTCGGCATAGCGTGGCAGGGCGAAGGCGGCGTTATGGACTGCGGGCGTCCAGTAGCGCGTTTCGATGCCGCGCTTGTTAAAGCGCTTGGCCAACTTCTTCTCGGTGATGTCGAGGTGGTCATCCTCGTCCGAAGCCCAGTTCAGCGCAAACGGACCGCCGAAGTAGCACGGCTGCGTGCACATGTAGGGCGCGACGTGGTTGAACAGCGTCGCGAAGGCGCGCGTGGTGTCGCGCAACTGATCGGGCAGCACGAACGGCAAGCCGTTCTGCGCGACGAGAATCCCGCCTTCGCTCAGCGCTCTTCTGCATGAGGCGAAGAACTCCGGCGTGTGCAGCACGGCGGACGGCCCGATTGGCTCGGAGGAATCCACGATGATGGCGTCGAAGCGCTCTTCGGTCTCGGCGACGAACTTGCGGCCGTCGGCGACGACGACAACGGTGCGCTCGTCATCAAATGCGGCGCCGGGGATTTCCGGGTAGTATTTCAGCGCGGTATCGATCACCTCGCGGTCGATCTCGCACAACATGGCGCGCTCGATGCTCGGATGCTTCAGCACCTCGCGCAGCACGCCGCCGTCACCGCCGCCGATCACAAGAACCCGCTTGGGCTTGTCGAGCGCCATCAGCGGCACATGTGCCATCATCTCGTGGTAGATGAACTCGTCGGAGGTCGTGAGCTGGCAGACGCCATCGAGCATCAGCACCGTGCCCCAGGTACGATTTCTGAAGATGATCAGATGCTGGTGCTCGGTCTTGACCTCGTGCAGCACCTCCTCGGCCGCCATGCGTACGCGCCAATGGGGATGAAACGTCTCCTCGACCCAGCGATCCATGTTGCCTTTCTCCTGGCGCGGCGGCGATCGCAGAGGAACGCCGCAGCAGCAGGGCATAGCACGGCAAACGGAATTTTCTACCGCTCGCCGCCCTGACTATTGAGCGGCCGGCGCAGCCGCAGCCGCCTTCGTGCGCAGATGTGACAGCACCGCCTCGGTCGGCCAGCAGTTGATCTTCAACCCGCTCGCCTTCTGGTAGGTCCCAACCTGGCGTCGCGTGTTGGAGCCGATCTTGCCGTCGATCTTGTCCATCGGATAGCCGAGCTGCGACAGGCGCTCCTGCACCTCTTTCACCTGAGCCGTCCGCGGCTGAGCCACCTTTGCTGCCGGCACGTGGAAGCCGCCGCTGCCGGCGATGCGGTCGGCGAGATCGCCGACGAACAGTGCATAGAGATCCGACGTGTTGTAGAGGCGGATGACCTTGAAATTCTCCGTGGCGAGGAAGCCGGGGCCGTAGGCACCGGACGGCATCATGAGGTAAGCGCTGATGTTCTTGTCCTTGGCCGAGAACGGCGTGCCGCCGGTGCGCGTAAAGCCGAGCTTCATCCACTCGCCGATGGTGCGCTCACCGGGCGGTCCCTCGAGCGAGCAATCGCCGTGCTCGGGCAGGTGAATCTCGTAGCCCCAGCGCAGGCCGCGCACCCAGCCCTTGTTGGCGAGCTGGCGCGCCGCCGAGGCGAGTGCGTCGGGTACGCTGTCGAAGATGTCGACCTTGCCGTCGCCGTCGCCGTCCTCCAGGTGCTGGAAGTATTCCGTGGGCATGAACTGCGTGAGGCCCACCGCGCCTGCCCACGAGGCGCGCATCTTGGCGCGCGGCACGCCCGCTTGCAGCATCTTCAACGCGGCGATGAGCTCGGCTTTGAACTCGTCCTTGCGGCGTCCCGTGAACGCCTGCGTGGCAAGCACGCGGATGGCGTCGTGCGGAAGCTTGTGCGTGCCGTAAGCTGTCTCGCGTCCCCAGATCGCGACCATGATGTAACGGTCGACGCCGGTTTTGCGCTCGATGTTGATGATATCCTTCTCGTGGTCCTTGAGGAATTTGCGCCCTTGCACCGCCAGCGTAGAGAGGTAGCTCGGGTTGAGATATTCCAAGGCCGATTTGGTGAACTCCGCCTGCCCCGCGCTGTCGTCGCGCTTGCGGCCGTCGACGACGAGATCGGGAAGGGCGTAGTCGGGCTTGAGACCGCGGAATGCCGCGTCGAACGTCGCCCGCGAGATGCCCTGTGCTTCGGCCTCCGGCCACAGGCCGTCGAGGAAGGCCCGGAATGGGTCGGCTGCGGACGCAGGCAAAGCGGCCGCCGCGAAGACAAGCGCGGTAACGGCGGCGGCTGCAAGGCGCATTCCCAGTCGGCGGGCATTCATTCTCGCGCTGCAAACTTCCACGTAGCTCTCTCCTTCAATGCTCGACGTGCTGCCGACGCGCACTCGCGCGGGATCCATGCACGGCAGGTCTGGACAAATTGCGGCCTCGGCCGCGGGCGAGCGTTAGCTCGCGTGCTTGAAGTGCCTGAGGTGCGTTTCCCACGCCAGCGCCTGAACCGTGATGGTATCCAGGCTGTCGTACTCGGGACGCCAGCCGAGGCGAACGCGGATCTTGTCCGATGCGGCGACGATCGCGGCTGGGTCGCCGGCGCGGCGTGGCGACAGGCGCACCTCGAAATCGGCTCCTGACGTACGCTTCACGGCATCGATCACCTGCAGCACCGAGAAGCCCTTCGAGTAGCCGCAGTTGAATACATCGGATTCGCCGCCCGCCCGCAGGTGGCGCAATGCCGCCATATGCGCGCGAACGAGGTCGGTGACGTGAATATAGTCGCGGACGCAGGTGCCATCGGGCGTCGGGTAGTCGGTACCGAAGACTTCCATATAGGGACGCTTGCCGAGCGCCGTCTCGCAGGCAACCTTAATGAGGTGCGTCGCCTGCGGCGTCGACTGGCCGGCGCGGCCCCTCGGATCGGCGCCTGCGACATTGAAATAGCGAAGCGCGACATAGCGAAAATTGTGCGCGCGCGCCGCATCGGCGAGCATGATCTCGGTCATGAGCTTGGACGAGCCGTAGGGCGACATCGGCGCCAGCGCGGCATCCTCGCGCACCGGGATTTCCTTCGGCGTGCCGTAAACTGCCGCAGTCGAGGAGAAGATGAAGTTCTCGACCCCCATCTCGACCGCGACCTCCATGAGGGCGCGCGATTTGACGGTATTGTTGTGATAGTAGCCCAGCGGATCGACGACGGACTCGGGAACGACAATCGAGCCAGCGAAATGGATGATCGATTTTATCGCATGCTTGCGCACGATGCTGCGCACCAGCTCCTGGTCTCCGACATCGCCGACGACGAGCGTCGCATTTGCTGGCACCGCCCAACGGAAGCCGGTAGACAGATTGTCGAGCACCACGACGTTCTCCCCGCTGTCGAGCAGCTCGAGAACCATGTGGCTTCCGATGTAGCCGGCACCGCCGGTAACGAGGATCGTCATCGTTCTTTGCAACCCTTCCGCATAGTGAAGTCGATCGTCGGAAACACTTTACCACCGCGCGGCATTAACCACGCAGCCAAATAGCGGTGCAGTCACAGCCTGGTCCGTCAGTCCCTGGTCGTCATTCAAGATCCGCACCATTCCGTACCCCTCCCGCCATCGGCAAAATCAAGCAGCACGTTCGGAGATTTCGATGCCCGCATCCAGCAAGCGCATCCGCAAAGCCGTCTTCCCTGTAGCGGGTCTCGGGACGCGCTTTCTGCCCGCGACGAAAGCCATCCCTAAGGAAATGCTAACGGTCGTCGACCGGCCAGTCATTCAGCACGTCGTCGACGAAGCCCGTTCCGCCGGCATTGAGCATTTCGTGTTCGTGACGGGTCGTAACAAGCCGTCCATCGAGGAACACTTCGATCGCGCGCCGGAGCTAGAGGCGACGCTTTCGGAGCGCGGCAAAACGAAGGAGCTGGCCGAACTGGCCAAGGATCTGCCCGAAGCCGGCCGTACCAGCTTCACGCGCCAGCAGGCACCGCTCGGCCTCGGCCATGCCGTGTGGTGCGCGCGGGATATCATCGGCGATGAGCCCTTCGCGCTGCTGCTGCCCGACATGCTGCATCACGGCGGCAAAGCCTGCTTGGCGGAAATGATCGAAGCCTATGAAGCGAGCGGCGGCAATCTGATCGCCGTCTCGCCGGTGCCGGAAAGCGAAACGCATCAGTACGGCATCGTCGGCGTGGAGGACCGGAACGCGAAGGTGTCGCGCATCACGCAGATGGTCGAGAAGCCGCAGCAGGGAACGGCGCCATCCAACCTCCACATCACGGGCCGCTATATCCTGCAGCCGGAAGTGTTCGACATCCTGGAAACCCAGGAACGTGGCGCGGGCGGCGAGATCCAGCTCACCGACGCGATGCTCGCCATGCAGGAGGCCGGTAAGCCGTTCCACGCCGTGCGCTTCGACGGCACGATCTACGACACCGGCACCAAGATCGGCTTCCTGCTTGCCAACGTCGCCTACGGACTGGAGCGCCCCGACCTTGCGCCTGCACTGAAGGCAGGCATCGGCAAGCTCGTCTAGCGGCGCTTGCCGTCAATGGCGCAGGCGCACGCCGGCTTGCACCTCTTCCACGGTGTAGCTGCTCTGCGGCAGCGTGCTCTGGAAGTCGGTGTGCTGGTAACGGGCGAACAGCACCGCCCACGAATTCAGGTAGTAGTCTGAGCCGACGGCGGCGGTGAACTGATCCTCCTCGATGCCGGCGCCGACGAAATTGCGCGTCATGTAGCCGACGCCGGCGCTGCCGACGAGATACCGGGTAAAGCTGTGCCGCGCCTCCAGCCCGTAGTTGCGTTCCATGACCCCGCCTGATCCGGCGGTGATCGTCTCGGCGACGTCGCTCGCGGCGGTAAACTGCAGCACGGTCCCGGGCGTGATCTGCCAGGCGAGGTCGGCGTCGATCAGCAGTCCGTCGATCGGCGGCAGCTCTTGATTATCGGGTGTCTGTTGACCATAGCCGAGGCTGATGTTTCCGCGCAGGATCTCGCCGGCGTCGCCGAACGAGACGCCGAACCGGTAGCGTTGGCCGGTGGAGGTGCGCAAAATGCCGTCGGTGTAGGCGGGAATGCTGTAGTCGCGCTGGTTGAACGCGATGTCCGCGAAGGCGAAAAGATAGGGCGAGAACTCCCACTTGGGGCGCACCGCCTCCTCGTAGAGCACGTAGTCGCGATCGGCGTTGCTCTGCACTTCGCCGTCGAAGATGTTGCTGCTGTAATTGGTGTCGATGATATTGCCGCGCAGCTGGACCGACAAACGATTGAACGTCTGGTTGAACGCGCCGCGATAGCGGGTGACCTCGATATTCGGGCGCGTGCCAGCCGTCTCGGCATTGATCGCAGAGCGGCTTTCCTGCGCGTACTCATGGGCGATCAGGCCCTGGAAGTTCGTCCGGCTCGTCACGTCGAGGCGCCCGAGCCCTTCGACCAGATACGCCCGGTCGTCCTCCGATGCGTACTTGTCGTGAAAGCTTAGGTCGCCGCTGGCGCGCACCTCCAGCGCGTGGCGGCCCCAGTTGGACGCAAGGCGTGCAGCCGGCCGCACCTCCAGCGCGCTATCGCCCTCGGCAACGGGCGAAGCGAAGATATTGCTGTTGTAGTCGTAGTCGGTCTCCAGATTGGTGAACAATACGAAGCTGCCGATCTTCGTCCCGATCGGGGGGAACGGATCGAGCGCGAAGCCCTGGAACGTGCTGGGGCTGAAGACGGGGTTGTACTCATCGGCCTGCAGAAGCAGAGGGTCGTAGCCGCTCGGCTCTGCGAAGGCGCGTATGTCGGCCGGTGATCGAATGTCGACCTCGGTGATGTTCGTCTGCCCTTCCATCGGCGGCGCCGGCGCGGCAACGTCGATCAGGCCGTCGAGCGTCGGCTGCTCATCGATGACGGGGACCGGATCGCCGTCCTGACGGACGGCCACGCGACGGCGCGGCTCATCCCCGGTCTCGACCTCGGCGGCCGCCTCCTCCTCGGTCTCGCGATCAAGCAGCCGGGCGAACTCGTCGCCGGGCTCGAGGATACCGTCCTCGGCCGGCTGGCTGTCCGCTTGCGTGCCCTCCGGGGAGCCGGCCTGGTCTGCATCGAGCCCCTGCTGCTCCTCGTCAGACGCTGCGCCCAAATCGGCTGGAAGCGTCGGCCTGAGCCGCGGGGCCGCCCTGCGGACATCGGGCGTCCAGCCGGGGGGATCGAGGATCTGGGCCGCCACAGGCGCTGCAAACGCGAAAATGCACGCCATCGCCACGCCGCCGAAAGCGACGCAGACAAGCAGGAACCGGACGATCTTGCCGCCGCCAGCCAAAGGCGCTCCATGAAGTCTTATGCATCACGCGAACGCCGAACATGCGTTTTGAACGCTAGCCAGCATCGGTTAATGCTCTGTTTAGGATGTGGGCTGGAGCGGTGAACATCGGTCTTCGGACGCTGGACAGCACCGAAGAATTGTAAGAAACTTTTAACACTTAGGCGTCGCTAGGGGCATCCGGGGGATAGAAGCCATGACGGCGGCCGAGGGGCCTTTACGCAAATTCCGGGCGCTGGACGGCGGCAAGAAGCTGAGCCGGCTGCCCGTCGCATCCGCGCTGCGCACGCTCGACCTTGAATGCGAAGGGCTCACGCGCCTGCGGGAGGCCTTGACCGGTCCCATGTCGCGCCCGTTCGGCGACGCCCTGCGGCTGCTGCGCTCGGCGCGGGGCCGCGTCGTGGTTACCGGCATCGGCAAAAGCGGCCACGTCGGCCAGAAGATTGCCGCCACCTTTGCCTCGACGGGGCGCCCGGCGTTTTTCGTCCATCCGACCGAGGCCTCGCACGGCGATCTCGGCATGATCACGTCGGACGACGTGCTGCTGGCCCTCTCCTGGTCCGGCGAGACGATCGAGCTCAAGCCGCTCATCACCTATTCGCGTCGCCACAAAGTGCCGCTGGTCGGCATCACCTCGCGCGCCGAATCGGCCCTCGGCCAGCACTCCGACATCGTGCTCGAGCTGCCGCGCTCCAAGGAGGCCTGCCCGCATGGCCTCGCCCCGACGACATCGACAACCATGCAGCTTGCGCTCGGCGATTGCCTCGCCATGGCGCTGCTCGAGGCCAAGGGATTCACGCCGGAGGAGTTCAAGACGTTCCACCCCGGCGGATCGCTCGGCGCCAGCCTTCGGTACGTCGCGGATGTGATGCATACGGGCGACCGCATGCCGCTCGCCCGCGACACCGATCAGATGAGCGACGCCCTCGTCACCATGACGCACAAGAGCCTCGGCTGCCTCGGCATCGTGGATGCCAAGGGCAAGCTTATCGGCATCGTGACCGACGGTGACCTGCGGCGCCACATGGGCGAGAACCTCGTGCGCAAGCGCACGGTCGATATCATGACCAAGGCGCCGAAAACGGTGAAGCCCGGCATGCTCGCATCGGCGGCGCTGGAGCTCATCAACGCCTCGCGGATCACGGCCCTGTTCGTGGTCGAGCGCGGCAAGCCCGTCGGCATTCTGCACGTCCACGACCTGCTGCGGGCGGGCATAGCCTGACGGAACACCCCCGCGCCAGCCGCGGCGGCCTTTACACGGGTTCCACCGTAAGCACGGTGCCGCGGCAGCCGCTTACACGCACGCGCGCGCCGGCGGCAGCCTCAACCCCTTCCGCCGGCCAGACGGTATCGGCGGCACGCACAACGCCCCGGCCGCCGGCGGCGATGGGCTCGACGACCGTCACGACTTGGCCGACGAGCTGCTCGCCGCGCCGGTTGAGCGTCGGTTCGCTCGACCGCAGCCAATAGGACCAGCGCTCGTCGATTATCAGATCGGCAATCAGCAGGGCGATGCCGGCAACAAGCCACAACCATCCGAGCGCTGTTCCGCCCACGATCCTGTAGCCGCCGTAGAGCGCCATCGCGACGCCGACGAGCGGCAGCGCCAGGCTCACCAGCGCCATGAGCCAAAGGAGCGCGCTCGGACGCCCGTGGGGATCAGTTGAAGGCATGTTCGACGACGAGGCAGTTGCCGTTAGTGCCCGTGATCCTGACGCGCGTGCCCTGCGGCGCGTCCGAACCTTGGGCGTTCCAAACCGTATCGCCTACGCGGACCTTGCCGCGGCCGTCGGCGATCGTCTCCTCGACGGTGACCACACGGCCAATATACTGCATGGCGCGCGCGTTGAGCTCGGGCTCATCGCTCGCCGTCACGTCCGGCGATGCATAGCGCCGGGCGAAAAACACCGTGATGCAGGAAATGATGGCGAAGGCGATCAGCTGCCACTCCCATGGGGTACCGATGCTGAGCCCGAGAGCCCCGACGATGACCGCCGCGACGCCAAACCAGATGAAATGCACGCCCGGTACGATCGACTCGAGCGCGAACAACGCAACCGCGACGACGAACCAGTTCCAAGCGCCAAGGTTCCAGAAGAACTCCGACAGCCCCATGGCAAACCTCTCCGATGCAACGACGCAGCATAGCAAAAGTTGGCGGCGAACCGCCAATGCTATGCGCGCGGAACGCTGCCCCGCGACGGCGGCGTCGGCTGTGTTGCAGAGCCTCCAGAGAAGGCCTCGCCCGTGATTTGCGCCAGCCCGGCCAGCGATCCGATGACGGCGGACGCTTCCAGCGGCATCAGGATCACCTTCTGGTTCGGCGCCTTGGCGAGGGATTCCAGCGCCTTCACGTAGTTGTTGGCGACGAAATAGTTGATCGCCTGCACGTTGCCCGCGGCAATGGCGTCGGAGACGAGCTGTGTTGCCTTGGCCTCGGCTTCGGCGGCACGCTCGCGTGCCTCGGCGTCGCGGAAGGCGGATTCGCGCCGCCCCTCGGCTTCGAGGACGACGGCCTGCTTCTCGCCCTCGGCACGCAGGATCGCCGCCTGCCGCAGGCCTTCCGATTCCAGGATCTGCGCGCGCTTTTCGCGCTCGGCCTTCATCTGCCGCGCCATGCTGTCGACGAGGTCGCGCGGGGGATCGATGTCCTTGATCTCGATGCGCGTCACCTTGATGCCCCAGGCTTCCGTCGCCTGGTCGACGACTTGCAGCAGCCGGGAATTGATCTGATCACGGTTCGACAGGAGCTCGTCGAGATCCATCGAGCCCATGACGGTACGGATGTTGGTCAACGTCAGATTGATGATCGACGGCTCTAGCGCATCGACCTCGTAGGCCGCGCGCGCCGCGTTGAGGATCTGAAAGAAGGTGACACCGTTGACCCGCACCATGGCGTTGTCGCGGGTGATGACGTCCTGGCTGGGAATGTCGAGCACCTGCTCCTTCATGTTCATGCGGTTGCCGACCCGCTCCATGACCGGGATCAGGATGTGCAGGCCCGGCTGCAGCGTGCGCGTATAGCGGCCGAAGTTCTCGACCGTGTAGTTCTTGCCCTGCGGGACGATCTTCACCGTCGACCACAGGATTACGATTGCCAGGACGACGAGCAATACGCCGAAGACTTCAAAACCGCTCGAAAACGAGTTCAGGGCGTCAGGTTCCATCGATCAACCCAATGATTGGATACAAAAAAACTTCACGCACGCTAGCGCGCGGATGGAAACATAGCGTTAAAAAAAGGTTTTTTCGCAGTTACTTATGGAACAGCGTAAAAGCGCAAAGACAGCATGTAAGCGCGGCCTAGAGCCAGCCCTGCAGCTCTCGGCGCACGACCGCCTCGATAACACGGATGCCTTCCGGGCTGTCGTTCAGGGCCGGCAAATAGGCGAACCGCTCGCCCCCGCCGGCCTCGAAATAGTGGCGGTTTTCGCCATCCAGCTCTTCCAGCGTCTCGAGGCAATCGGCGGAAAAGCCGGGTGCTACCAGCGCGAGACGCTTCACGCCTTCGGCGGCGAGGCGCTTCACCGTCTCGTCCGTATATGGCTGGAGCCACGGATCATTGCCGAAGCGTGACTGGAATGTGGTCAGCCACTTTTCCTCCGGCCAGTCGAGCGCGGCGCGCAGCAGGCGCGAGGTCTTCTGACACTGGCAGTAGTATGGGTCACCCGCGTCGAGATACGCCTGCGGCATGCCATGGAACGTCGCGATGATGACCTCCGGCGTGAAGTCGAGCTTGGCCAGATCGCGCCGCATGGCACTGGCGACGCCGTCGATATAGGCCGGATCGTCGTGATAGCTCGGCGCCACGCGCACCGCGGGCTGACGCCGCATCGTCATCAGGGTGCGGAATGCGTGATCGGCCGCGGTTGCCGTCGTCGCGGCGGCGTATTGCGGATACAGCGGCACCAGCAGTATGCGGTCGCATCCCTGGTCCAGAAGCGCGCGGATGCGGCTGTCGGTCGTGGGGTTCGCATAGCGCATCGCGTAGTCGACCACGATGCGCTCCGAATTGCCGAGCGCCGCCGCCAGCTTCTCGGCCTGGGCGCGCGTGATGGTCTTCAGCGGGCCTTCGTCGCGCTCGTTGTTCCAGATCGTCGCGTAGTCCTTACCCTTACGGCCCGGGCGCACGGTGAGAATGATCAGATTGAGGATCGGCCACCACTTCCAGCGCGGAACCTCGATGACACGCTCATCCGATAGGAACTCCTTCAGATACCGCCGCATCGACCAGTAGTCGGTCCCGTCCGGCGTTCCGAGATTGAGCAGCAGAACGCCGATGCGGCCGCAGCCGACGTCCGGGTGATCGTCGGGCCGATGGCTTGGATCCGGCTTGAACGCGGAGGCTGGCTTGATGTCGTTCACTTACGGGACCCTTCGGGGATTGGGATTTCGGGGCGCACCATACCCAATATGGTCGCCGCTGGCGAAGTCTCAAACCTTGGGGGTGGCCGGCGTCCGCCGCCGGACCGGGGCCTGGCGGCGCCGCTTTGGTGCCGCCACCACGGCTTCGCGCTCCAGTTCCTTCAGGCCCACGGCTGCGTCCCAGTAGGTCTGGATATTGCGCCGCAGCCGGCGCGGCTTGTCGGCGAACAGACGGTCGCCGCGAGGCCGGGCCGCCAGACGGAGCTCCTGCTGCCGCTGCCGCGCCGCCGCTTCTATGACGGCCACCGCCTCGCCGTTGAGTGGTCCGGCGCTGTCTGAATGGACGAATGCCGTCAGCATCGCCAGATCGTGGTCATCGCCGAGCTGCTGCGACAGCGCGCGAGCCTCCTGCACGCGGGCATCGAGGTAGGCCGGCCAGGCGCGCGACAGCAGGGCCATCTGCCGCCAATGGCGCTGCGCTCCTTTACGCCAGTTGTGGAACGCCTCGTCGGTGCCTTCCTCATAGGCGGCACGGAACGCACGGCGCGCCCGCCGGTAGGACGCTTCCAGTCCCTTGCCGACAACGTCGAAGGCGCCACCGACCATGGGCAGCTCGACAAGCCGGACACCGGCCTCGGTGAGGCGCTCCGTGGCGCCGCGAAGCGCCGGCGGCGGACCGTTGCCGTCGGCGTCGCCGTTGACTGCAAGTATCGATTGACGAAGCTTGTCGGCAATGCCGCGCCGCCCGAGAAGTCCGGCCGCGTCGAGCTTGTTCGCGGTCTCGAACAGCACATGCCGGTCGCGCGCTCCAGACAAGCTCAGCCCGATGTCGCGAAGCTGCGCGTTCTCGCGGCTGAAAGCGTCCGCGCCGATGGCGGGGCGCACGAGGCGCAGCAAGGCCCGCAGCCGCTTCAGAGATTTTCGCGTCTCATGTACGGCAATTGCCTCGCGGCCGTCATCCTGCAGCAGCGCCTTGGCACGCTCGACCTGCTCCAGCGCGATGCGCCTGAAGCCTTCGTCGAAGGGCTCGCCGAGCTTGAAGCGGAAGGCCATGCGGTATCTTGCGATCGTTGCGCACGAGCCGTGGAAAGGCATCCGTGCATTTCGCCAACCGATTTGATGCCAGCGCCGTGCAAACCGCGCAAGCACCGCCGTGAGACTAGCCGCTTCGGCCGTTGCGTACGGTCGCCGCCCAAGCGAGCCATGTTTTGATACGGGCCTCAGGATCTTCGGCTGTCATAAAGTCCGTTATGACAGCGACGCTGTCGGCGCCCGCTGCGACAACGTCAGTCGCGCGCTCGGGCGTTATTCCGCCGATGGCGACCAGCGGCAGCCGGCCGACCCGCGCTCTCCAGACGCCGATGCGCCCGAGACCCTGCGGTGCCCACGGCATCGCCTTGAGCTTGGTTTCATAGATCGGCCCCAGCGCCACGTAGTCGGGAGCGGCGGCGAGCGCCGTCGCAAGCTCGCCGTCGCTGTGGGTCGAGACACCGAGCCGCAAGCCTGCGGCCTTGATCGCGGCGACGTCCGCTCCCGCCAGATCGTCCTGACCCAGGTGTACGTAGTCGGCGCCGGCATCGATAGCCTCGCGCCAAAAGTCGTTGACGATGAGCTGGCACCCATGGCGTCGCGTAACGGAAAGACTTTCAACGATTGCTTGCCGGACGTCGTCGCTGCCTGCGTCCTTGATGCGAAGCTGGACCGTGCGCACGCCGAGCGGCACGATGCGCGCCACCCAGTTTGCATCGGGAACGATCGGATAGAAAAGGTCTACAGGCTGAGTTGCGCTCATCGGCGATCGAGGTCGAAGAACGGCGTGCCGGCGACCGGCGTCGAGGGCTGCGCCATGTCACGTGTCCCCATGAGACCGGCTTCGTAAGCGGCCCGTCCCGCCTCTATAGCGCGCGCAAAGGCTTCCGCCATACGCACCGGCTCCCCGGCCTTCGCCACCGCCGTGTTGAGCAGCACTCCGTCGAAGCCCATTTCCATCGCCTGCGCCGCATGCGAGGGCGCGCCGATGCCGGCGTCGATGATGAGCGGCACGGCCGGAAAATATGCGCGCATGCTTTTCAGCGCGTAAGGGTTGGCAAGGCCGCGCCCGGTACCGATGGGAGCGCCCCACGGCATCAGCACGCGGCAGCCGGCGGCAAGCAGACGGTCGGCCACCGACAAATCTTCGGTCGTATATGGAAGCACCTTGAAGCCGTCGGCGCTGAGGATGCTCGCGGCCTCGACGAGCCCGAATACGTCGGGCTGCAGCGTATCGTCGTTGGCGATGACCTCGAGCTTGATCCAGTCGGTGCCGAAGACCTCGCGCGCCATCTGTGCCGTCGTCACCGCCTCCTTCACCGTGTGGCAGCCGGCGGTGTTGGGCAGCACGCGCACGCCAAGGGCTGCGATAAGCTCCAGGAAGCGCTCGCCGGTGCGTCCGCGCGCCTGCTCGCGGCGCAGCGACACGGTCACGATGCTGGCGGCGGACGCCTTGACGGCGCTCGCCAGCACTTGCGGCGAGGGATATTGCGCCGTGCCGATCAACAGGCGCGAGGGCAGCTCGACGCCGTAGAGCGTCAGTGCGCTGGCTGCCTTGGCAACGGGCTCAGGTGCATTCATGTCTCACCCGCAATGCTTAGCCGCCATGACGCGGCGAGACGATCTCGATGCGGTCGCCCGGCGCGATGGCCGTCGCCGCGCGTGCCGCTGCCGGCACGAAATCACCGTTGCGCGCCGTTGCGATCGATGCGCCCGCCAAGCCGCGCTCTGCGACCAATGCTTCAAGCGTCGCAGCCGCGGTGACCACGCTCTCGCCGTTGACGATTATGGCGTGGGTGTCGGGCGCACAGGTCGTAGCGGTCATGGACACTAGGATGGATCCCGCTCGCGTTTCTCTTACACGCTCTACTGCATCCGGGCCTTACCGCCAAACGCGGCACATTCCACGGTCAAAAGCTCCGAAGGCGTGTTGCCCTCTATATAGTCTGCGACGGCGCTGGCGAGGACCGGGGCCAGCAGAAATCCGTGCCGATAGGCGCCGTTGACGAAGATGTGCCGTCCGCCGTCCCGCACGATGGCCCGCGGAACGTTGTCGGGAAAGGCCGGCCGCACGCCGGCGGCCAGATCGATGACCTCCGCCTCGGCAAAGGCCGGGTGCACCGCATAGGCGCCGCCCAGCAGCTCCAGGGCCGAGCGTACGGTTACCGGCCCGTCGTCCTCGCTCTCGATCACCGTCGCGCCGACCATGTAGACGCCATCGTCCCACGGCACGACGTACAGCGGCAGGCGCGGATGCAGCAGTTGCACCGGCCGGCGCAGCGACACCTCTCGCGTGCGGATGAGAGCGCGCTCGCCCCGCACCCCGCGCAACGTCGGCAGGGCGTCGCGCGCGGCGATCCCGCGGCAATCGACGATGACGTCGCACTCGCCCGGCGACGCCGTGCCGAACGCGATCTCGACGCCCGCCTCCTGCGCCTTGCCGAGCATGAACGCCATGGCGGCGTCTGCCGGCGCATGTGCTTCCTCGGCAAAAAAGAGCGCGGCAGGGAAGCGGCCGGCCAGATCGGGCTCGATAGCCGCGATCTCTGCCGCATCGAGACGACGGTGCCCCTGCGTGCGCGCGGCAAAACGCTCGAGCTCGCCATGGTCGCGCGCGCCGGCAACCACGAGGCTGCCATTCGTTTTCAGATCCGGGTAGAGGTTACGCCAGGCGGCAACGCCCGCGTGTCCGAGAACGCGCAGCATCGCCGGTGCCGTTTCCGCCTCCCGCTCCGGTGCCAGCATGACGCCGCCACACATGCTGGCGCTATTGGCGAACGGATCGATGCCGGCTTCGACAAGGCGCACACGGTGTCCGGCACGCGCCAGCGTCACCGCCTGCCAGAGGCCGAGAATTCCGGCGCCGAGTACGGTTATGGAGCGCAGCTTGGCTGTCATGGCTTCCGTGCGGGATCGGGCCGATACCCCTCGCATGCCGGACCAGCCGGCTCAATCCCCCAGCGCCGCGCCCTCGCGGCGGGCGTCGGCACCACCTTCCAGCCGACCGTCGCGGCGCGTGACGATGTGCACCCCGGAGTTCATCGGCGCCACAATGATGGGATGCCCGAGCGGCCGCAGGGTGAGCGCCAGCGGCACCGCCGGCAATTCGGTCTCCAGCTCGAGCGCCGCACCCTGGCTGCCGAAGTTCAAGAGGTCGGCGGCCTGCTGGGCGTCGAGGCCCCAGTCGATAAGCCCGATGATCGTTTTCAGGACGTAGAAGATGATGCGGCTGCCGCCGGGGGAGCCGAGCACCGCTTCGACGTGACGTTGCGCATCGAAAACGATGGTCGGCGCCATCGAAGACCGCGGCCGTTTGCCGGATCCGACGGCGTTGGCCACGGGCTGCCCCGCGGCATCGACCGGCGCGAATGAAAAGTCCGTCAGCTCGTTGTTGAGCAGGAAGCCCGCCGCCCAGTTGTGTGATCCGAATGCACCCTCCACGGTGGTGGTCATCGACAGGGCGCTCCCCTCATCGTCGACGATGGAGATATGGCTCGTGCCCGCGCGCTCGATGGTGGCATCGACGCCGAACGACTGCCGCTTCAGGCCGGGCGGCTCGCCGGGCTTGGGCTTGAAAGCCGCCGCGCCGGGGTCGATCAGCTTGCGGCGCGCGGCGAGATAGGCGTCGTCGAGCAATCCATCCGGTACGGATACGAAGTCGGGATCGCCGACGTACTGGTTGCGGTCGGCGAATGCCAGCTTCTCCGCCTCGGCGATGAGGTGGACAGCACGCGCATTGAGCGCCGCATCGGGCGAATGGCCGAGGTCGAAGGGCTCGAGCAGCTTCAGCGTCTGCGCGATGGCGACGCCGCCGGACGATGGCGGCCCGAGACCACAGACCTCATGCCCGCGATAGGTGACGCACAGCGGAGCACGCGGCCGCACCGTATAGCTCTTCAAATCCTCGAGCGTCATTCCGCCTGGCGCCGTGGGCGCAGACGCCACAGCCTCGACGATGGCCTGCGCGACCGGACCTTCGTAGAAGGCATTGGAGCCGCCCTTTGCTATCGCCCGTAACGTGGCAGCGAACTCGGGATTCTTGAGGATGTGCCCGACGGGTCGTGCGCTGCCGTCGTCGGCAAAGAAGTAGCGCCGCGCCGCCGGGATGAAGCTGTCCGGACCTTCGAGGTGCAGCAACCGGTGCAAGCGCGGCGATACCGCGAACCCGTTGTCGGCCAGACGAATAGCGGGCTCGAACAGCTTCGCCCACGGCAGCTTGCCGTGCGCTTTGTGTACGTCCTCCAGCAGCCGCACTATTCCCGGCACGCCGATGGAAAGGCCCGAGAGCACCGCCTTCATGAACGGCATCGGCTTGCCATCGACGAGGAACCTGTCCGGGGTGGCCGAAGCGGGTGCGGTCTCGCGGCCGTCGTAGGCCTTGAGCTCGCTCTTGGACGCATCCCAGTAGAGGATGAACGCGCCGCCGCCGATGCCGCTCGACTGCGGCTCGACGAGGTTGAGCACCAGTTGCGTGGCGATGGCGGCGTCTATGGCTGAGCCGCCGGCGCGCAGCATCTCTCTTCCAGCGTCGGCCGCGAGCGCGTTGGCGGCCGCCACCATGTGCCGCCGCGCGGTTGTGAGAACGTGCGACTGCACCCCGGTCGCGGATTCGGGTGCGCTGCGCGGATCGAGAAGCTGGGCGCGCGCCGGCAGTGCCACGGCGAGCATGGCAAGCGCGGAGACGGCAAAGCGCAGGAGCTGGCGGCGATGCATGGGACCCGAGGCGAGAGTTGTTCATCAACTTCGGTCATCATGCCGGGGAGCACAATGGGCGTCGAGGAGCCGACATGGGGCGAGCACGATGGGGGCTTTGGATACCGGCGTCGATGCTGGCTGCAGTCGCACTATTCCTCGCTGCGGCGGAGCACGGCGCGGCGCGCGATAGCGTAAAGGGGCTGCTCAGTACCGGCGAGACCACCATCGGGCAGCCGATCGCCTACCCGGTCAAATCACCGGCCAAAATCACCTCAGTGGTCGTCACCATGCTGCCGGGCGAGACGACGGGCTGGCACGCGCACGATGTACCCATGTTCGGTTACATCCTCGAAGGCGAGGTCACCGTCGATTACGGCAGCAAAGGAACGCGCGTCTACCGTCAGGGCGATGCCGTGATGGAGGCTACGAACTGGCCGCACGACGGGCGCAACAGCGGCGCCATTCCGGCCCGCATCCTTGCGGTGTTCATGGGCGCCGAGGGGCTTCTCAACACGGTCATGGTACCAGGCTCAGAAACGAAATGACGGCGCCGAGGTCTACACGGCGCGCTCCATATCCCTATGACCCTGCGCGCCCTGCCCCCGGAACGGCGAGGAGGGACTCGCCGTTCCGGTTCGGGCAGAAGCTCCTGGGCCCTACGCTACGCAACGCCTGACGCGAATACGCACTGGGGCCCGGCTCCGGCCGCGAGATCCGGGACAGGAGGTCGGACGGTGGGGTGGGGAAGGACCGCCTGATCCATGGGAACGCTCTCGCACCAACTCGATGACGGCAGGACGCGCGCCGTCAGTTCGTTGTTTGTTCTAACCGTTCAGTCGGGACTCGTCAAGATCAAAACAAGAACAAACTGCGCTCCGAGAGCTGCATCGGCGCCGCCGGCTCCGCCACAAATTTTCCACAGCAGACGTCTTGTCCACCGGCGAATCAGCGTGCACCGCGCCTTGCCTGCCTCACAATAGCGCGCGGAAGAGGCGGAAAATCAGGCAGTTGCCATGCACTTGGGAGACATGAATTCGAAAAATGCCGGCGGGGGTGCGGATATGGCGGAACTGTGGCCGCCACGCTCTGCCGTGGAAAAATGGGACTGTTATATACGCACCATTCACCTTAGTTGGCCCATGCTCCCCATCACGAGCCGCATATAGACCGGAGCCATTCAGTAATGCAGTCACGCAGTCTGAAGAGTTCGTTCGCCCTAGCAGCAATCGTTGCCGGCGTTTCCTTCTCCATGGTCCCCCAGGCGCAGGCCCAAGGCCTGTTTGAGTTCCTTTGGGGCGGCGGACAGGAATGGGGTGGCGGTAAGCAGACCGTCTCCTTCGATTCCAAGTATACCCCGGGCCAGATCATCGTCAGCTTCGGCGACCGCCGGCTGTACCTCATCACCAAGTCGGGCACCGCTATCAGCTATCCCGTCGCCGTGCCGCGCGATGTCGACCGCTGGCAGGGCACGACCTCGATCACCGACAAGCGCGTCAATCCGTCCTGGCGTCCGACGCCGGAGATGCTGCGCGAGAACCCGAAGCTGCCGCTTTGGGTGCCCGGTGGCCACCGCATGAACCCGCTCGGTGTGCGCGCCATGTATCTCGGCTCGAGCATGTACCGCATCCACGGCACCGACGCGCCGTGGACGATCGGCCAGGCCGTGTCGAAGGGCTGCATCCGCATGCTGAATGAGGACGTGCTCGATCTTTATCCGCGCGTTCCCGTCGGCACCAAGGTGACCGTGACCTGGCAGCGCTTCTCGGCGCAGAATGTCGCCTCGAGCGACGACAGCGCCCCGGCGCCGGCTGCGGCCGCGTCGTCCGGGCCCATCCAGCCCTTCTTCAAGACGCCGGTGCGCAGCATCCGTCCGCGCACACCTGCCTCCGGGGCCGAGATGGTCGCCGCGACCGATGCAGAGACGGTCGCCCAGCCGAGCAGTGACGACGAGACGCTCGCCGCGGCCGCCGAGAAGCCGCTGGCACCCGCCCCGGTCAAGAAGGCCGAGGCTCAAAAGAAGCCTGTCGTAGCGGAACCGGTCGTCGCGAAGCACGAGGAGCCGGCCACGGCCGTCAAGCACGTGGACCCTGCGGCTGCCGCGAAGAAGGCTGCCGCTGCCGCTCAGAAGGCCGCCACCGCCGCACGCGCCGCCGCCGAAGCGGCCAAGAAGGCCGCCGAGGATGCGCAGCGCGCGATGACGGATCAGGGCGGCAAGAGCGCGGCGCTCTAGAAGCCGGAGCGAGCTTCCTCTCTCTCGAATGCAAAAAGGGCAGTGCGCACCGCTGCCCTTTTTTGTTGCCGGCGCGAAGCTACGGCGGCCGACTGTCACGCCGAGGGAGACAGGCATGACTTGAGGCTGGCGCCCAGGTTGCGCATCAGCACGAAGTACAGTTGCGGCCCTGGTGCCAGTCCCAACCCTTCGGGGTCGAGCGTGCCCGAGCGCGCATTGGTCCCCTCGGTGAGCGCCGCGACGAGACGCGGCTGGAACAGCGGCTCGGCGAACACACAAACGGCCTTCAGCTCGTGGATCTTGCGACGCAGCTCGATGAGCCGCTTGGCGCTCGGCTGCACGTCGGGCGTGATGGTGATCGAGCCAACGGCATCGAGGTCGAAGCGGCTGTCGAAGTATTGATAGGCGTCGTGGAAGACAACGAACGGCTTGTCCCGTAGAGGCTCCGTCAGCGCCTTCAGCTCGACGGTGAGGGCATCGATGTCTGCGCCGAGCTGCCGGGCATTGGCTTGCAGTCGCGCGGCGTGGTCGGGAAAGCGCGTCTCCAGCAGCTTCGCCACGTAGGCGCCGATGGCTTTGGCGTTGTCAGGGTCCAGCCAGATATGGCTGTCGGCCACGGAAGGATCGTCGTCCGCGTGGGCCGCGCCGAAGGCGTGCGCATGCCGATCGAACGTGCCGTTCGCGCGTTGGCCGAGCAGGCGCAGCCCCGGCGCATCGACGAGCGTCACCAGGGCCACGCCCTCGGGCAGCGCACGCGCGACCTTATCGGTGAAAGGCTCGAGCCTGCCCGAGACTCGAATGAGCATCGCCGCGTTGTCCACCGCCTGCACCTGCGATGGGCGCAGCGCGAAGCTGTGCGGCGAGGCCGCGCCGTCAACCAGCAGGAGCGGCGTGCCGACGCCCTCCATGATGCGCGACACCAGGGAATGGATTGGCTTTATGGTAACCACCACCGCGGGAACATCCGCCGCGTCGGCCCGGTTGGCGGGAACCGCGGACACCGATGCGGCAAGCGCGAGGCCAAGAATGGCCCAGCGCGACGCCGAACCGCCGCGCCACGAGCTTCGCCTCGCCCCCCAGCCGCGCTTCATTGTATAAATCCGATCGGTGTTGGATGTGATAATATCCGCAAGCTAGAGCACGCATGGCAATCATGCAACCGCCACCTTCCTGCGGCATTTGAGGCGCGGGGCGACAGTCATATCCGGAGACGATCGACGTGCACGCATCAAGGCAGGGCTTCGCGAAGCTGAGCTTCGCTCTGACAGTTGCATGCATCGGTACCGCCTGCGCGGCTACGCACGCCGCGGCGCATCCACACGTGTGGGTCACGATGCAGGAAACGGTGCTCTACGACAAAGGCGCCATCACCGGATTGCAACAGGCATGGACGTTCGACGAGTTCTACACGCAGCAGGCGATCGAAGGACTCGATAAGAACGGCGACGGCAAATACGACCGCGACGAGCTGAAGGAGCTGGCGCAGGTCAACATCGACGGGCTGAAGGAGTTCGACTACTTCACGTACGCGAAGCTCGGCAACGCGGCGCTCAAGTTCAAGCCGCCGGTCGACTACTGGCTCGACTACAGCGACAAGGGCATCCTGACGCTGCATTTCACGCTGCCGCTCGATCAGCCGGTGCCGGCCGACGCGTCGGGATTCAACTTCGCCGTCTACGACGCCAGCTACTTTATCGCCTTCGACTATTCCGAGGCCGACCCGGTCAAGCTCGGCGCCAATGCGCCGTCGACATGCAAGGCGGCGATCCACGAGCCCGAGGAAGGCGACGATACCCAGCGGCTCGCCAACGCGTTCTCGGCGGCGCTCGGCCAGAAAGGTCCAGCGACGCAGCAGCAGCAGCCAGCCGACAGCGCGGGGCCAATGGGTGACGGAGGCACAGTCAGCGTTGGCGGTGCTGGAAAGACGGTCGCCGTAGAGTGCGCCAAGTCGTGATTGGCGCTGATCTTTCGGCCGCTCGCGCCGCCGCCCCGCACCCGGCGGCCGGTTGTAAATCGCCGACCGATCGGCTTTGATGCGGCAGGCTGGCGTTGAGGGGATGGCGCGATGGACCGGCGTGAGTTCCTGAAATCGACCGGAGCTGCGGCGGCAGCATCTTCAGCCGTCGCCACCGGAGCTGCCGCGGCAGAAGCGGCACCATCGGCGCCGGCGACGAGCCGCGGGCTGCAAAGGTTGCGGTTGGCTATCGCCTGGCAGGATGGATTTGCGGGCCCGGCCGACTGGGCGCACCGTCTCGCGCTACGTATCGATGGCCTCAGCAGCGGTCGCTGGCACGTCGTTCCCGCTTTCGATGTCGTTGACGCGCACGCAGCCGTCGAGCGTGGCGATGCCGACCTTTGCTTTGCCAGTGCCGATGCGCTGATCGACGCGCACCGTGCCTTTGCCTATTTCGCCGGCCTTCCCGGCAGTCGCGGACTTGCGCCGCGCCAGCTCCAATCCTGGATCGCAATCGGTGGCGGCCAAACCCTGTGGGATGACCTCGCCGGTGATGCCGGGATCAAGCCGCTGCTTTCCGCGCACTCCGGGCCGCGCAGCCTGATGCTGGCCACGGAGCCTGTCGAAACCATGGGCGCGCTTGGCGGACGCAAGGCGTACGTGACCGGCCTCGCCAGGGACGTGGCGCGGGGTCTCGGCCTCGATGTGGTGGCTGTCACCCCCGGCGGCGTGTCCGACGCGATGCATCGTGGGGCGCTGGACGTAGCCGAGCTTGGCGGCGCCATCGTCAGCTATGCCGCCGGTCTACCGCAGGCCGCGCCATACACCGCCGGCACGCAGATCAATCGCAACGGCAGGGCATTCTTCCTCGGCGTTCGCCGTGCATTCTGGGACGGCTTGCCCGCCAGCGATCAAGCGCTACTCGAAAGTGCGGCCGCCGAGGAGTTCCGTCTCTCACTGGCAGAGGAGGAGGTCCACGGCCGGCTGCTGCATCCTGCGCCGCCCGCGCACCGCGTCTGGACCATCGCCGGCGAGCTGGCGCACGCCATCGACCGCGTCGCCGAGGCGGTCGTCGCCCATGCAGCCGGCAGCGATGCGAGGTCGCGGCGCATAGCCGACAGCCACGCCGCCTTCCGCGATACCACCGTAGACGCGGCAGCTACCGCCTGAGCGAGCCGCCGCGCCGCGCGCACCGCCGTAACCCCGGCATCCGCCATGGAAGGCGCCCACATTTGCCTGACTTATATGTGTGGTCGTCTGTCGCACATGGGCGGCCGTCAATTTTTTGCTGCATCGCGCTGTGTGAGTGTGGGCCGAGGTCGCTCACATCAGGGGGAGTTATGCAGGGATCGCGCGTCGTTGTTGCATGCGTTTTGTTTTCGGCCGCAGCGGCTGGAGTCAACGCGGAAGAATTGAAGCTGCCGCCGGAGGTGACGCCGGCTTTGCGTGCCGCTTGCGAAAGCGACGTGCGCCGCATCGGCTGTCTCGGCCCTGCTCCCACCTACGACAAAGTGAAAAGCTGCGTCATTGCGCGATACGCAAAGCTCGGCTCGCGCTGCAAGCTGCAGCTCGCCATGGCGGGCTACTCCGGCCCCTCGAACGTGCCAAAATCCATCAAGGCCAAAGACGCCGTCGTCGAAGCTTCGGCAAAATAGATGGCGCGCGAAACCAACGGTGTTACGGCCCGCGTCCTCAGGCAGCCTTTGCCGTCGCGGGCCGCGCCGTCTCGGAAAGATAGGCCATGGCCGCGGCGACGCCGCCCTTCTGGTGCGGCACGCCCGCCAGCTCAAGCCCCATCTCGACGCCGGCGAGCGCACCCATGATGGTGAGCTCGTTGGTGTAGCCGAGGTGGCCGATGCGGAAGGCCTTGCCCGCCAGCTTGTTGAGCCCCGTGCCGAGCGACATATTGAAATTCTCCAGCACCAGCTTGCGGAAATTGTCGGCGTTCTGCCCGTCGGGCATGGTGACGGCCGTCACCGCAGGCGAGTGGCAGCGCGGATCGCGGCACCACGTCTCCAATCCCCAGCCGCGAACGGCACGCCGTGTCGCCTCGGCGAGACGGTCGTGGCGCGCGAACACGTTGTCCAGCCCTTCCTCGTGCAGCATCGCGATCGATTCCGCGAGGCCGAACAGCAGGCCGATGGCCGGCGTATAGGGGAACGTGCCGGCGGCATTGATGGCCAGCATGTCGTCCCAGTTCCAATAGGAGCGGGGCAGCTTCGCATGCTTGGAGGCGGCGAGCGCCTTCTGGCTCACGGCCGTGAACGACAGGCCGGGCGGCAGCATCAGGCCTTTTTGCGAACCCGATACGGCGACGTCGACGCCCCAATCGTCGAAGCGGAAGTCCATGGCCGCGAGCGACGAGATCGTATCGACCATCAGCAGCGCCGGATGCTTGGCGGCATCGAGCGCCTTGCGCATCTCGTCGATCCACGTGCGGGCCCCGGTCGAGGTCTCGTTGTGGACGACGCACACGGCCTTGATCTCGTGCGACTTATCCTTCTTGAGACGTGCCTCGAGCGCGTTGGCGTCGCCGCCGGTGTGCCAGTCGGTCGGCAGCACCTCCGGCTTGAGGCCGAGGCGCTCGGCCATGTTGCGCCACAGAACGGCGAACTGCCCCGTCTCGATGATGAGCACACGGTCGCCGGGAGACAGCGTGTTGACGAAGCCCGCCTCCCACGCGCCGGTGCCCGACGAGGGAAAAATGATGACGGGGCTCTGCGTCCGGAAGATCGTCTTGACGTCGGCCAGGAGCTTGAGCCCGAACTCGCAGAACGCCGGACCACGATGATCCAGCATCTGGCGCGACATGGCGCTGAGGATGCGCTCGGGAACCGGCGTCGGTCCTGGAATCTGCAGGAAGTGACGGCCGCTATGGTTGGCCATTTTGCGTTTCCCTCGGCATGCACTACGTCGCAGCACTCCCCTGAGGCGCCACCCCCCGGACTGAACCGAGCACGAGGCACCCCAACGGGGCTTTCTTTTGTCGGCGAATTCAGCAGCTATGGTAGGAAAGCCCAGGGTCGTCAAGCCATATGCACGGCGATCGAGCAGAATGCCCCAGGCCGCCGGAGGATGCCGCACCACGGTGTCTGCTGCGTGTGGCCAGCGTGCCGCAGCACACCCTTAAACCCAGCGAATCGAGCTTCGCCGAAAGTATGAGCCAGCCACCCCCATCCGATCTCACCAGCCTCTCCGCCGCCGCTGCCGCAAAGCTCATCCGCGAGCGCCGAATCTCGTCGGAAGAGCTCGTCGGAGCGTGCCTCGATCGCATCGCTGCACGCGACGGGGAGGTGCACGCATGGGAGCATCTCGATCCGGCGCGAGCGCTGGCGCAAGCGCGCGAGGCCGACGCGGCGCTGGCCCGCGGTGACGAGCCGGGCGCGCTGCATGGCGTGCCGATTGGGATCAAAGACATTTTCGACACGGGCGACATGCCGACGGAAAACGCCTCGCCGGTGTTCTCCGGGCGTCGGCCGGAGAAGGATGCGGCCTGCGTCGCAGCGCTGCGTGGCGCCGGCGCGATCATCATCGGCAAGACGGTGAGCACGGAGCTGGCGCTGCTGACGCCGGCGCGCACGCGCAATCCGCATGATCTCACGCGCACGCCGGGTGGCTCGTCGGCCGGCTCGGCGGCGGCGGTAGCGGACAGGATGGTTCCGGCGACGCTCGGCAGCCAGACCGCGGGATCGATCATTCGGCCGGCTTCGTTCTGCGGTGTTTTCGGCTTCAAGCCGACACTCGGCCTCGTCCCGCGCAGCGGCGTGCTGATGCAATCGCACACGCTGGACACGGTCGGCGTCTATGGCAGCTCGGTGGAAGACCTCGCCCTCGTGGTCGACTGCATGACCGCCGTCGATCCGGACGACGCGACGAGCATTCGCCGCGGACCGCCCGGCCTCATCGAGACCGCGCGCGCGCGGCCGCCGGTGCCGCCGCGCCTCGCGTTCGTGAAGCCGCCGGCATGGTCCGATACGGATCCCGCCATGCAGGCCGCCTTCGCCGACCTCGTCAGCGCGATGGACGGCCGCGTTGTCGACATCGACATGCCCGTTCTCGCCGATGTCGTCGAATGGCAGCGTATCGTGCAGCTTGCCGAGAACGCGCACTATTACGGCCCGCTGCTCGACGAGGCGCCGGATCTGATCTCGCCCGGCCTCACCGCGCGCATAAAGGAGGGTCGCGCCGTCGATGCGCAGACATACCTGCGCGCCATCACCGGCCGCGAGCCTGCGTACCGCACGGTGGCGATGGGACTGAGGGGATTCAGCGCCATTCTGACGGCCGCCGCACTCGGACCGGCGCCGAGAGGGCTGGGCTCGACCGGCAGCCCCATCATGAACGGGCTATGGACCTACCTCGGGATGCCGGCCGTCTGCCTGCCGCTGCTCAAGGTGGACGGCTTGCCTGTCGGCGTGCAGCTCGTCGGCCTGCGTCATGACGATGCCCGCCTGCTGCGCACCGCGCGCTGGCTCAGCGAGCGTCACGGCCGGGCGGCGGCGCCGTCGGATGCCTAATCCGCGCTCGGCCAGGGCGCCCAGGGGAATGGCTTTGCCTCGCTCGCCAGTGTGAGGAAGCGTGCTGCCTCGCTCAGCCATCGGGCGAGGGAGACGCCGAACCTGGTGAGCTGGCCATTGCCTTCGCCCGCGAACAGCAGCCACAGGAACTGGGCGATAGCGGTGACGCACAGTAGCGTCTGCGCGACACCGAAGGCGAGGGCCAGCAGCAGCATGTAGAGGCCGCGCATCCACACGGCGCTGTCGCCGAATGCCGGTTTGCGCGGCTCCGTGACCACGCCCGACGGCTGCTCGAAAGGTTCCATGCCAGTGCTCCATTCTGCTTGCGCGCCACCGGTGTGCACGCGTGCTGCGCCAGCGCCGCCGATCCCCCCGAGCTTCCCTCCGTGTCGTTACCGTTTGCTTAGCTCTCCTGCGCTGGTTGCGCGAGCTGAAATACGTTCCCCTCGGGATCGCGCCCGTCGCATAGCGGACCGGTCAGGCCCGGGTAGTACTTGATCGGCCCCATATCGACACCCATCGCGATCAGCTTGTCGCGCGTCATGCCGATGGGCTGATCGATCGTGAACACGATCTTGGCGTTGCTGCTGCTGTCGCCGTCCGACCTACCCGATGGCCGCCGGTAGGCCGCGCCCACCAGATGCAGCGCCAGCTCCGCGCCGCCCGCATCCAGCACAGCCCACTCTCCGGGAATGTGCTGGACGAGCGGAAATGCGAACGCCTGCCGGTAGAACTCCGACAGGCGCTCGACGTCTTGAACGTAAAGGATGATACGGCCGAGCTTGGCGCTCATCCGACCCTCACGCGAGCTTGAACGGCATGTCCTTGCCGGCAAAGAACGCATCGACGTTGTCGAGCGCCTCGAAGCCCATCTGATTGCGTGCCTCGATGGCGGCAGACCCCAGGTGCGGGAACAGGAACGTGTTCGGCAGATCGTAGTAGCCTTCGTTGATCTTCGGCTCGCCGGCGAAGACATCGAGGCCCGCGTATGCGAGACGGCCCGATTTCAGCGCCGCGATCATGTCCTCGTCCTTCACGAGGTCGCCGCGCGCGGTGTTCACGACGATGGCACCCTGCGGCAGCTTCTCGATCACGTCCTTGTTGAAGAAGTAGCGGGTCTCCGGCGTCGAAGGCGCGTTGATGGAGAAGAACTGCGACACGGCGAGCAGGCTGTCGAGGCTGTCGTGATAGGTGGCGTTGTACTTCGCCTCGACCTCGGGCTTGGCGCGATAGATATCGTAGTAATGAATGTCCATGTCGAAGCCGCGGGCGCGCTGTGCCAGCGCCTGGCCGATCTTGCCGAAACCGTAGATGCCGAGCTTCTTGTTGTCGAGGCGCTGGCCGACGAGCTGCAACGGCTGCCAGCCGGGCCAGGAGCGCGTGCGGATCATGTGCTCGCCCTCGGACGCGCGACGCGCCGAGCCGAGCAGCAGCAGCATGGCGATCTCCGCCGTCGCGACGGTGACGCCGTGCGGAGCGTTGCCCACCTTGATGCCGCGCGCCTTGCAGGCCTCGAGGTCGATATGGTCGAAGCCGATCGAGAACGTCGAGATGCACTTGATGTTCTCGGGGACGCGGTCGATCACCGCCTTAGGGCACTTCTCGTTCAGCGTCAGAACGATAGCGTCCACCGACTTGGCGGTCTCCAGCATCTCGTCGACGGTGATCTTGGGATCATCGCCATGGGCGATCACGTCATAGGTGGCCCGGGCGCGAGCCATGACGGCCTCGGGAAGAGGCCAGGTAATGAGGATTTTCTTCTTGCTCATGGGACGTGTCCTTCCCCCGGGAATTCCGACCTGCGGTGAACTGGGCTCGCGAGCGGGCTCGAAGCTGGCGCGATCCATGCCGCAATGACGCCGCCCTGACAAGCGCGGCGATACGCGCAGCTACGCTTTCTTCACCATATGGGGGCGAAACTCCGCCGGCGTCGAGCGGGCAGTGCGCCCCCCGGGCGCCACGCCACCTCGCCGGGCCAGTCCCCCAATGTTGAGAGTCCTCGTCCTGACGCTCGCCGTGCTCGCCGGCGCAAAAATCTGGGCCCAGGAGCGCCTTTTCCGCGAGGGATCGGAGGAGGCCCTGATCCGCGCCTACCGGGAGCGAGCCATGGCCGCGTGCCAAAGTGCGCAGGCCCTCTTCGCGGGCGGGGGTGCGACCAACCTATTGTGGACGCGGCCTACCTCAGTCGATCTCGTCATCGGACGCTCGAACGTCGACGTGCACATCTGGCAGCTCGCGAGCGAGCGCTGGCCGTTGCGCTTCAAGCATCCCCACGTGGTGCTCAGCCTCGGCGCTGCCGACGCCTCCTCCACCTGCGAGTACGACGTGATCGAGGAGCGCGCTTACGTCACCCAGATGTAGCGCCCTGAACGCGCAGCGCCGGCGACCCATAGGGACCGCCGGCGCACGGGAGACTACGTACGAAATCCGTCAGTAGTGCAGCTTCATACCGCCGTAGGCCACGAGTGGCGGGGCCGGCGTGACGGTCCGCGCATTGGTGAAGAACCCAGGTCCGGTCGCCGGGTTGGCCTCCGAAGCCTCGTTGGCCGCTTCCAGGTTGAAGTAGTTGCCGAACAGGCCGTAGTGCGAGTTGAAGAGGTTGTAGATGAGGCCGTACAGCTGAACGTTCTCGGTCAGGTCGTAGTACGTGTGCAGGTCGACCTTCGCATAGCCGCCGAGCGGAGAGGTGTCGTTGCCCTCGTCGCCGAAGAATATCTGGCTCGATGCGGCGACGAGATCGGCGCCGAATTTCCACTGCGGCGTGATCAGGTAGTCGAAGCCGGCCTTGAAGCGGCTCAGCGGGATGCCGGGGATACGATCGCCGGAGTTGACCTGCACGCAGGTCAGCTCCTCGCCGTCATCCTCGCCGCACTCGAACGCCACCGGATTGTTGGGCGACGGCATGATGAAGCTCGACTGGAAGGTCGCGTGCACCAGCGCGTAGTTTGCGTACAGCATCCAGCGATCGTCGGTATAGCGGCCGCCGATCTCGATGCCCTGCCGCAGCGTGTCGCCGATGTTGTCGAAGTAGCCACGGCCCGAGACCGGCGCGGCGACCTGATAGATATCGTCCGAGTTGAGTGCGCGGAACAGGCCTGCACTCCACTCGAACCGCTCGTTGCTGTAACCCTTCATGTTGCCGCGCAGACCTAGCTCCCAGGTATGCGAGACGACCTGATCGAGTGGCGGGTCGGCGGTCAGGAAGCTTTCGAGCAGGCATGGGAACTCCGGATCGGCGCAGGCCAGCTCGGCAGGCGTCGGCGCACGGTTTGCTTCCGCGTAGCCGCCGTACAGCGTCAGGCCGGGATGGATCAGGTAGGTGGCACCGACCATCGGGTTGAAGCGCTGGTAGGTGTTGTCGCCGTTCAGCTGCGGCGCCGTTCCCGTATCGTCGAGGATCTGCACGCGTGCGAAGTTATAGCGGCCGCCGACGGTCAGCGCGATCTCGCTGGTGAGGTCGATGGTGTCCGAAAGGTAGAGACCGTAGTAGTCGTTGATGGTCGTCAGATCGCGCGGCATCACCTCGCCGGGTCCGGTGAGCGTGATGTCGAGGCTGTTGACGACGAACTGCGGCGCGAACGAGCCGAGCACGGAGTTGGCGCCGTAGGCGACGTGGCCGTGGTCATAGCTGGCGCCGATCAGGAACTGGTTCTTGTAACCGGCGATGTAATCCTTGTTCACGGCCTGTCCAGCGAAGCCGAAGCTGTTGGCGAGCTGCGAGGTATTGTCGAGCGAGCCAAGCGGATCGGCGATGTCGTCCGGGATGGTGCCGTTGGGATTGACGCCCGGCCCGGAGCCGGTGAGCACGTCGCCTTCCAGGCACAGCAAGCCCGCCAAAGACGGATCATCGCAGTCCTCGGCCTCGGAGATGTTGCCGTCGACGTGCGACTGCTTGAACCAGCGGTAGTAGCCGACGCCCTGCAACGACCACGTCGGCGATACCTCGACGTTACCGTTGGCGGAGATCATCGCCACCTGGTTCTTGGTCGTCTGCGGCGAGGTGAAGGTGTTGCTCCAGCCGAGGTCGAGCAACTGCTCCGGCGCCGCCGCGGTGACGCCGACGAAGTTCGCGGCACCGGTGAAGTTCAGGTGGAACTCCGTGCCGTCGCCCTTGGCACCGATGTCGGCGTACATGCGGCGTATGCGGGATTCCGAGAAGTCGCGGTAGCCGTCGTCGTGGATGCCTTCCAGAGCCATGAACGCGCCCCACGAGCCGCTGTTGCCGCCCACCGCGAGGCCGCCCTGGTAGCGACCGAACGAGCCGCCCATGACGTTGAGCTCGGCGCCTTCGTAGTTGAAGCCGTCGCGCATCATGATCGTCAGCGCGCCGCCGAGGGCATTGAGGCCGAACACCGGGTTGGCGCCGATGATCGTCATGCCGCTGATCGCGTTGTCGGGCAGGAAGTCGTAGTTGACGATATCGCCGAATGACTCGTTGATGCGCACGCCGTTCTGATAGACGGCGAGACCCTGCGGCACGCCGTTGACCGGCGACGATTCAAAGCCGCGGTATTGCAGGTTGCGCTGGAAGACGTTGCCTTGCGCATCCTCGAGGATGACGCCGGGCACCGTCTGCTGCAGCACCTCGGGAACGTACGTGTAACCCGTGCGTGCGATATCCGCCGCGCTGCCGCGCCCGACGCCGCCGGGGTATTTGCCGATCGGAATGGCGCTGCCTTCCACGGGCGACATCTGCACCGTGCCGCTGTCGATGCCGCCCTCGCCCGGCTCATAGGTGGCCGGCGTGTCGAGGGGCGGCGCCTGCTGCGGGGCGGCGGTGGGCTGCGTATTGGCCGGGGGCGGTGCCGAAGATGCGGGTGCCGGTGCCGGCGAAGCGACCTGCTTTTTGGGCGCCGCTTTCTTGGCCGCGGCCTTGAGCGCCGGCTGCGCCTTCTTCTGGATGATCTCGACGGGCGGCAGCTGGTTCGCGGAAGGCGCCGGCGTCGGTTGCGCCTGCGCGTTCGGCGTACCGGCTGGCGGCGAGGTGGCCGGTGCCGTGCCTCCCGGTGCCGGCGCTGCGTTGCTGGGAGCGGCGGGTGTCGCCGGCGCGGGGCTAGTCGGTGCGGGCGTAGTCGGCGTGGGTGTCGCCGGTGCGGTGGCGGGCGGCGATGCCTGCTGCGGAGCTGGTGTGGGATTCGTCTGCTGTGCCGACGCTGGAACTACAAGCAACGCGGATACGCCGGCTGCCGTCGCCAGACGCCGCAGGCTGTTGCCGTCCATCATGCCCCCCTCAGAGCCATTCATTATTGCTGCGCGTACGCTCGCGGACACCTCACTCGAACTGGGGAATACCTACCGTCACGTTTCGGGAATTTTTCCCGATTTGCGCTTGATTTGCGCAGCGACTCGATTTGTGACGCTCAAAGAATTGGGTAGGCGGGCAACGGATGCGTCAAGCGCGCCAGTCCGCTGTAACTGTGTATCCCCGCGCAAAAGTTGCTCGATGGCAACTCACACGTGCTGCACAGACTGCCAACAGAAAAGCCCTCCTCACGGGGGTGAGGAGGGCTCGTCGCGGGAGCGGCACCCACCGGGCGCCGCTCCTCTTTCAGGTCTGATCAGTAGCGGACCTTGATGCCACCGTAGGCAGCGATCGGCGGGGCCGGCGTGATCGTGCGGTTCGGCCTGTCGTCGAACAGCGCTTCGCCATCGAGCCCACCCGCGTTGGCGGCATTCTCGGCAGCTTCGCTGTTGAAGAAGTTGCCGAACAGGCCGTAGCGGCTGTCGAACAGGTTGTCGATCATGCCGTAGATCTGCACGTTCTCGGTGATGTTGTAGGCCGTGCGGACGTCCACCCGAGCATAGCCGCTCAGCGGAGCCTCGTCGTTGCCCTCGTCACCGAAGAAGTACTGATTGCTCACCGCAACCACGTCGCCGCCTACGGTCCACTTCGGCGTCACCCAGACGTCGAGGCCGGCCTTGAAGCGGTGGCGCGGCACGCCCGGCAGGCGGTCGCCGGAACGGACGCTCACGCAAGCCGCCTCGTCGTCGTCGGCACCCGGACCAAGGTCGCAGATGTCGTCGTCAGCCGAAGGGTTGTCGGGCGAAGCCATGATGTTGGCGGTGCGGAAGGTGGCATCGACATACGAGTAGTTCGCGTACGCCTGCCACCAGCGCTCCTGATACACGAGGCCCAACTCGACGCCCTGGCGGAGCGTGTCACCGGCATTCTTGAAGTAGCCGCGGCCGTTGCTGGTCGAGGCGACGGTGATGATGTCGTCGCTGTTCTCGGTGCGGAACAGGCCGGCAGTCCATTGCAGACGGCCACCGTTGTCCCACGAGGCGAGGTTGCCGCGCAGACCAAGCTCGAAGGTATGCGAGACGACCTGCTTCAGCGGCGGATCGGCCGTCAGGAAGCTTTCGATGATGCACGGATCCTCCGGATCGGCGCAGGCCAGCTCGGCCGCAGTCGGAGCACGGTTGGCCTCCGAGTAGCTGCCGTAGAGCGTCAGGCCAGGCAGGAGCCGGTAGGTGGCGCCCGCCATCGGATTGAAGCGGTAGTACTCGTGCGTCCCCGTCAGCTTGTCCTCGAGCGGATCGCCGTCATCGTCGAGACCCGGCTCGAAGCCATTATTCTTGAGCGCGATGCGGGCGTAGTTCCAACGGCCGCCGAGGGTGACGGAGAGATCCTTCGTCACGTCGGTCGTGTTGGACACGTAGATGCCGACGTAGTCGTTCTTCGTCGTCAGCGCACGCGGGTTCACGTCATCCGGCTCCGTCATGTAGACCGGATCGTCGAACGAGCTCACCACGAACTTCGGCAGGAAGTAGCCGAGCTCGCTGTTGGCACCGTACTTCACCTCGCCATGATCGTAGCTGCCGCCGACCAGGAACTGGTTGGCGAAGCCGAACAGCGGGGTCCTTTCGACGGCCTGGCCGGAGAAGCCCCAGCTACGCGCATCCTGGCTGGTGCGATCGATGGAGCCGAGGTCCGTCGTGCTGCCGCTGAAGTTGCTATAGTCGAAGCTGCCTCCGTCCTCGAAGTTTCCCGGGCCGGTAAGCAGGGGATCTCCGTGCTGATTGAGGACGGCTTCGTCATCATCCTCCCAGCAGAGATACCGCTTGCCCGCCGGAGCTTCGGCGCCATTCACCTCGACGTCGTCATCGCAGGGCCCGGCCTCGGCGATGTTGCCGTCGGCGTGCTTCTGCTTGAACCAGCGGTGATAGGCGACGCCCGAGAACGTCAGCGTATCGGTCGCCTTCACCGAGCCGTTGAGCGACAGCATCGTCATCTGGTTGTCGGTCGTCTGCGGCGAGGTGAACGTGTTCGACCAGTCCATATCGAGGAGCTGCTCGGGCGCGGCCGCCGTGACGCCGACGAAGTTGTTGGCCTGCGTCAGGTTGAGGTGGAACTCGGCCCCGTCGCCCTTGACGCCGATGTCGCCGTAGAAGCGGCGAATGTCGGCGGGCGAGAAGTCGCGGAAGCCCTCGTCGTCGATGATCTGGCCGGCGCCGAAGATACCCCAGTTGCCGCTGCGGGCACCGACTGCGAGCTGACCTTCCTTATGGCCGAAGGAGCCGAGGCGCGAGTCGAGCTCCAAGCCCTGGAAGTTGAAGCCATCGCGCATCGTGATGCCGATAGCGCCGCCGATGGCGTTCAATCCGTAGACCGGGTTGGCGCCCAGGATCGAGATGCCGGCGACGGCGTTGTCGGGCAGGAAGTCCCAGTTGACGATGTCACCGAACGACTCGTTGATGCGCACGCCGTTCTGGTAGACGGCGAGGCCCTGCGCCTGGCCGTTGAGCGGCGAGGAGTCGAAGCCGCGATACTGCAGGCTGCGCTGATAGGCGTTGCCCTGAGCGTCGCTGAGCACCACGCCAGGAACGGTATTCTGCAGAACCTCCGGGATCGACGCTTCGTGGAACTTAGAGATGTCCTCGGACGAGGCGCGTCCGACCGCAGCCGGATACTTGCCGATCGGGACCTCGCTACCCGCCAGCGGCGACATGTTTACGCTGCCGGTATCGATGCCTCCGTTGCCAGGAATGGCGGCGGCCGGCTGGACGGGCTGAGCAGCCGGAGGTTGCGGCGTCGGAGCGACGGCCTGCTTCTTCTTGGGAGCGCTCTTCTTCTGCACCGTCTTCGGCGCGGGCGCGGCTTTCTTTTGGATGACCTCTACGGGTGGCAGCTCGGATGCCGCCGGCGTGGGTGGAGCGGCTTGGCCGCTCGATTCTTGTGCAAGTGCCGGCGTGGATGCGAGACCAACTAGACACAATGCGGACGCTAACGCTGACGCGGAACGCATCACTTCACTCCCCCAGAACTACGCGAGGTAACGAACTCGCTTACTCAATTTCCGGTTGGGTATTCCCTGCGAGCCGCCACGCCAGCGCTCACGAGCCCTTTCCGGCCGATCAGCAGTTTTCAAACCTTCCCGTTTGCCGGAATATTTTTTGAAAGCTGCCGTAACTAACCGAGCTAAAAAATGCCGGGGTCACACTTCGGTCAAGTTTGGACGAGCGCGCTACACTATTACCAATCGCTCCTGTGACCCTTGCGCACCGCTTTCGGGAAAAATTCCCGATGCATCAAAGAAATATTCCCGATCGCCGTGGGGTGTTTTTCCGTGTTTGACAGGCGTCATCTGCGCAGTGTTATTTCGCCAAACGGCGCCTCTGCTGCATGTGGTCACACGGGGAGACGGCAGCGGCGTCTGCGCTGTGCGTTGGCGCCAAAAAAAACATCGAAGCCGATGATGCATATCAGGCAGCAATCGGCCCTTGGGAGGATGAAGCAAGATGTGCAATGCGCAGGCGCCGTAACCAGCGCGCTAAAGGCCGACTGCAACACTGCTCGCCACGTCAATTCGATAAGCATGCTCCGCCGATGCATGAGATAAGGAGCAGCCTCCACGCCGAGGCGAGCATCATGAACCGGTTACGACCTGTGAGCGACATGACATTCAAAAGCATCTTGATAGGGGCCGCCCTGGCGGCAAGCTGCATCGCCTGCACACTCGCGAACGCTGAGGACGCGCCTGCACAGCCTGCCTCCGACAACGCCGCGAGCGGCATCACCGTCGAGCTCAACAAGCTCGAGAAGTCCGACAAGGGCTGCCGCGCCTACGTCGTCATCACCAATCCCACGGAGACGGCATACGACGCCTACAAGCTGGACCTCGTGATGTTCCAGACGGACGGCATCATCGGACGCCGTTTCGCTCTCGACCTGGCGCCGGTGCGTCCCAACAAGAGCACGGTCAAGCTCTTCGATCTCGACGGCACCACCTGCGAGAACATCGGCAAGTTTCTCGTCAACGACGTCATGGAATGCCGCACCTCCACCGGACCTGCTGAGGGTTGCCTCGCCAGTCTCAAAGTGAAGTCGCTCACCAAGTCCGAGATTTCAAAGTAAAGGGTACCACCAGTGATAGTGATCGCTGCCGCCGCCCAGCAAGACTACTCGTTCTACGGCATGCTCATGCAGGCCGATCCGGTGGTCAAAGGCGTGATGTTCGGCCTCGCCCTTGCGTCCGTCGTATGCTGGGCAATCATCTTCGAGAAGCTCGTGCGACTATTGTGGCTGCGCCGGCAGATCCGGCGCCTCGAGGCGGTGGCGCGCAGCGGCGGCACGAGCGAAACGGAACGCGGACTCGTCAAACGCCTGCTCGCGTCCGGTGAGGAGGAGCTGCACGACGGCGCTTCGCGGGGCGAGGACCGGAGCGCCGTGCGTGCACGCATCGAGCGTGCCTTGCGCGGCACGCTGAAGAGCGAGCTGCAGCGGCAGGAGTCGGGGCTTCCCTTTCTGGCAACGATCGGCTCGTCGGCGCCCTTCATCGGTCTGTTCGGTACGGTCTGGGGCATCATGAACAGCTTCACGGCCATTGGACAGCAGCAGGACACGAGCCTTGCGACCGTCGCTCCGGGTATCGCCGAGGCGCTGTTCGCGACGGCCTTGGGCCTCGCCGCGGCGATCCCGGCGGTGATGGCCTACAACGCCGTGTCGGTGTCGCTCGGACGTCTCGGAGCGCGCGCCGGCTCCTCCCTGACCGAGATCGCCAAGTCGATGTCGCGGCCGACATCCGAAACCGTCGTGCCGATGCGGGCGGGGAAAGGCCTCTAATGGGTGCCTCGGTAAACCTGTCGACAGCCGACGACGACGAAGGGACGACCTACCGGCCCATGGCGGAGATCAACATCACGCCGATGGTCGACGTGATGCTCGTTCTCCTCATCATCTTCATGGTCGCCGCGCCGCTGATGGTGGCCGGCGTGCCGGTGGAGTTGCCGAAGACGACGGCACCGCGCGTCGGGCAGGCCAAGAAGCCCATGGTGGTAACGCTTACTCCCGAGGGGCGCCTGCAGATCCGCGATGAGTTCGTCGATCGCGCATCCCTCGTGCCACGGCTGCGCGAGATCCACGCCGCCGAGGGGGATGCCGTGGTCTACGTACGTGGCGACACGAAAGCGGCATACGGCGATGTCATGGATCTGCTCACACTCGTCGGTGAGAGCGGTTATTCGCGCGTGTCGCTGCTGGCGAAAGCGCAATCGAAATCTGCACCGCCGGCCCCCTAGCGTCAGTCGAGCTCATGAAGCTGCTCCGTCCAACTGCGTTCCTGATGTCCCTCGCGGCGCACGTTGCCATTGCGTCCGCGTTCATCGTCACCGCCGACTCGGCGATGACGGCCTTCGATCAGGGCTCGGGAAGCGATACGTTCAGCACCGATCTGACCGTTACTCTGGACGGCGCGGCGATGCTCGGCGGCGCCGAGGAGGTCGTCGAGGCGGTGGACGTCGCGCCCGTGCAGCAGATGACGCAAACCACTCCCGTGCAGCAGAAGGAGCCCGAGCTCACCGACGTCGTTACCTCGAGCGAGGCGACGACGGAGGCGCCGATGGAGATCGCCGAGCCGAAGCCCGTCGAGGAGGAAACGCCGGTCGAGATGACGGCGGAGGCGGTGGCCCCGATGGTGGCCGCCGAGCAGGAGAACGTCGGCTCGAAAATGAGCGGCGCCGACATCACCGCACGACGGCTCTACATGGGCGAGGTCGCCAAGAAGCTGCAGCGCTCGAAGGTCAACCCGCGCTCGACGCAGAGCGGCACCGTTCTGCTGCGCTTCAGCGTCGATCAGCAGGGCGGGATCCTGTCGCGAACCGTGCTCCAGAGTTCCGGCTCCAAGCTTCTCGACGACGCGGCCCTCGCCTCGCTCGAGCGCGCGGCGCCGTTCCCGCCGCCGCCCGGCGATACGCAGGGGCCGCTCGAGCTGCAGGTGCCGTTCCACTTCATCACGCGCTGAGTATCACGCGCTGAGTCTTGGCGGTGCCGTGCCGCTCCGGCACGCGCCTAAACGCTTTGTTCGTTCCAGGAACAGACGCCGTTTAACCGCTCGTTATCGTCTGCCTACTACCGTCGCCCGGAACCGATCCCGGCGTCTTGAGTGATGTTCAGCAGACCGCTGTCGAACCAGAAGCCAACCTCTTTGATGAACGAATACGCGTCGCTGCTGGGTGACGCGATTCTGCGCCATCGCGCGCGCATTGCGGAACGCTCGGCGCGCGTCGAGGCCGAGCTCGCCAGCAAGGTGAAGTCCGAGTTCATCGCCAACATGAGCCATGAGCTGCGCACGCCGCTCAATGCGATCATCGGCTTCTCCAAGCTGCTGTCCGAGCAGACACAGCGGCGCCTGTCGCCGACCGAGGTGACCGACTACGCCAACCTTATCCATGATGCGGCCGGCCACCTGCTCGCCGTCATCAACAACATCCTCGACATCTCGAAAATCCAGAGCGGCAAGTGCGTGATGGACGATCGGGAAGTGAATATCGGCGAGGTGCTCAGCGCTTCCGCCTCCTCCTTCCGCCTGATGGCGCAGAACGCCGGAATCCTGCTCGACGAACGCATCGACCGCCAGCTTCCGCCGATCCGCGGCGACAGCGTTCGCCTGCGCCAGATCTTCACCAACCTCATATCCAACGCCCTCAAATTCACTCCGGGCGGCGGCTCCGTAACCGTCGTCGCGGAGCAGCGCCCGGGCCACGTCGCCGTCAGCGTCTGCGATACGGGCGTCGGCATGACGCCCGAGGAAGTCACCGTAGCGCTGACGCCATTCGGCCAGGTCGACGGCGGACACACGCGCTGGCGCGAGGGAACCGGGCTTGGCCTGCCCATCGCCCGCGCGCTCATTCAGCTTCACGGCGGCAATCTCACCATCGACAGCCAAAAAGGTGCCGGCACCTCGGTGGTGGTGACAATACCGGCGCGCGACCCTGACGGCGATGCGCCGGCCGGACAGATATAAGGAGCCTGCGACGTGAGCGAATTGGCAGATATGCAGCTCGCCGTTCCCGGCTCGCAGCGTGCAGCGACGGCCGCGGACCGCTCCATCGGACGCATCGTGTCCGTAACCGGCTCGAAGGCCATCGTGCTCCTCGACAGCCCGAAGGAGGGCCAGACGCGGCCGGATCGCCCGGACATGGGCACGCTGCTCGCCATCGACACGCCGAACACCGTCGTCCTCGCCATCATCTCGGCACTGAGCGTACCCGTGCCCGCGCACCGCGACGACGAAGGCGAGATCTGGATCGCCGAGTTGGGTCTCGTCGGCGAGCTATGGCGGGACTCGGCGGGCCAGGCGACGATCTTCGCGCGCGGCGTCACCGTCTATCCATCCCTCGGCAACCGCGTGCGTGTCGCTTCCAAGGCCGAGCTGGGAGCCGCCTTCTGCGGCGAGCCGGGGCGCTCGGTGCGTATCGGCTGCATTCGCCAGGACAGCACGATCCCGGCCATGGTCCGCGTCGACGAGCTGCTGGGCAAGCACGTCGCCATTCTCGGCACCACCGGCACCGGAAAATCGTGCACCACCGCCCTTATTCTGCGCTCGATCCTGGAGCGCAATCCCGCCGCCCACATCGTGCTGCTCGACCCCCACAACGAGTATGCGACCGCCTTCAGCGAATGGGCCGAGGTGATCAGCCCGCGCAACATGCAGTTGCCCTTCTGGCTGCTGAATTTCGAGGAGGTTGTCGAGGTCCTGATCTCGGACCCATCGCGCAAGGCGGAGATCGAAATCCTCCAGGAGCTGATCCCGATCGCCAAGGCGCGCTACAGCGCCGGCCGGGCGCGCGACAACGGTGCCCTGCGCCGCGCGGTCATGCCCGAGCAGGCTCGCTTCACGGTCGATACGCCGGTGCCCTACCGCATCTCCGACCTCACCGGCCTCATCGACGAGCGCATGGGCAAGCTGGAAAACAAGCGCGATCTCTCCCCGTACCGGCAATTGCGCGCTCGCATCGACGCCATATCGCAGGACGGACGCTACGCGTTCATGTTCGGGTCGCTCACCGTCTATGACGGCATGACGCAAGTGCTGAGCCGCATCTTCCGCGTGCCGGTGAACAACAAACCGATCACCATCGTCGAGCTGACCGGCTTGCCGACCGAGATCATCAACGTCGTGGTTTCGGTGCTGGCGCGCATGACCTTCGACTTCGCCCATTGGAGCGAAGGCAAGGTACCGCTGACGCTGGTCTGCGAGGAGGCGCACCGGTACGTTCCCGCCTCCGACCACCTCGGCTTTGAGCCATGCAAGCGTGCCATCGCCAAGATTGCCAAGGAAGGCCGCAAGTACGGCGTCGCGCTGTGTATCGTCTCGCAGCGCCCGGCCGAGGTCGACGCGACCATTCTCTCCCAGTGCAACACCGTGTTCGCGCTGCGCATGTCCAACGACCGCGACCAGGAGATCGTGACGTCGGCGATCACCGACACCGGATCGGGTCTTCTCGAGTTCCTGCCCTCGCTCGGCCAGCGTGAAGCGCTCGCCTTCGGCGACGGCGTGGCCCTGCCGGTGCGGATCAAGTTCGACGAGCTGCCGCCGCATTGCCTGCCGCGCTCCACGACCGCGCGCTTTACCGAGCATTGGCAGCGCTCGATCGGCGATGAAGGGTTCCTGGAACAGGTCGTCGAGAGGTGGCGCACCTCGGACATGGGCGCCGGCCTCGACCTCGGACCGCATCCCGCTTTCCTCGCCGAGCCGTACGGGCCTGACGCCACTGCGAAGCTGGCGGCGGAAGCCACGGACCCGACGCGCGCCGAGCCGCGGCGCGAAGGGCACATGCCGTTGCGCCGCGATCCAGACGGCCGCGGTGCCGCACAGGCATCGGCTGGCATGACGGCCGGTCGGCCGGGTGCTGCCGCAGCACCTCGTTCCAGCGCGCCGCTGCGCAAGGATACGCAGACGACGCAGCGACCACAGGAATTGCCCGGTAGCGAGCTCGCCGGCGAGGATAAAGACATGCCCGGCTCGGCACTGAAAACGCTGCGTGATCGCCTCATCCAGCGCCAGCAGCGCTGAGCGCGCCGGCGACTCAGCGTCCCGGCGGATCGCCGGAGCGAATGGCGACGACGCGTTGTGAAGGCGTCTCGCGCTCCTCGGTCACCGGCGGCGTGCTCGCCAGCGTCTGGTTGAAGCGGCGCCAGCTCACGGGAATAGTCGCCAGATAGACGAGGCATGCGCCCGTGAGCGTTCCGAACGGATAGGTGACGAGCAGCGCCACGAACCCGACCGCCAGGATGAACATCGGCATCACGTATTCGCGCGAGATGCGCTCGCCGAGAAGCTTGCCCGAGAACGTCGGGATGGTCGACACCATCAGGAACGCAATCAGCACCGTGTAGACCAGGATGGCATCCAGCATCAGGCGCGAGCTGCGGATGGCGTCGAAGCCGAGATGCTCGATGAACACGGGCAAGAGCACCACGATCGCCGCTGCGGGCGTCGGCATGCCCCTGAAATAGGCCGTCTGCCATTTCGGCTTGTCGTCGTCGAGCGCCACATTGAAGCGCGCCAAGCGTAGGGCGGAGGCGAGCGCGAAAATCAGCACGCAGATCCAGCCGAGGCTCTTCAGATCTCCCAATCCCCACGTGAAGATCAAGAACGCGGGAGCCACGCCGAAATTGACGAAGTCGGCGAGGCTGTCCAGCTCGGCTCCGAAGCGGGAAGAGGCCTTCAGCAGCCGGGCGACGCGTCCGTCGACACCGTCGAGCAGCGCCGCGAATACGATGGCGGCCAGTGCCAGCTCGTAGCGACCTTCGATCGACATGCGGATGGACGTCAGTCCGGCACACAGACCGAGCAGGGTAAAGAAGTTCGGCACCAGCATGCGCACCGGGACGCGCTGATGGCGGAACATCGGCGCGCGGCGCCGTCGGCGTGTCTCCCGTTCCAATCGCGGCAGTATCGGATCCATAGCGGGCGACCCTTGATCGCGAAAACCTCTACGCCAGTGCCGAACCTTGACCATGCTCAATTCCGCCGCGCGACACGCTCCGGCTCGGCCGACTGGAGATCGGCAAGCACCGTCTCTCCTGCGCTGGCAAGCTGGCCGACGGCGACCAGGGCGTGCTTGCCCGGAGGCAGATAGACATCGACGCGCGAGCCGAAGCGGATCAGCCCGAGCCGCTCGCCGACGCCGACCGCATCGCCCTCGTGTACGAACGGCACGATGCGGCGCGCGATGAGCCCGGCGATCTGCACGACGCCTATCTCGGTCCGATCCGGCTTCTCGATGATCATGATGCGGCGCTCATTCTCCTCGCTCGCCTTATCGAGAGCAGCGTTAAGAAACGCTCCAGGGATGTAGATGGAACGGACCAGGCGTCCCGATACGGGCGAACGCGTAATGTGTACGTCGAGAATGCTGAGGAAGGTTGAAATGCGCACCCGCGGCTCGGGTCCGAGGCCCATCTCTCCCGGCGGCGTGACCGTCTCGATGGCAGCGATGCGGCCGTCGGCGGGCGCGATGATCAGCCCCTCGCGCAGCGGCGTGACGCGATCGGGATCGCGGAAGAAGTAGGCGATGTAGAGCGCAGCAAGCACGCAAACCCAGGCCAGCGGCGGCCAGACAAGAAAGAACAGCAGCGCCAGACCGGCGGCGATGGCGATGAACTTGTGCCCGTCGCGATTCACGGGTGCGAGGCTGTCCATAATGGTGTCGATGATGCCGTGGCGGTTCGACACGGGCGGCTCCTTCAAGCGTTGCATCGGGGTTCCGAGCCGTGCGGCGCGGACGGGCTGGATCGTGATCGACTATTGCAGCGGGACGGAGACGAACCGGTGCCCGCCCTTGGCGTCCTCGACTTCGAGCATCATCGACTTGCGGTTGCTCTTCTTGATGCTGTCGATGCGGCGCGTGACGTCCTGCGGGCCGGCTACCGGCTCGTTCGCGGCCTGCACGATCACGTCTCCGGCCTTGATGCTGCCGGCGGCCGGGCTCTTGGGGTCGACGCCGTCGACGAGCGCCCCCTTGATGTCGCCATCGAGGCCGTACTTGGAGCGCAGGGCATCGGTGAGCGCCGACAGCTTGAGGCCGAGCACGTCCGCGCTCGGCGCAGCGTTGTCGTCGCCATCCCCGGGCTTCTCCTCCTCGTCCGTCAACCGGCCGACGGTGATCTGCAGCATCTTGCGCTCGCCCTTGCGCAGCACGTCCACCGGCACCTGCTTGTCGATCGGTGCCCGCGCCACGAGCCGCGGCAAGCTGCGCATGCCGATAACATCCTCGTTGTCGAACTTCATGATGACATCGCCGGCCTCGATGCCGCCCTTCGCCGCCGGACCGTCGGGCGTGACCGCGGCAACGAGCGCGCCGGCGTTATCGGGAATGCCCAGCGCCGTGGCTATTTCGTCCGACACGGACTGGATCTTTACGCCGAGCCATCCCCGGCGCACCTCGTGATACTGCTGAAGCTGCTGCACCACCGGCGCCACCGTATCGGCCGGCACGGCGAAGCCGATGCCGATCGAGCCGCCGGTCGGCGAGATGATGGCAGTGTTAACGCCGATGACCTCTCCGTCCATGTTGAACAGCGGGCCGCCGGAATTGCCCTTGTTGATCGACGCGTCGGTCTGCAGGTAGTCGTCGTAGGGGCCGGAATTTATGTTGCGCGCCTTTGCCGAGATGATGCCCAGCGTAACGCTGCCGCCGAGGCCGAACGGATTGCCGATCGCCATTGCCCAGTCGCCGACGCGGATCGCCGCCGACGAGCCGAACTTCACTTCCTTCAGCGGCACCTTGGGTGTCACCTTGAGGACGGCGATATCGGTCTTGGTATCCTTGCCGAGCAGCTCGGCCTTCAGCTTCGAGCCGTCGTGAAGGTTGACCTGGATTTCCTCGGCCCCGTCGATCACGTGGTTGTTGGTGACGATGATGCCCTGCTTCCCGTCGACGATGAAACCGGAGCCGAGCGAGGAAACCATGCGGTCCTGCGCGGAGCGGCCGTTGCGGCTGTCGAAGAACTCGTCGAAGTACTCGTGATAGGGCGAGCCCTTGGGGACGCTAGGCAGCGGCAGCCCCTGTGGACCCTTGATCGCCTGGCTGGTCGAGATGTTCACCACCGCCTCGATCAGCTCCTGCGCGATCGGCGCCACGGATTCGGGTCCGCGCTTTTGCGCCGCGGCCGGCAGCGTCGCCAAAGCACCGCAAGCCAGAGCAACCACGATCAGCCATACTGGACGCGATCCCGGCCGGCTTATGAGGTGGCGGCAGCTGCGTGCTCTCATGCCAAGCATTGTTTTCGTCTCCCGCCGGTCATCGCCGGCCAGCTCCCGCAGGCACCTTCAGACGGCATTCGATAGCCGGCGGTCGCGGCAAGTGGATGGCAAGCGGCGGCGGCTGTCAACGAGCGCAAGATGTGTCTCAACCACGGATCAGCCACACGAGCGCCAGCCCCATAACGACCGATCCCCAACCGGCAGTGCGCAAGGTGCTTTGGGACGCTGATGCAGCCACCTCGAGCAGGCGAACGGCGAGGTTCGGGACGAGGGCCCAGAGCAGACCCTCGATCACCAGCACCAAGCCGATGCCGACGGTGAGATCGGCCATCAGGGCGACGGGCGAGCCGGGGTAGCCGGGGCTGCAGGCACCTTGCCATGGGGATCGGCAAAGTACTTGAAGAAGTCGCTGTCCGGCGAGATCAGCAGGCGCGTATCCGCCGACTTGAGACCCTTCTCGTATGCCTGCATCGAGCGGTAGAACTCGAAGAATTCCGGATCCTTATTGTAGGCCTCGGCGTAGATCTTGTTGCGCTCCGCGTCGCCGGCGCCACGCAGCTCCTCGCCCTTGCGCGTCGCCTCCGCCTCGATGACCGTCGCTTCGCGGTCGGCGGTGGCGCGGATACGGTTCGCCTCGGCGTTACCCTGGGCACGGAACTCCGCCGCCTCGCGCTGCCGCTCGGCGCGCATCCGGTCGAACACGCTTTTCGAGTTCTGGTCGGGGAGGTCGGCGCGCTTGATACGCACGTCGACCACCTGCAGACCGAACTCGTTGCCTTCCTGGTTCACCTGCTTGGCGATGCGCTTCATCAGGTCTTCGCGATTGTCACGCACCACGTCCTGGAACGTGGCGCCGCCGAGCACGCGGCGCATGGCCGAGTCGATGATCGGCTGCAGACGCGAGCGCACGCCATCCTCGTAGCGCAGGGTCTGGTAGAACTTCAACGGATCGGTGATGCGGTAGCGGGCGAAGCTATCGACGACGAGGCGCTTCTGGTCCGACGCGGTAACCTCCTGCGCCTGACTGTCGAGGTCGAGGATGCGCTTGTCATAGATCTCGACCGCATCGACCAGCGGCAGCTTCCAGTTGAGGCCAGGCTGAGTGACGACACGCTTCGGCTCGCCGAAGCGCAGCACGAGCGCCTGCTCGTTCTGGTGCACGATGAACGCCGACGAGTAGACGGCGACCGCGGCAAGCCCGGCGCAAATGATAAGTAGAGCGAGAAATGCGCGCATGGTCAGTTGGCTCCGTCCGTGGAAGGCGTGCGGGACTGCAGCTTGTCGAGCGGCAGATACGGGACGATGCCCGACCCGACCTTGCTGTCGAGGATGATCTTGTCGGTTCCGCCGAGCACCCGCTCCATCGTCTCGATGAACATGCGCCGCCGCGTCACTTCCGGCGCGTTCTTGTACTGGTCATAGACTTGCGTGAAGCGCGAGGTCTGACCGGTGGCGTCGTTGACGACCTGCTGCTTGTAACCCTCGGCGCCCTGGATGATGCGCTCGGCTTCGCCGCGTGCCTCGGGTACGACCTTGTTGAAATAGGCATATGCCTCGTTCTGCAGCCGCTCCTTGTCGGCGCGCGCTGCCTGCACGTCGCGGAATGCGTCGATCACCTCGGCGGGCGGGTCGACCTTCTGCAGCTGCACCTGGTCGACCTGAATGCCCGCTCCGTAGCTGTCGAGGGTCTTCTGCATCAGCGCTTGCACCGCTTCCTCGGTCTTCTGGCGCTCCTGCGTCAGGATGGGCTGGATGTTCGACTGGCCAACGACCTCGCGCATTGCGCTTTCGGCCACCTCTTTCACGGTCGTGTCGGGATTCTGAATGTTGAACAGGTACTTCTCGGCGTCCTTGATGCGCCAGAAGACCACGAAGTTGACGTCGACGATGTTCTCGTCGCCCGTCAGCATCAGGCTTTCGTCACGCTGGTCGCGCACGCCGCTGGTGACGCGGCCGCCGGCGACGCGGCCCACCTCGATGATGTTCTGACGCGTGACCTTCGGCAGACGCACCTCGTCGATCGGATAGGGGAGACGGAAGTGCAGGCCCGGCGGATACTTGCCGACGTACTGGCCGAAGCGCATCACGACGCCGAGCTCGTCGGGATTGACGCGGAAGGTGAACGCCTGCCACGCGATGACCGCGCAGGCGAGCACCGCGACGAGAAACAGCAGCGGGCCGGGAATGCCGCCGCCATGCATGACCTGCTTGACCTTGTCCTGGCCCCTTTTCAACATCTCCTCCAGATCCGGCGGCTGCCCGCCGCTCGGTCCTTGCCCCCACGGACCTCCCCCGTTGCCGCCGCCGCTTTTCCAGCCGCCGCCGCCACTTTGATTGCTCCAGGGCATTTATCGAGGTCCTTCAATGCGTTAAGGGGTTATGCCAAAAGGCGGGGGCACACGCCGCGCCCGGCCCAACACCATCCCACACTATTAGGGGAAAAGGTTGGCTGTCGCTTATATGCCAGGGCGTCCTCGCGGCGCAAACACGCGCGTTACATTTGGTGGCTGCGGCACGCCTTCAAGCACGGGGCGGGGTGATTGCTATTAGCAATCTTTTACCTTGCGGCCCTGTCAGCGGCGATCGAGGACCGCCAAGGTCGCGCGATAGTCATCGCTCGGCCCCGCCGGTAGCGCCTCGCGAGAGACCTCCTGCCAGACCGACCAGTCGATGCGCGGAAACAGCGCATCTCCCTCGGGCGCCCCATGCACCTCCGTCTTGTAGATGCGATTGGCGACCGGTAGCGCGGCGGCGAACACGGCCGTGCCACCAATGACCGCGATCTCGTCGACGCCCCGCTGCTCAGCGCAGCGGCGTGCCAGCGCGAGGGCGGAATCGAAATCCGCTGCCGCGAGCGTTCCCTCCGGGCGGTAATCGGGGTTGCTCGAGATGACGATGTTGTCGCGTCCATCGAGCGGCTTTTTCAGCGATTGGAACGTGCGCCGGCCCATGATGAGCGGCTTGCCCATGGTGATGCGCCGGAACGTCTTGAGGTCGGACGAGATGCGCCATGGCAAGCCGCCATCGCGGCCAATGACGCCGTTCTCAGCCACTGCGACGACGATGGAGATCAGCATGGCGCCAGCTACCTAAACCGCTACGTCGGCTTTGATGTGCGGGTGCGGGTCATAGCCGACCAGCTTGAAATCCTCGTACCTGAACTTGAAGATCGACGACACGGCCGGATTGATCTCCATGCGCGGCAAGGGTCGCGGCGCCCGCCGCAACTGCTCGTCCGCCTGCTCGATATGGTTGAGGTAGAGGTGCGCGTCGCCGAACGTGTGCACGAAGTCGCCCGGCTTCAGTCCTGTCACTTGCGCCATCATCATCGTCAGCAGTGCGTAAGAGGCGATGTTGAAAGGCACGCCAAGGAAGATGTCAGCCGAGCGCTGGTAGAGCTGACACGAAAGCCGGCCGTCCGCGACATAGAATTGGAATAGGCAGTGGCACGGCGCCAGCGCCATGTCCGGAATGTCTGCCGGGTTCCACGCCGAGACGATCATGCGCCGGCTGTCGGGGCTCGTCTTTAGTGTTTCGACGATCTCCGTAATCTGGTCGATCGAGCGGCCGTCCGGCGCCGCCCACGACCGCCACTGCTTGCCGTAGACGGGACCGAGATCGCCGGTCTCATCGGCCCACTCGTCCCAGATGCTGACCCCGTTCTCCCTCAGATACCGGGTGTTCGTATCGCCGGCGAGGAACCAGATCAGCTCGTGGATGACCGACTTCAGATGCACCTTCTTCGTCGTCACCAGCGGGAAGCCGTCCGCGAGATCGAACCGCATCTGGTGTCCGAACACGCTCAGCGTGCCGGTGCCGGTGCGGTCGGTCTTGCGGACGCCGTGCTCACGCACGCGGCGCATCAGGTCGAGGTACTGCTGCATGGCTTCAATATAGGCCGATTCCGGCCGCCGGAATGCCTCAGGGCGTGACGGGCGGCAAAGTAACGAAGTAGAGCACCAGCCCGACGACCGTATTGTATACGGCATGGCAGAAGATGGTGACCCATATGCTGCCCGTCCGCACCAGCAGCCACGAGAAGTACAGGCCGATGGCCAGCACCTCGATCAGGCCGAAAAGCGAATAGCCGACGTGCATCGCCGTCCATAGAAGCGCCGTGACGAGGCCCGTGCCGACAAGGCCGAGTCGCGATTTGGCGAGGCCCGAGAACAGGAACCCGCGGAACAGCAGCTCTTCCGACAAAGGTGCGCCGACGCCGATGACGAGAAGAGCGAGCAACGCAGCGTTGCCCTCCAGAAGCTCCTTGAACACGCGCAGATCGCCGATCACGACGTCCGGGCGCCACCACATCAGAAGCGCGGTCCATGCGGCGGTGACGGCGAACATCGGGATAAGGGCCAGCGGCAGCACGACCCAGCCCCCGCGCGGAGCCCGCAGTGCCAGCGTCTCGGCCCGGCTGGAAGCGAAGAAACCCGCGGCAAGGACGGTGAAAACCACAAGCCCGAGTTGCAGCCCGGCGAGCCATGCGGTGACGACCTCGAGCGGCGGCTCGGCGTCGGCGAACAAGGAGGGATCGATCATTGCGGTGGCAATGAAAGATGCCGCGATACCGAACAAGGCCGCGCCGGCAAAAATGGCAAGAGCCGCCGGCAAGACTGCCCAGGCCGGCCAGCCCGTGCGCGGCACATAAGCAGGGTCACCGCCGAGCGGGTTGCTTTCTATGGATGGTGTAGACAGGTTGCGGCTCCCCACGTCGCGCCGGCGGCGCAATTTTGGATCACGTTCCGCGTATACCATCAAATGGGCCGGGCGTGGCGGACCGTGCTGTGGGTGACATCGCCAGGGTGGCTTGCGTGCAGCGATCGTTGGCCCATCTGCACATGTCGCGGACGAGACAGCTTTTTTTCTGACGCAACTGCCACTATATTCGGCAGGTCGGATTCGTCCGACTATGGCGATAAACGCGGTCGTAATAAGCCGATCGGACCCGGGGGCAGTACCCGGCGCCTCCACCAAATGCCGCTGGCAGACGCAGCATCCTGCACTGTACGGCACGTTGCTGCGGATCCTTCGGCGGCGGCATCTGATGGGGGCGAACTAGGATCGACGAAGGTGTAAAGGGCTTTGCTTTCGCTCGGCATGGTTCCGCCGTCATCGGGCCATTCAGAATAGTTGCCAACGACAACTATGCTGAGGCTGCTCTCGCTGCGTAACGCAGTGCGAAAAGCCTGAACTTGAAGCCCTTATCCTTAGCCGGATAAGGCGCGGTCCGGAGGGCACCGGGCAACAGAAGCCCTCCACTTCTACCCGAGCCGGGCGATGCCGCGGTTTCGGGAACGACCGGGGACCAATAAGCGAGACCGATGCCGGCCGAGCCGACGATTGATTACGAGGCCTTAGCCCAGGATGCCATGCGTGGCGTCGTGCGCACGGTTCTCACCCAGGCAGCCAAATCGGGCTTGCCGGGCGACCATCATTTCTATGTCTCCTTCGACACCGGCGCCTCGGGCGTCGTGCTGTCAAAGCGTCTGAAGGACAAGTATCCGTCCGAGATGACGATCGTGCTGCAGCACCGGTTCTGGGACCTCGCTGTCAGCGACGAGGGCTTCGAGGTGAAGCTGACCTTCGACGGCATTCCTGAGCGGCTGGTGGTGCCGTTTGCGGCCATACGCGTGTTCTTCGACCCGAGCGTGCGCTACGGGTTTCAATTCGACGATCCGCAGACGAGTCCGGAGGCTGGTGAAAGTGTCGGCCAGCGCTTTGCCGGACGCGCGACGGAGCGCACTGCCGGCGCACGGCCGGCGCTGCGCTCGACTGCGCCGAAGAAGCCCCGCGTGCCGCGCAAAGCCAAAGGCGAGCCGGTTACCGCAGCGACACCGGCCGAGCAACCGGTCCCTCCGGCTTCGCAGGCCGCACCGCCGCCACCAACGCAGCTGAAGCCCGCGTCAATTCCCGCCCAGGCCCCGGCCGGCGAGAGCAAGGCAGGCGAGGACAAGCCGCGGCAGGACAACGGCGGCGCGCAGATCGTGCGGCTCGATGCTTTCCGCAAAAAGTAGCCGGGGCTGAGCTTATCCGCCATTAACCAAACCGCTCACGGCGCTGGTCGCCACCGGTTTTGTGATGGCCGGAACGCCAGACATTGGCGTTGTGCTGAACCCGCCTGAAACCAGCTCTCGGCCTTTCGCGTTCCACGCGGGAGGGCTGTCCTGCGTGCTTAGGGTGCGCGCTTAGGACATGCCGCCCGGGCCTCCCGCTTTCCCGCACATGGATGCCGATGCTTCCTCAACCCCACGTACGGCATCGCCGGAAGGCACTACGGGCGCCGCGGAGCACCCAAGCCTGCGAGACAACTAGGCGTTCGATATCGCGGCCGCGAAGCAAAGGGTCATAGATGCATGCGCCCGACAGCGTCACGCTCGACAATTGCGATCGTGAGCCGATTCACATTCCCGGCAGCATACAACCGCACGGCTGCATCCTAGCCTGCGACGTTGCGTTTCAAACCATCAGGCGCTGCTCGGCCAACGCCGCGAGCTTCCTCGGGTTCGCGCATGAGGATCTTGTCGGCCGCAGGACCGACGAGGTGCTGGGTGCGAAGGTTGCGCACGCCATCTGCAATGCGCTCATGCTGTCGCACGACCCGGCGCGCCCTGGCCTGCTGACCTCCATCGACATCGGCGACGCGTCCTACGACATCGCCGCGCACCGGCACAAGGCAGATGCCATGGTCGAGTTCGAACGCTCCGACCAACCGGAGTCGAACCGCCCCCTGCAGCTCTCGCGCACCCTCATCTCCAGCCTCAAGGGCCTCTCCTACGCCAAGGATATTTTGCGGCGTACTCCCAACCTCATCCGTTCGGTCCTCGGTTACGACCGGGTGATGATCTACCGCTTCGCCCACGATGGCGCCGGCCAGGTGGTCGCCGAAGCCAAGCGCGGCGATCTGGAGAGCTTTCTGGGCCAGCACTTTCCGGCGAGCGACATTCCACGCCAGGCGCGCGAGCTCTATCTCAAGAATACCGTGCGCGTCATCTCCAACGCGAGTTGTGCGCGTATCGCGATAGAGCCTGTGCTCGACGCCTCGGGCGAGCCGCTCGATCTCAGCTTCGCGCACCTGCGCAGCGTCTCGCCGATCCATTGCGAATATCTGAGCAACATGGGCGTCGCGGCATCGATGTCCATTTCCGTCGTGGTCGGCGGCAAGCTCTGGGGGCTCATCGCCTGCCACCACTACACGACGCGCACGCTGTCGATGCCGGAGCGGATCGCCGCCGAAATGTTCGGCGATTACTTCTCGCTCAACCTCGAGGCTCTGTATCAGCGCGAGCGGCTCGAAGCCGCGCTGACGGCCCGCCGCACGCTGGACGGCATCCTGCGCGAGGTTTCCTACAGCGACAACGTCGCCGCCTTCCTGCAGGACCGCGTCTCGACGTTCGCCGCCCTGATGCCATGCGACGGCATCGGCATATGGATCAACGGAAGCTGGAACGGCTACGGCAGCGTGCCGCCTCCGACGGCAGTTACCGCCGTGGCGCGCCTTGTCTCCAACGTTTCTGAAGGGCGCATCTGGGCAACGCATCAGCTCTCGGCGCACTTGCCCTCCGCCGCCGCTTACGCCGGCGACGTATCGGGACTGCTCGCCGTGCCGCTGTCGCAAATGCCGCGCGACTATCTCTTTTTCTTCCGCAAGGAGGTCATCGAGACCGTGCACTGGGCCGGCGATCCCAACAAGCACTACACGGCGGGCGAGCACGGCGACCGGCTGACACCTCGCAAGAGCTTCGACATCTGGAAGGAAACCGTCGAGCGGCAGTCCATTCCGTGGACGGCCTCGGACAGGGACAGTGCCGAGGGAGCGCGCACGGCGCTGCTGGAAGTGCTCATGCGCCAGTCGGAGATTTTGTCGGCTGAACGGCGGCAGGCGGATGTGCGCCAGAAGGTGCTCAATGACGAGCTCAACCATCGGGTCAAGAATATTCTCGCCCTCATCAAGTCGCTCATCTCGCAATCGACGGGACAAGACAGGTCGCTCGAAGACTATGTCGCCTCGCTGAAGGGCCGTGTCATGGCGCTGGCCTTTGCACACGATCAGGTCGTGCGCAGCGACGGAGGCGGCAGTCTCCACGCGCTGCTCGATGCAGAGCTCGGACCGTACCGCGGCGGCGCCCGCACTGTTGAACTTGAAGGCCCCGATGTCGTGCTGGAGGCCCGCGCCTATTCGGTCATGGCATTGGTGCTGCACGAGACGGCGACGAACGCCGCCAAGTATGGCGCTCTTTCGGTCGACGCAGGGACGCTGCATGTCACCTGGTCGCTCACCACCGAAGGCGAATGCGATATCCGGTGGTCGGAATCCGGCGGTCCTGCCGTATCGCCGCCGCGTCATCGCGGTTTCGGCGCCGTGCTCGTTGAGCGTAGCATTCCCTTTGACCTCGGCGGCGAGAGCCACATGGACTTCGTCCCCAGTGGTCTCCAGGCGCACTTCGTCATTCCGAGCAAGTTCGTTTCGCTGCGCAAGATCGAAAGGCGCGCATCGCGGCCCACGAAACGGATAGAGACAGACGGCGATGCGGCGCTCGCGGGGCTGAGCATCCTGCTCGTCGAAGACCAGCTTGTGATCGCCTTGGAGGCGGAAAGCATGCTGAGCGAGAATGGCGCCGGCTCGATCTTCACGGCCGCGACCACGGCGGAGGCGCTGCGCATCCTGGCGCGCGAGACACCGGACATCGCCATCCTCGACGTCAACCTTGGCGTCGGCTCGTCGATACCGGTAGCGCGTGAGCTGCTTACTCGCGGTGTGCCGTTCGTCTTCGCTACCGGCTACGGCGACAGCACGCAAATTCCGGCCGACCTGAAGGGCCTGCCGATCGTGCGCAAGCCTTACGACGTCACCACGCTGCTGAACGCCATTACCGATCTTCGCCCAGCACCGGACGCTGGCGCGTAGCTGCGAGCGCAATTGTTACATCGCCGGTGAAAAATTTCGCCGGTAACGCCGGCGGCAACGTCGCCGTAGTGCCTCTCCATAGGACCAATTCAAACCATGGAGACTGAGCAATGCTGAAGATCACCTGTGCCGCACTCGCGCTCGCCGCTTCCGCGACCTTTGCGTTCGCCGACAGCAGCCTTTCGACCAAGGCCATGCAAGACCAGCCGGGTACGATGGGCGGCAACACGAGCAATCCGACGGCTCAGTCGGAGGATGGCAATCTCACCACCAAGGCCATGCACGATCAGCCGGGAACGATGGGAGGCAGCACCACGATGCCGACCGCCAAGTCGGACGACGGCAACATCACGACCAAGGCCATGCACGATCTCGCCAAGTGACGATCGCACGGCGCTGGCGGCGCAGCTCATCTGCGTCGCCGGCCCGCGCGCATCGGCAAGCAGAGCGACGCAAAGGCGCTATTCTTCGGCGAATGCCTTCAGGCGTGCCAAAGCGTCGTTCCAAAGCTGCGATATCTGGTCGAGATAGGCGCGCACGTCCTCGATGGGGCGCGTCTGCAGCGCGAATAGCGTTTCCCGTCCGATCCGCGTGCTCCGCACGACGCCGGCATCCTGCAGAATGCGCAAGTGTTTCGTCACCGCTTGCCGCGTGAGCGCTGTGCCCTCGGTGAGCCGGGATATGGATTGCGCCTCGCCGCTCAGCAATTTGACAACCACGGCGAGGCGCGTCTCATCGCCCAATGCTGCGAAAACCGTCGCGCGCGTCCGCAACGCGGCGAGCTTGCTAGGCCGCTTGTCCGACATGGCGTGCAATGTTCTCCATCTGCGCCTGCCAGCCGCCGTCGTTCATGCGGAAGGCTTTGGCGCGGCGATGCGCCGGGATCCGGTCGAAGCCGCTCTCCACGACGCGCAGAAGGGTGCCGCCGCCGGCGGTGGGCGCCAAGGTGAAGGTGACGAGCGTCGGCTCCTCGTGCGCATAGTCGACACCTTCATCGACCGCGTAGGGATGCCACGTCAGCGAGAATAGGTGTTCCGGCTCGATGCGCTGGACCACGACCTCCATGCGCAGGTGCTCATAACCCGGATGCGTTATCTGCCCGCCGCACTTTTCACCGGCAACGAACGGTCCGTCGAGACGGACACGAAACCACGTGCCGAACTCGCGATAGTCGGTGAGCGCGCGCCAGACGCGCGACACCGGGGCATCGATCTCGATGACCTTCTCGATTTGATCCGTCATACGCAACCTCCTGGTTGCCAAACGGTGTAGCCGCGATCTCGACGCTAGGCAACCTTTTGGTTGCACATTATCAATCGCGCTCCGGCGCGCCGCCAGGAAAAATCTTGCGGTACGGCCGCGCCTCGTCGACGGCGCGCGCCACCGACGGACGAGCAAGAACCCGCGACCGGTACGCGCGGACGGTGGCATATCGCTCCGCAATCGGGTGCACCCAATCGGCATAGAACAGCGACGGAGCGCCGGCGCAGTCGGCTATCGTAAAGCCGTCGCCGGCCGCCCATGCGCGCCCCGCCAATTTTTCATCCAGCCAGGCGTAGGCACGCTCGAGCAGAGCCTTCGCCTCGTTCACCCCGTAGGGGTCGCGCACGTCCGCTGCGCGTATGCGATCGGCGACGACTTTCTGCATCGGCGTCATGACGTAGTTGTCGAAGATGCGGTCCATGGTGCGCGCCTCGAGCGCCGTCTTCGGATCCGGTGGAATGAGCGAAGCAGGGCTTGTGCAGCGCCGCCCCAGGTGCTCGACGATAGTGCTGCTTTCGAGCACGGTTTCCCCGTCGTCGACCAGCACCGGCATGCGCCGTATGGGCCATAGAGCAGCGAACTCGGCACCCGTCGCCGGATCGTCCATCGACAGCAGCTTCCACTCGAAGGGAAGGTCGTACTCGTAAAGGGCGATGAGCACCTTCTGGCAGTAGGATGAGAACGGATGCGCGTAGAGTTGCAGCTTCATCGGGGGCACCTCCTTCAACCACGCGCACGAGCGTAGCGCAGAATCACCGCTCCGGTGTCGAGCGGCAGCGTATCGATAAGCCGCAAATCGATCTCCGGCAGGCCACCGGTGAACAACCTCTTCCCGTCGCCAAACAGATTGGGCGTGATCATCAGCCGGTATTCGTCGACGACATCGGCGCGCACGAGACTGTTGGCGAGGCCGGCGCCGCCGAAGGAGAATATGTCGCCGTCGATATCGCGCTTCAGGTCGGCGATGACCGACGCCACATCGCCGCCGGCGAGTGTTGCGTTCCAGCCGGGGTCGCCCGCCAGCGTCGTCGAGAAAACTGTCTTCGGCAGGCGGTTCATCGTTCCCGCGTAGGCGATCGACGCCGCGGGGCTGGCGGGATCGGTGTCGGCCGCGCTCCAGAACGCCTTGTTGAAGAGAAAGTTCTTGCGTCCATAGACGAGGTGCTTCGCGCGACTGAGAGCGTGTCCCGACCAATGACGTTCTAGATCGTCCGACCACGACGGGCCGACGAACCCGGATGGCTTTTCGATGTAGCCGTCGAGGCTCATGAACATCGAAAGTACCAGCTTGCCCATGCGCTTCCCCCACCCGAAATAGCGATTGCGTTTTGCAACCGGTTGTTGAGTAGCGCGACTGATCCTATTTTGCAACCGGTGTCGACTCGAAAGGCCTACGCCGTTGGAAATTGAGCAACGCTCCGGCTGTCCCATAAACCTGACGCTCGAGGTCCTCGGCGATCGGTGGAGCCTGATCGTGATCAGAGACATCATGTTCGGGAACAGGCGGCACTTCCGCGAGCTGCTGCAGCATTCGGAAGAAGGCATCGCGTCGAACATCCTCGCCGACCGCCTGAAGCGTCTGGTCAAGCAGGGGCTGCTAACCAAGAGCGCCGACCCGAGCCACAAGCAGAAGGCCGTCTACTCCCTGACCGAGTCGGCGATCGAGCTTGTGCCGCTGCTCGCACACATGGGCGAGTGGGGATGCCGCCATCTGCCCGTCAGCGAGGAGTTGTCCGTCCGCGCGCAGGTGTTGAGCGACGGTGGTCCGCGCCTCTGGGACGGGTTCATGAAGGAGCTGCGCGCAATTCACCTTGCTGAACCGCCGCCGCGCAAGTCGGTGCTTGCGGAGCTTCAGCGCGCATTCGAAGCGACGCTCGCCAAGCGACGGAATGCGCAACGCCGCGCACCCGACTGACGCTCCGGCATACTCCCGCCATCGCGACGCTGCAAAGCATCGACGACGCCGCGATTAATCGCTACAACAGTCGCACTGGCGATCGAGATGCTCATGCCTGAAACAGGTCAGCCACCTCAACTGCATCATGGCGCACAACAGCGCCGGCGCCGTAGCGCGTTCAAGCGGCATCGCGTCTATTGCCGGGCGGTCAAAGGTTGCTGCCTGTCGGGCCACGCACGCATTCATCGGTCGCTGCACGACGAAGGCATCAGCAGTCACCGCCTGCGCCGCGGCTCCCGTGATGGTTACTCATTGGCTGACGGAGGAGCGCGGGACGAAGCGACGTGCCACGGTTTGCGGTTGGGATTTGGCCGCCGAGCCCTGCGCCGGCGGTGCGGGCGCCGCTACGCAACACCGTTCACGATCGGTCGCGTGTGGCTGCTGTATCTGCTGCCGCAGAGCGCGGCGCACAGCCTCTTGGCGCCGCTCAACCGCGATTTGCCGCAAAAAAGCTCGCCAGTAGCTCCGACACCCGCTGCGGCTGCTCCTCGCAGACAAAATGCCCGCCGGGCACTGCCTGGCCGGCGACGCTGTCAGCCCATGCGCGCCATGTTTTCAGCGGCTCGGCCCTGGCAACACTGAATTCCTCGCTCCAGACGGCAAGCAGAGGCGCCTCGATCCTCTTTTTTCCGCGATCCGCCTCGTCGTGGGCGCGGTCGGGGCCCCACCCGGCGCGATAGTCCTCGCAACTCGCGTGGATCGTCGCCCTATCGGCAAAGCAAGCCACATAGTCGGCCATATTGGCAGCATCGAACGCGAAGCCGGCTGCGGCCCAGCTCGCCATGGTGGTGCGCACGAAAAACTCCGGATCGCCCTCGATCAGCCGTTCCGGAAGCGGTTGCGGACGCGCCAGGAAGAACCAGTGGTACATGGCCATGGCGCCTTCGGCATCGGCACGCGCCCAGACATCAGCCGTAGGGATGATGTCGAGGACGGCGAGCGCCGAGACGGCCGCTGGATGGTCGAGCGCCAGCCGGTACGCGACGCGCCCGCCGCGATCGTGTCCGGCGACGGCAAAGCGCTCGAACCCCAGCGCGCGCATAGTCGCGATCTGGTCGAGCGCCATGCGCCGCTTGGAATAGGTCTCGTGCGAGGCATCGCCCGGCGGCTTGCCGGAGCGACCATAGCCACGCAGGTCGGGCGCCACGACGGTGAAGCGTGCGGCGAGCGCAGGCGCTACGGCCCGCCACATAACCCGCGTTTGTGGATAACCGTGAAGTAGGAGAAGCGGCGGGCCGGAACCGCCCACGAGCGCGTCGATCTCGACGCCATCCCCCGGCAATCTGCGCCGCTCAAATCCGTCGATCAATCCGTCGGGAAGCGCTCTAGCCATGCGACGACCTTATCGCATCTCGGCAAGCGCACACACGGGGCGAAGGAGCATCGCCGGGCACAGCCGCCGCAACACAACCTGCAATTGACGCAGCAAACAGACAGCGCGCTGACCAATCAAGGTCTGCCGATATCGTTCATCGCGTGGCAACGACATTCGCAGTCGGTTGTGGCGCCGCTGGGAACTCTGGGCAGTGTAGGAGCGAGCCCGCGGCGACGTTCGCATCGTCGCCGTTGGCCTCCAAAAGGATGAACCAGCGCCGGTCCACGGTGCACAACAATGTTCGAGGGGTCGATGGGGGCAGTTGCGGGTGCGGACGCCGGCGGGGACGGTCAGGTCAAAATCCTTCTCATGGAGAGCAGCGTCGCCGACGCGCAGCTCGTTCGACTTCTCCTAAAACACGAGCCAAGGTTCGCCGTCACCACGGCGTCGCGGTTGATGCGCGGGCTCACGCACCTGCGCCGCGAGCAGTTCGACCTCGTGCTCGTCGATCTGGCGTTGCCCGACGGCGGCGGCATAGAAGCCATCGGCGAGGTGCAGCGCATTCACGCCGCCGTGCCGATCGTGGCGCTGAGCAGCGTCGAGAACGAGGAGCTGGCGCTGCAGGCGTTGCGCCGTGGCGCCCAGGACTGGCTCGTCAAGTCGCAGATCGACCGGTCGCTGCTGTTGCGCGTGGTCCGTTATGCGCAGGAGCGTCATCGCCTGCTGGCGGCTCTGCAGAGCCTGGCCCTGACCGACACGCTGACCGGGCTCTATAACCGCCGCGGCTTCGTCACCATCGCCGAGGAGCAGCTCAAGCTGGCGCGCCGCTCCGGCTACAGCTTGGCGCTCGCCTTCGTCGACCTCGACGGCATGAAACGCATCAACGACGAGCTCGGACACGAGTTCGGCGATCAGGCGCTGGTTTCGACGGCGGAGATCCTGCGCGCCACTTTCCGCGCTTCGGACATCATTGCCCGGCTCGGCGGCGACGAGTTCATCGTTTTGGCTATCGCCGCCGGCACGGGCGTCGCGGGGCGCATTCGCAAGCAGATCGTGCAGTCCCTCGCCGACCACAACGGGGTGCCGGGCGCCGTGCCGCTCTCGTTCAGCGTCGGCTTCGCGCATTTCAATCCGGCTGCGGACCCGGCGGAGGCCACGATCGAGGAGCTGATGGTCGAGGCCGACAAGCAGATGTACATCGAGAAGCAGCAGAGCCGCATGAGCCGTACGTTCCAAGAGGCGGAGGCCCGCCTCGGCGGCGAGCGCGACAAAGTCCGCTCGCCGGCCTGAGGCCAGCGTCAGTCAACCTGCAGCCCGGTCCGCACCATCGTCGATACCTCCGAATACATGCCGAGCAGCGGCGACAACACCTTGTGCATCACGTTCTTGGAAACCAGCATGTCCTGCAGCGCCAGATGGTCGATGCCCGTCGTCAGGAAGCACTGCAAGGCGTCGCTCGGCGTCTCGACGATGGGCTCGCCCTTGATATTGAACGAGGTATTGATGAGCACCGGCACGCCGGTCAGCGCCTCGAACGCCTCGAGCAGACGATAGAGGCGCTCGTTGGTCTCGCGCCTGACGGTTTGCACGCGCGCCGTGCCGTCGACGTGCACCACCCCCGGGATGCGGTTCTGCCATTCCGGCCGCACGCGCTTGGCAACCAGCATGAAAGGGGATTCCTCCTCGCCCTCGAATATCTCCGCCGCGCGCTCGGCGATGACGATGGGTGCAAAGGGACGGAACGCCTGGCGGTGCTTTACGCGGCTGTTGAGGATGTCCTTCATTTCCGGCTGACGCGGGTCGGCAATGATGCTTCGGTTGCCGAGCGCGCGCGGGCCGAACTCGGAGCGTCCCTGGAACCAGCCGAGCACCTTGCCGTCGGCCAGAAGCTTCGCGGCATCGACGCATATGTCGGAGCTGCGCTCCAGCTGCGTCTCGAGGCGCACCAGCCCCGCCGCCAGCGCGTTATCAACCTCCTCGTCGCTGTACGAGCGGCCGAGATTGGCGTGCGTCATGACGAATGAGCGCGGATTGTCCTGCAGATGCAGATATCCGTAATAGGCACAGCCGATGGCGATCCCATCGTCGCCCGCGGCCGGCTGTATCCACACATTCTCGAATCCGGACTCGCGAACGAGCCGCCCGTTAGCGACGCAATTGAGCGCAACGCCGCCGGCGATGCATAGGTTTTTCGCGCCCGTCGTCTCGCGCAGCCAGCGCGCGCGCTCCAGAAGCACGGCCTCGGTATCGTCCTGCACCTGCCATGCCATGTCTTCCCAATGCCCGCGCTTGTCGCTTTTTTCCCAATCGCCATCGATTTCGGGCAGCCACAGCCGGTTGAACGCAGCCGTCCATTCGGGAACGACGAGGTTGCCGTTCTCCATGTGCATCAGCGGCGCCAGCCGGTCCCGGCGGCCGTAAGGGGCCAGCCCCATCACCTCGCCGCACTTGTTCCAGTCGCCGAAGATGTAGCTCGACACGCGGCTGTAGAGAGCGCCGAGACCGCCCATGAAAAAGAACTCGTCGCTGAGAAAGCCACGCGTCGGCGCGAGCCATACCTTCTTGAGCGTCTCGAGCTTGGTGCCTTCGAACCGGTAGTAGCTCTCCGACTCGCGGGCGAGCGGCTCTTCGCTCTCCACCATCTGCCCGGGCTCGCAAACGTCGCAGGCGTAGTTGCCGACGCCGTCGACAATCATCACCACCCCCTCCGCGAAGGGGCTGGCAGCGAAGGCGCTGTAGGCATGCGCGAGATGGTGCGAGACTGTGACGACTTTGCTCGAACGGGCCCGGAAAATCGGGCTTTTGGCCGCTTGGCGACGCTCGGCCGCATCCATGAACTCGGGGATGTCCTCGTAGGAAAGGCGCTCCTCCATATCCTCGACGGGAAGCACGTAGCAGTTGCGCACGATGAGATCGACGTCGTCGAGAACAATGCCTTCCGCCGTGAGGCAGTAGTCGATCACCTCCTGATAGAAGCCGGTGTCGTGCTTCTCGCGCGTGATGCGCTCCTTGGAGATGGCGTAGGCGATCTCGCCGTCGCGCAACAGACAGGCGCTGACGTCATGATCGTAGGCGTTGATCCCCAGAACGTATGCGTGCTTCTTCGCCATAAGGTCTTCGTCTCGCTGCACTCGTCTTCGACATCGCTTGCATTGAACGGCTGCCGAGCGTCCGCTGCCGGTAGAATTTCGCCAAGACTGCTTGGCAGCGCCATCAAAAAGCGCAATACTCCGTGCATCTCAACGATCGGACGTCGGGGTGCCTTCCGCATACGCGGCGGGCGTCTTGCATACTTACTGATGTAACCGCGGCAGTAGCGCGGCAATACACCGGAGGCATGCGAATGAAAGCTACCATCGTGACCGCCAGCAAGGCAGCCGGCCACGGGCTGCGCTCGGTCGGCAACGGTCTGCGGCGTGGCGTTGTTGCAGTCAGCGCCGCCGTGGCCATGGTCGTGATCTATGGTCTCGGCTCGGTCGGCACCTATGGTCTGGGTGTCGCCGGCATCACGACACTCTCGCTCGCTACGAGCTCGACACCCGCCCAGGCCTGGCGGCGCCGCCGGCGCGGCGGCCTCGGCATTTGGGTCGGACGCCGGCGCAGGCGGCGCAGGTTCCACCGCAGGCGGCGGCGCGGCGTATATTTCCACTTCTGACGAGCGCAAAGGGCGGTCCTGCAAGGTGGCCGCCCTTTTTGTATCGACGAGGTCCTATTAGAAGCCTCGCGTTCCTACGGCCCGGTCGGCTCGATGCGAGCGATCTTCATCGCGTCATACCAGATGGCCCCGCTCGCCAGCTCCTCGGACGCCGAGCGTGCCGACAGCATGAGACGCACCTGCTGCGCGCGGCAATTGTCGGCCGGTACCTCGAACTCGCCGTCGAAGGCGGTCCACGTCGGCGCGGAACCCAGAAACATGGGGCTCTCGCCGGCGACCTTGCCCGAGGCGATGCAGGTGACGCGCCATTGCATCCCCCGTCGACCGGATACATCGCCCTGCAGCCGTCCGCTGAGGCGATACCGGCCGGGCGCCAGCAGCACGAGCTGGGAGACGCCATAGAACTGCGCGCGTCCCGGTCCGAGCTCCAGATAGAGGGCGTGGTCGCCATCGGTGTCGACCCGGTGGGCCACGTCGATCGTCACCCCCTGCCCGCCGTCGATCCGCCAGTCGAAGGGCGAGCCCGACGGGGGATCCTCGAAGCTGCCGTTGACGAGGAAGGCCGCATCCGCCAGCTCATCGGCCGGCAGGAACTGCAGCCAGACGTAATAGGCGAACTCGTAAAGCTTCCGGGCGACGAGAAAATTCAGGTAGCCGTTCAGCTCCTCGGGGCTCGGCGGGCTCGAAGATGCCTTGAGAGCGCTGAGCACCGAAAGCGGCGCGCGCGCATCGCGCACGTACTGATGCATGCTGCGCATGAATGACGGGCGCCAAGGTGGCTCAGTTGCCAAAAGCGCCACGAGGGCCGCCTGACCGGCGACGGGATCGCGCTCGGCCGCATCCATCAGGATCGGGAAGGCGACGCGCCCGAGCTGCGGCCGCTTGCGCAGCAACAGGTCGGCGTAGTGCATCGCATCGGCGAAATTGTTCGCCTTGGCGCTCGCGGCCATCAACCAATAGACGGCGTAGCTGGAGCGGGCGGAAAGATGCACCGAGGCGCGCATATAGCGCTCGGCCAGCGCCTTGTCGCCCGCGTCGTCGGCAAGCTGGCCGAGTATACGCAGCGCAGTGGCATTCAGGGGATCACGCGCTGCCGCCGTCTCGGCCATCATGCGGATGCGCGCGCGGTCTTGATCGCTCAGCGGCGGCCGCGCGGGCTTTCCATCCGGCCGCAATCCGGCCGCCGCCCACTTGCCGAGCGGGTCGCGACCCGCCCCCGAGCCGGCGTCGCTGTCCGGCTCGCTCCGCTCCGCCTCGCCATTGAGCGCGCGGTCCGCCAGCGTGGTCAGCGCCAGCGGCTGGCCGGGATCGAGCCATAGCGCCGCCTCTGGGTGGGCGTCCGCCAGGTAGAGCGGCAGCTCCGTGACAACGAGGTGCCAGATCGCCAAGCCGATGAGACCGCCGATGGCGAGCATGCCGAGCCATAATGCCCGGGGACGCGCGTCAGGTATGGCGCGAAGCGATGGCCGTTGCATGGATCCGGGCCGCATATGTGTCCGACCGCCGTCCATGGATCAGCGCTTTGCGATGCCGAGGGCAGCGGCGAGCGCTCTCCGCCAGCCGCCCCGGGACGCTTGCCGCTTGTGCGGCCGCGAGCCGCTGCGCCCACGCTTGCGCTTCACGCCTCGGCGCCCGCGCTCGTCGTCGTAAGCAGCCCGCCGCTCGGGCGTCTTGAGCTGCTCCCAGGCGGCCGTGATGCGCTGCGCGAACACTGCCCGCCCGTCGTGCTCGACATCCGGATGCAGGCTGCGCAGCAGCAGCGCCATGTTTCGCCGCAACTCGGCCGCCGTGGCGGTCGGCGCAGTACCGAGCATGCGGTAAAAATCGGCGTCGGGCGCCAGGAGAATCTGCTCGATGTAGAAGCGCGCTGCCTCGCCGAGGAGCTCCGGCGGGCGCTCCAGGACGCGCGCTGCACTCTCGGTAGCCTCCGGGTCCCCCGCGGCCACGAGCAGCAGCGGCATCAAGTCGGGCGGCAGCGGCCGGCTGCGCTCGTAGCGCACGCGTGAGGGCATATGCAGCAACTCGACGGCCAGCTTGATGGCGGCTTGCCCGTCGGTCATGGCGCTCATCCGCCGAGCCGGGTGATCGACCCGGCAACCGGCCTCGGCTCCGGACTGGCCCCGTACGTGTAGCCGTAACCATAGCCGTAACCCTGGCCATATCCCTCCGCGCGCGCATCGAACTTCGTCAGCACCGAGCCGACGAGCACCGCGCGTCCCATGTGCAGGCGCTTGATGGCGGCGCGAACCTGTCCGGTGCGCGCCTGCCCCGAGCCGATGACGAAAACCGTCGCCTGGGCGGCGTTGGCCAGCAGCGTCGCGTCGGCGAGCCCCATCACCGGCGGCGCGTCGACGACGATGAGGTCGAACACCTCGAGCCCGACCGACAGCAGCGAATGCAGGCGGGCATTGCCCAGCAGATCCGCGGCGCTCGGCGGCAGCGGCCCCGACGGCATGAAGGCGAGGTTTGCCACGGGCGTCGCCTGCAGCGCCTCGGGGGGCGTGCACGCTCCGGTCAGATAATTGCTGAGCCCCGTGCCGTTGGAGAGCTTGAGCTTCTTATGCAGCGAGGGATTGCGCAGATCGGCATCGACGATCAGCACCTTGAGGCCCATGGTGGCGAAATGGCGCGCGATGGCGAGCGAAGTGATGCTCTTGCCTTCGGCGGGGCCGGAGCTCGTCACGACGATCGTCCGCGGCAATCCGCTGGCGGTCGCGAACTGCAGCGACGTGCAGAGGGATCGATAGGCCTCGGCGAGCGCCGACCGCGGATCGGCGAATTCCATCTCGGGGAGCTTCCCGGGGGCAACCTTGGGAATGATGCCGAGTGTCGCGAGCCCCGTCTGCCGCTCCATTTCCTCGGTCGAGCGCACCGAGTCATCGAGCTGTTCCATCAGGTATGCGGCGCCCAAGCCGACGGCAAGGCCGAGCACCAGCGCCAGCAGCAGCGAGCGGAACAGCCTCGGCGAGGATGGAGAGCGCGGCAACTCCGCCCGGTCGACGACGAAGATGTTGTTGGCGCCGACACCGCCGGCTACATCGACCTCCTTCTGCCGCTGCAGCAGGCCTTCGTAGAGGGAGCGGTTGGTGTCGACCTCGCGCTTCAGAATGTTGTAGCGGATGCTGCGCTTCTGCAGATCGAGAGCCTCGGCGCGGAGCAGCTCGATCTGCTTCTTCATCTCCTCCTCTTGCGTCTTGGCGCCCTCGTAGCCGGCCTTCAGCGAGTCCTTGATGGTCTGCACCTCGCGCGCGAGCTGCCGATCTACCTCGTTGATCTTGTTCTTGATCTGCACCATCGCCGGATACCCCGGCTTGAATATCTCCAGCTTCTCCTGGTACTCGGTGACGAGCGTGTTGCGCTGATCCCGCAGCCCCTCGATCACCTTGTTGCTGAGAAGCTGGGGCATGTTGATCGCGTCGGCCGTTTCGACCTGACGCCAGAGCTGCTCGCTCTTGATGCGCTCGGAGACCAGCGAGCCGAGCGCGGCATTGGCGCTGGCCAGATTGCTCTCGGCGATCGACGCCTTCTCGGAGACGGCGACGATCTGCTCCTTCTGGGCGAAATCGAGGAGCTGCTTTTCCGATTCCTCCAGCCGCAGCTTGAGCTGCTTCACCTGATCCTCGAGGAAGGTCTTGGCGTAGGAGTTGGCCTGGAAGCGCTTGTCGAGGTTGGAATCGCTGTAGGCCGTCGCCAGGGCGGTGGTGACCTGCTGCGCCCGTGCCGGGCTCGGATCGGAGTAGCTGAGATCGACGAGCCGCGACCCGGGCACCGGGCGCACGCTACGGTTTGCCAGCACAATGCCCGCCGCCGACCGCTCGCGCTCGGAGCGGCGGTTCGCCTGCTGGCCCGTGTCACCGCCGCCGGCAAACCAGCCTCTGACCATGCCGATGAGCGACGTGCCGCCCGATTCCAGAAAGGCCTTGTCGTCGCCGAGTTTCAGCGCGACGGCGACGCGCTCGGCCAGTGCGCGGCTCTGCAGCAGCTCATACTGCGTCCGCATGAACTCGAGGTCGGTCCCTTCGACCGGCGTGACGTTGCCGCTATCGACGACTTTGGCGACGTTGCGGTCGATCTGCAGGCGGACCGTCGCCGTATAGAGCGGCGTCATCATCAGGGTGATGATCGCCCCCAGCACGACGGCCGTGGCGGCGATCCCCAGGATCACCCATTTGCGCTTGTTGACGATGCGCCAGTATTCGCGCAGGTTCAGCCCCGCGCCGCCGCCCTCGAATGGCGCGCCGTCGGGATAGGGCGCGTCCCCATACGCCTCGTACGCCGGCAGGGGCGCCCGCGCCGCAGGGACGAGGCGCCCGGTCTGGCCGTCATCCGCTGGAAGGTTCTGGCGGTCGCTCATGACGCACAGGATACTAGAGCAAGGGCACGAAGGCGGCGGTGGTCGGCAACACCCGCAGCAGATTCTGCAGCGCCGCCTTGGTCGCCGACGTGTTGATGACGATGACGTCGCCGTCCGTGATCTCCGGATCTGCCGCCCGGCCCTCACGGATCTCGTCGAGGTCGAAGCGAGCGGCGGAGCGTTTGCCGTCCGTGGTGCGGAAGACGACGATGTTGTCGTTGTCGGACGCCTCGGTCACGCCTTCGGCGATCGAGATGAACTGCAGCAGCGTGGTCTTGCCGCGGATCGGATAGACGCCCGGCCTCTTCACCGCCCCTTCGACGGTGACGCGGCGGCTGTTGTATTCTTTGACGAAGACGGTGACCTGCGGGGATTGCAGGTACTTCTCGCCGAGGCGCTTGGTCAGATCCTGCTCGATGTCGCGCGCCGTCTTGCCGGCGGCCTGAACCTCACCGACCAGCGGCAGGTTGATCGTTCCGGCATCGGCGACCTGGATGCTGCGCGACAGCTCTGGCACCTTGAAGACGGACACCTCGAGCACGTCCTGCGGGCCGATCTTGTAGGCGCTGTTGCCGGGGGTCGCGACCGCGGTCAGCATTTCCGTGCCATCGACGCGCACCGGCTGCAGCGAGGCCGTCGTGATCGCAGACGCCGGAGCCCGGGCCGGCTCGCCCGTTTTCGCTCCAGGCGCCAGCGCGGCTTCAATGCCACCCTGCTCATTCAAAGAAGCGCCGCACCCCGCGAGTAAAAGCGAAAGCAGCCCCAGTCCTAGTCTCGTTGCGCGTCGGTGCGATGCGCCGCTCCGGAAGCTGGAGCTCGGACGGTGAAACATTTGAAATAATCCCCCTCGGCCGTCCGAACACAAGATTCTCGGCCTCGCCCATCCCCACGCGTTTGACAGCTACCTCGTGCGCCAACGACAGATTCGGCGGCCGCCGCACCACGTCATGCGCATCGGTTGCCAGAATGTGCACGCGCCCCTCGTCCAGCATGCGCTCCGACCAATACCGCGCCGTACGCCCGAATGCCCCGATGAGCGAGCCGGCGGTGATTTGCATCCATACGCCCCCGTCGGTCAGGCGCTCCACGATCCCATAGTTCTGATTGATCCAGCTCAGGCGCTCAGGATGCGTCAGTATCGGCACGTACCCGTGCGCCAGGATGTCGAAGAAGAAGTCCTCCATGCGCGGCGGCACGCTGTGGTGGGGCGGCTCGACGAGCACGTAGCGGCTGCCATTGAGGGACAGCAAGCGCCCTGACCGCAGCCCGTCGACGAAGTCCGGCACCATGTGGTTGTCGGCGCCGGAAACGAGTAGCAGCGGAATGCCTTCTGCATCCAGAACACCCTGGAGCTGGCGCATCGCTTCGATGATGGCAGGGCCGGTGTTCGGATAGAGCCCCGGAAGAATATGCGGCGTGCATGCCAGAACCACGACGCCGTCGGCTACGAACTTTCGCGCCATATCCAGAGCTACGGCAAAGTCGGGCGCCCCGTCGTCAATACCAGGAAGAATATGACTATGAAGATCAATCATCAGGCCGCAGCCATCGTACGTTCTACAACAGCGCTAGCGGATCGCTCTTTCGCCCGCAACCCGATGCTCGGTGTCTCACTCAGCCAACAGTGGATGAGCACTGACTGTTTCCTTTGTGCTCTTTGCGCGACTCGACTATAGTTTGGTGCGTTTTGCTACCCTGGGGGAATTTTATATGTTGCATCGCCCGATTCTGTCAGCGCTTTTTTCCTTGAGCCTCAGCGGGCTGGCTGCGCACGCCACGACGTTGACCCCGCAGGGCGGCACGGTGCACGTCAACACCGGATCCGGTTTCGTGGCCGTCGACGGCAACACGCCGGTCGCCGGAGCCGCCAAGGTCATGGTCTCGCCGGGCGGATCGGCTCTCGTGACCTACTCGAACACCTGCTCGGTGCGTCTGGCCTCGGGCGTGTGGACGATCCAGGATCAGCCGCCTTGCGAGCAGGGCGTGGCGATGATCGACTTCACCCAGCGCATGAACCAGGAGACGCCTCCGACCGAGGAGACCGGCCCGAGCACCACGACCTATGTCGTTGGCGGTGTGGTTGCCGGTGCTGCCGTCGCGGGCGCGATCATCCTGAGCCAGGACGGCAAAGACGAACCGTCCAGCCCCTGACGATGGGGCATGGCGTTTTCGCTGCCAGTATCCCGCAGCCCGCTGTTCTATGGGTGCGCACTCGTTCTGGTGTGCGCGCTATTGCTGGGGGGCGGGACCCACAGCGGCTTCCTCTCCGACATACTTCTGCAGGCCGCGGCGCTACCGCTTCTGGCCGCCGCCCTGTGGCAGATACTGCAGCATCCCACTGAGGCGCCTCCGAAAGGAGCGCTTTTTTTCTGCGCCGCTTTCGTCGCCGTCATACTCGTCCAGCTCGTACCGCTACCCCCCGCCATCTGGACGGCCCTCCCCCATCGTCACGAGCTGCTTGCCACCTACCGGCTTCTCGGCACCCCTCCGCCGTGGCGGCCGCTGAGCGTCGATCCGGCGGCGACATGGGCGAGCCTTCTGTCCCTCACCGTGCCTCTCGCGGTCTTCCTCGGCGCCGTCCAGCTCGGCGGCCCCGACCGTCGCACCCTGACCGTTGTCGTGCTCTGCTTTGCCGTGGCGGAGGTCTTTCTCGGGCTGTCGCAGATCGCCCTCGGCAGCGGCGCAATCCGCTTCTACGAATTCAGCAATCAGACCGAGGCGACGGGATTTTTCGCCAACCGAAATCACTTCGCGGCTTTCCTTTACTGCGCGCTCCTTTTCGCTGCCGTGTGGGCAGTCGAGGCATCGCTCTCCTCGCCCCGGGCGTCGAGCAGTCGTGATCGGCTCAATCAGCAGACCCGGTACGCGATTGGAATTGCGGCGATATTCACGCTCATGATCGCGCTGATCGCCGCCCAGGCAATGGCACGCTCGCGCGCCGGCCTGGCGCTCACGATCGCCGCCATGCTGGGCGGACTGGCGCTCGCCGTCAGGGACCGGCGCCAAATCGAGGGGATATCGTCGACAAAGCTGCTCGGTGCAGCCATCGCGGTGGCGGTGATGCTCGCCGGCCAATTCGCGCTCTTCCGCATCATGCAGCGGTTCGGCACCGACCCGCTGCAGAACGCGCGCGTGGCCTTCGGCGGCACGACGTTGGAGGCGGCGACGGGATTGATGCCGGCCGGCGCGGGGATGGGAACGTTCGTGCCCGTGTTCGGCCTATTCGAGAAGCCGGCAACGCTGCTGCCCAACATGTTCGCCAATCGCGCCCATAACGACGCCCTGGAGTTCTGGCTCGAAGCCGGCGCGGCGGCGCTGCTGCTCGGAGCCGTATTCGTGTCGTGGTTCGTGTGGCGTGCCGTGGCCGCTTGGCGGGCGGCGGCCGACGACAGCAATCACCTCGACGTCGCGCTGACGCGGGCGGCGACGCTTATCGTCGGACTGCTGCTCGCGCACTCGCTCGTCGACTACCCGCTGCGCACGGGTGCCATGGCAGCCGTGTTCGCACTCGCGTGTGCGCTGCTCATTGCGCCGAGTCGCGCGCTCGGCGCGAAGGCCGCGGGAAAGCATTTAGCGGCGCGCCAGGTTGTGTCTTCTGCAACGCAGCAAAGACCTGACGAAGCGCCGGCGACGCCCGCGCCCATCGAATGGACACCGAACGTCGACTGGCCGGACGAATGGCAGCGAAGGTCGTGACGATGTGGCCGATTGCACACGGCACGCCTGTTGAAAACGTACAATTCAGTTGATCGCTTAAAGCGCCATAGAGCACATGCTATGGCATCGATGTACATGGTTGAATGCTACCGCGGCGCATTTCGACCCGGGGTTTCGATGCGTTTTCATTTGCACGCACTGGTGCTGCTGACGATCGATCTCGCGCTGATTTCGCTAGCGACAGTCTTCGCGCTGATCCTGCGTGATAATTTCGATATTTCGCTGGCCCGGTTCAGAGAAATTGCGCCGTATCTGGCGATGACGCTGGCGGCCGCCGCGGTCATTCTTCCGCTCGCCGGCACCCACAGCTCGATCTGGCGCTTCAGCAGCCTCAACGATTATTTGCGCGTCGCCGCGGCCTCGGCAGCCATCGTCGTCGCCGCCGTAGCCGGCACCTTCGTTCTGCAGCGCCTCGACGGCGTGGCGCGCGCCGTGCCCGTGATTCAAGGCTTGCTGATGGTGTCGTTCCTCATCGGCACGCGGGTGGCGAGCCGCTACCGGCACACGAGACGCCACCTTCCTGCGGCGATCGCTCCGACATCCGGCGGCCCGGACGAGGAGACGCTGCTGCTTGTCGGCATCAACTCGATGACGGAGCTCTTCTTGCGCTCGGTCGCCGAGTTCGCGCCCGCACAACTCAAGATCGCCGGCATCCTTGCACGCAACGAGCGCCAGCGCGGCAGGCATCTTTATCAGTACCCCATTCTGGGTACCCCTGAAGACGTCGAGCGTGTTCTGGCGGAGCTCGAGGTCCACGGTGTCTTCGTGCGCCGCATCGTTGTGATGCTTCACTTCAGCAACCTGTCGGTCGAGGCACGCCAGGCGCTTTTGCGCATCGAAAGCAATTCACCCATCAAGCTCGAGTTCCTCAGCGAGCGCCTCGGCTTTGCCAGCTGCGATCAATCCGAGCCGCGCCCCATCGCGCCGGCGGCGACGCTTCCCTTCAGTGCCGCCGCGCATGAGACCCAGACACGGCGCCGGTACTTCTCCGCCAAGCGACTGGTCGATTTTCTCGTCGCCACGGTTCTCGTCGTCGCCCTGCTTCCGCTGGAGCTGACCGTCGCGCTCCTCGTCGCTGTCGACGTCGGCTTCCCGGTGCTCTTCTGGCAGCAGCGGCCGGGCATGCGCGGCCGTCCGTTCAAGCTGTACAAATTCCGAACGATGAAAGCCGCGCACGACACCTTCGGCGGCAAAATCCCCGACGCCGCGCGCGTCTCGGCCATCGGCCGCTTCCTGCGCCGCACGCGGCTCGACGAGCTGCCCCAGCTCTACAACATCCTTATCGGCGACATGTCGTTCGTCGGTCCGCGTCCGCTGCTGCCCGACGACCAGCATCCCGATTTCTCGGCCCGCCTGCTGATTCGCCCGGGGCTCACCGGATGGGCGCAGGTCGCCGGCGGGCGATCCATATCGAAGCGCGACAAAGCCGCGATGGACGTCTGGTACGTGCGCAACGCGAGCCTCAAGACCGATTTCCGCGTGCTCGCGCGTACGATTCCGATGATCATTTTCGGCGAGCGGCCGAACCTGAACGTGCTGCGCCAGGCCTGGCAGGAGCTGGATGCCCTGCAGGACCCGCAAGTACAACCGGAGACCGCGGAGCGCTGAGCGAAGGTCGCGGGGTTAGGGAGATCCGGGGGCCGTCGCGCCGGCTGTGCGCAGGTCGCGCGCCCCCGAGAAGTGTGCCGGAGCGCCGCTGCGCTCTGCGCGAGTTCGCACTTCGGGTGGATTCACCCGAAGTGCGGTAGCAATGGAAGAGCAGTGCGGTAGCAATGGAAGGCATGACCGCAGCCGATCCCGAAATCTGCCGGCCTGTCGACAGCACCGCCGTGGCACCGCCATGCCGCCGAGCGCCGACGGCTGCCGCTCGCCTGCTGGAAGCCCTCTGAAGCGCATGCTTCAACGCATACCGACGCCTGCCATCGCGGCGCTGCCGAAGCTAAAGGGGCTCGGCCAGCGCGTTGTTCGCGAAGGGCTCTGGATCGCCTGCGGGCACGCGGTCGTTGCGCTCGCGGGCATCGCCAGCATCCGCCTTTACACCGAGCTTGCTCCGCAATCCGTTTTCGGCGGAGCAAACCTGCTGCTCGGCGTTGTGCTGCTGGGCTCCCACGTTTTCGTGGCGCCGATCACGCAAACGCAACTGCGCTTTCACACCGCATACGCAAATACCGGAGAGGCGGACAGCTACACGCTCTCCATCCTGCGGCTGACGCTCGCCGCGGCCCTGGTCGTCGGTGCCATAACATCGGCCGTCCTCATTGCCTTCCCCGAAGCGCGCGCGGGCGCGGGTGCCGACGTCATCGGCTGGTTGGCGCTGTGGGCGTTGCTGTCCACGGCCAAGGGTGTTCTGGCGGGGCGTGCCAACGCAGAGCGCCGGCGTCGGCTCTACGCGCTGTGGCTCGCGTCCGATGCCGTTCTGACGGTGGTGTGCACGGCCGGGATGCTTTCCATTTGGCCGACGATCCCGAGCTTCCTTGCCGGCAATGCAATCGCCGTCGCCATAGGCTTGATGGTCTTCGGCGTTCCGCAGCTGCGGTCAATCGTGCGCGCGGCTCAGCGGGCGCCGGATCTGAGCCAGCGCGTCCGGCACCAGATAGTGGCGTACGGAAGCCCCTTTGCTCTCTTCGCGGCGCTTGGGTGGCTGTCGAATCTGTCCGACCGGTACGTCTTGGCCGGCTACATGGATACCGCCGCCGTCGGCCTGTACGCGGCGGCGTTTGCGATCGCGAGCCGTTTGCCCGCGCTCCCCGGCGGCCTGCTCAACGACATCTTTCGACCGATCCTTTTCGGCTGCGAAAACAGCAACGATACCGCCGCGGCCCAGCGGGTGCTCGCGGCGTGGATCCTTTGCCTCGCCGCCGTTCTCGTGTCGATCGTCGGATTTCTCTTCGTCGCGGGCGATCTCGTTGCCTATCTGCTGCTGGCGGCGCCCTATCGCGCGGGCGCCCGAGAGGTCATGTCCTGGATCGCGGTGGGCTACGGCGCAGTCGTCCTGACCCAGGTCCTGGAAAACCGCATCCTGTCGTTCAATGCATCGCGCGCCCTGCTCGGAACCAAGCTCGCGGGCGCCGGCGCCAACCTGCTCGGCGCCATTGCCCTCATCCCGACGCACGGCATCATGGGCGCCGCTTACGCGAATGCGCTCGGACAAGGTCTGCAGCTTTGCGCAACGATCGTTCTGCTGCGCCGCGTGACAACGCAAAGAGCTGTCGCCGCTTGAGCGAGGGATATGCCGGCTGCGGGCGTTGCCGGGGCCTTGCTTCGTTCGGTCTGGCGCGTACGGCGAGGAATTGGCGATGAGCCGTGTCCGGCGCGCCGGCAAAATAGCCGCCGAGCTGCTGCTGCGTCCGCTCGGCGTGCGCATGGTGGCCGCGGATTGGGGCCCTCGAGGGTACGTCCAGTGCTTTCGCCGGATGCGGATGCGCGGGGTGATACCCGCAACGATCATAGATGTGGGGGCGTCGGACGGACGCTGGACGGGGGAATGCCGCTCCGTTTTTCCAGACGCCGGCTATGCACTGTTCGATCCACTGCCGGAAAACCGCGCGGCACTTGAGCGGCTCGCGGACGACGTGCCGAGCATATCGGTCTGGAACGGCGCATTGGGGGCCCAGTGCGGCCGGCTGAGGCTGCACGCGCACGGCGACCAATCGAGCTATTTCGGCAGCGACGACTTTTCAGGCGAGCCTATCGACGTCGAGATGCGCACGCTCGACTCTTTCCTCGAGCCGATGGCGTTCAAGGGGCCGATGCTCATCAAGGCCGATGTGCAGGGCTACGAGCTGGAAGTCCTGCGCGGCGCGGCGCGCTGCCTCGAAATGACCGAGGTGCTGCTGCTCGAGCTGTCGTTTCGCCAGACCTACCGGGACAGCCCGCTGGCGCACGATGTCATCGCCGAGGTCGCACGCGCGGGTTTCCGCATCTACGACATTTGCTCCTACGCACAGTACTCGGGGAGCGAGCTCGACCAGGCCGACGTCGTATTCGCCCGAGCCAACTCGGCGCTCTTCAGCTAGGTCTACCGTCACCGTGCTCGTACCGGTTCTTTTGCGTCGTGCCGCAGCCTAAGGTCGTTGCCAGGATAGCGGGCGGCCTCGGCAATCAGCTGTTCGCTTACGCGGCGGCGCGCAGGCTGTCGCTCGTCAGCGGCGCGGAGCTCGTCATCGACGATGAGACGGGCTTCGTCCGCGACCGCACATATCGGCGCCAGTATGCGCTCGATGCTTTCGGCATCGGAGCCCGGAAGGCGAGCAGGGCGGAGAAGCTGCGCCCGTTCGAGCGTGTCCGGCGCGGCGCCCTGCGTGCCCGTTCAAGGAGACTGCCGTTCAGCGAGCGCACGTACGTAAGCCAGGAGGGGCTCGATTTCGATCCACGGCTTCTCGACCTTCGTCCGCGCCGCATGGTGTTTTTGGAAGGGTACTGGATCAGCGAGGGCTACTTCAGCGACGTCGCCGATACGATTAGAGGCGACTTGCAGCTGGCTGCCCCGCTGAGCGGTGACGACCGCAAGGTCGAAGCAGCTATGCGCGCCGCAAACGCGGTGGCGATTCACGTGCGCTGGTTTGACAAGCCAGGGGCGAGCGGCCACCAGAACGCCGGCGCCGACTACTATCGGCGCGCCGTCGCGCTGATGGACTCCCGCGTCGCCACGCCCCACTACTTCCTATTCTCCGACGACCCGCAGGCGGCACGCGATCACTTGGCCTTGCCGCCCGAAAGGACGACCATCGTCGATCACAACCGGTCCGCCGCCACGGCCTACGCCGACCTCTGGCTGATGAGCCGATGCAGGCACTTCATCATGGCGAACAGCACCTTCAGCTGGTGGGGCGCCTGGCTCGGAAGCGACGCGCAAAAAATTGTTGTGGCGCCAAGTGCGCAGACAGTACCGATACCGTCATGGACGTTTCGCGGGCTCATTCCCGCTGCTTGGACGACGCTTTGAGTCTGCAACGGTCCGGCTGCCGGTAATGCGGCGTCATCCTGTCATGGTCTTCGCCGGCGAGTTCTGGGCTGGCGCATCCGAGCGCGGACTGGCGGAAGGATTTCGCGACCTGGGCTGGGTCGTGCACGAGGTCGACCGCCGCAGCCATGGCCTTCGCATGGGACGCAGCTTGCCCGCGCGAGCCGCAGCCAGGGCCACACGCCGTGTTGCCGACGATCTCTATCGCACCCAGGTGCTCGACGCCTGCAGCGCCCTCAAGCCAGACGTTTTCATGACCATAAAGGGCATGGCCGTAGACGCCGGGCTTCTACGCGAGATCAAGCGCACCGGTGCGCGCGCCGCGATGTTCTATCCGGACTATCACTTCGACTATCCCGGCGTTTTTCCGGAGAGCTTCGGCGAATACGATCTGTTCGTGACGACGAAGCGTTTCCAGCTCGCGCACCTCAGCGGCCAACTGGGTGCCGGCTGCGTGGCTTACGTGCCGCACGGCTTTTCCGACCGCGTGCATCGGCCGCTCTACGCTGCGCCGGGGGAAGGTGCGTTCGAGGTCGATGTCGGGCACGCGGGAAACTATTCGCCCTACAAGCACGGCTGGATCGACGCGCTGGCGCGCGCCGTGCCGGAGGCCAGTCTGCGGGTGGTCGGCCACCGCTGGGCCGGGGCGCTGAATCCCGCGGCGTCCCCTCGCCTGTCGGTTCTCGACGGACGCTTCGGCGCCAGATACGTCGCCGCCATCCAGTCGGCGCGCATCAACCTGTCCGTCCACATGGGCCCGCATGACAACGGCTGGCAGGATCTCGTCTCTACCCGAACCTTCGAGATCCCCGCGTGCAAGGGCTTCATGTTGCACATCGACAACGAGGAGGTGCGCGAGTTCTTTACGCCCGGCGTCGAGATCGACGTCTTCTCGACGCACGACGAGCTTGCGGACAAGGTGCGCTTCTATCTGGCCCGGCCGGAGCTACGCAACGAGATGATCGAACGTGCCTACACGCGCTGCGTCCCCGCCTATTCCTATGCGGCGCGCGCGGCCGAGATCGACAGGCTCCTCGCGGCGTAGATGGACAGTCCGCTCTTGCCGACAGACAGCAAACCGGCCGAGGCCGACCTCTATACGGGGTATCGCGAGTGGAAGGGGTGGGAGCAGCTCTTCCGCTACAGCCCCGACCGTGCCGACTACTTTGCCGGCGAAACGCGCGGACTGGCGATTGCCAACGCCGACGTACTCGAAATCGGCTTCGGCGCCGGCGCGTTCCTGCAATGGGCGGCCGACCACGGCGCACGGATCGCAGCCACCGAGATCAACGCCCAGCTCGTACGCGCAGCGGCCGAGCGCGGTATCGAGGTGATCGACCCCGGCATCGAGCGCATTGCCGCTGCGCACGCCGGGCGTTTCGACACGATCGTGGCGTTCGACGTGTTCGAACATTTCACCATGCAGGAGGTCATTGCGCGTCTGGCGGCGGCGGAGAAAATGCTGAAAACCGGCGGTCACCTGCTGATGCGCTTTCCGAACGCGCAAAGCCCGTTCGGGTTGGTGCCGCAGCACGGCGACCCGACGCATCGCTCGTACCTTTCGAAAAGCGTCTTCGAGCAGTTGATCCAGCAGACCTCGTTCGAGGTGGTACGGTACGATCGCGAGTACCGGGCGCGGGGACGCACTCCGGCAACCTATCTGGCGCGGCTCGTGCGCGGCGTGCTGCGCGACGCGATATCGTTTTGCCTCAACCTCATCTACGCGACGCGCATCCCCTATGACGCCGTCGTCGTCCTCGTCCTGCGCAAGATGGGCTAGCCGGATGCGCTCCGATCCGCACGTGGACCTCGCCGCCCTGCGCACACGCTCAGGGTTTGGCGAAATGCACGAGGTCCTGGGCCCAGATGTCGTCGCCGTCGAACGCCATGTTGGCCAACTCGCCCGCTCTTCCGATGTCGATGACGCGCAACCCGGCATCGGTGAAAGCCCGCATCACGTCGGCCTTGGAGCGCGTGAAGCAATTGAGGCCGTAGCGGTACTTGACGCGGCCGAGGACCGACCGGTCGCCGGCAACGTCCTGCTCCGTCGTCCATTCCTGGTCGTCGATCACGAGATGAAACAAGCCGCGGGCGCCCGGCCGCATCTTCTCGTGGCATTGCGACAGGATGGTCTGCAGGATTTCCTCGGTGCAGTGCTGGACGACGGCGAAGGAGAACACGAAATCAACGCCGCCGCGCGGCACCTCGGCATAGGGGTCGGTTTGCGCGCTGACGTAGCGAATGTTCGGCTGTCCATTGAGAATCTGCGCGCAGGCAAGGACACCGGACGAGATGTCGGCGGCGTAGACGTAGCGAGCGCGCTCGGCCACCTGGCGCGAGAGGAAGCCGGGACCGCAGCCGACGTCGAGGGCAACCGAGTCCTTCGTTATCTGCGGCTCGATCAGCGTCTCGAATATGCGGCGACGGGATTGCCTGTTGCGCTCGAACTCCGCATCGAGAAACTGCCGGCCGCGAACCGAGGCCGGTTGGAGCTTGCGATAGAAGTAGTGCGGGCTGAGGGACAGGATGCGCAGCGCGACCGCACGTTTGTAACGACCCGGCGTCAAGTGCAGCAGCAGGCTGATCCAACGCGCATCGAGAAAGCTCTGATGCGCCTTCCCGAGCGTCAATGCATTGCGCAGCACGTGTGAGATACGTTTCACGGCCGTACTCCCAGCGGATGTCGCTCCGCCAGTTTGTAGCGCGCCGCCGCCGGCCCACGGCAGGGTGGCCCGGCAAGGATCATGTGGAGAATTCGGCTACGGAGATGCTTTTCGCCGGGCTGGCGCGCCGTCAGCTCACCGCCGCCCTGTCGGTCACACGCCGCCAGTCCGTGCCATCGGAAAACGCCAGCACCGCGCCGCCACTCTCATCGGAGACAAAGACGATGGCACCTGCGCCGGCTGCCGAGGGGTCGGGAAGCGTCGAGACCGTATACGTCCCTACCTTGGCGAAGGTCGCAGCCGTTATCGCGCCCGCTGCACCGAGGTTGCCGTGGTGATCGAGCTCCATGCGGCTCGTATTGGCGATGCCGTCGAGCCGCCAGAAAAATTTCGCCGCGCCGTTGGTTGCAGCGGTCTGCTCGAGGCCGAACCAGCCGTACGTTCCGAGCGAGAACCCATTGGTGCCATTCCACGCCCACGCGCGAAACGACATGTTCGGCCGCGTCAATTGATCTGCGGAGGTGGCGTAGCTCTCGGCACCGCCGTCACCGATGCGAAGGCCATGCGTCCCAGCCGATATCTGAGCTGGCGAAGGCAAGATGCGGCACTGATCGGCGCGCAGGCCGGAACCGCCTACGACCTGCAGGCCGCCGGTCCCGGTGAAATTGTGGTACACGCGCGCGCCCCAGGTGTACTGGATGTTGGTGCCATCGAAGCGCGCCTGCACGAGATTGCTTCCGCCGGCGTCATCGAAGCGGAACAGATAGTCGCCGTTCGATGGCGCCTTGGCATGCAGCACCGCTGCTGGCGTCGTCACGCCGGCTCCGATGCGGCCGGTGGTTTGATCCACCTTGAGGGCGGTGATCCAGTCGCTGCCGTCCGCCGAGACTTTGATCGAGAACGCATCGTTGCCGGCGAGTCCAAGTTCCGCATGTCCGACCCAGTCCGTCTGGAACAGCAGTGAGCCGGTGTCCGCGGTTGCGGCTTTGTTGATCTTGAGCTGATGACCATCGCCGTCATGACTGAAGAGCACCGCCTCGCTGGCAACGGCCAGGCGGTTGGTCTCGTCTGCCGTCGTGTTGATCCCGACGAGGGACGTCGGGTTGAGCGAGCCGCCCGCGGCCGGCGCGATCCACGCCTCGCCGTCCCAGCACAGCAGCACGGCCTCGTCGGCGACCCACGCGATCCAGCCGGCGACGGGCTCATAAACCGCCCACGCGCCGTCCTGCCACGCTGCGACTTTCCCGTCGTGCCCAGCCCAGTCGCCTTCCCCGTCGGCCGCGACGATGTAGCGATCCCCGTCGGCGGGATCGGCAGGCGGCTCGGCAATGTCCCGATCGAGAACGGCAAGCTGCACAATGGCGTCGAGGCTGCGAATGGCCTCGTTGTGCGTGATGTGCTTCTGCGCCTGCGCCGCCATGACGTAAGGCAGTTTCAGCAGCGGCGACTGATCCATGCGAGCGGCCTCCAATCCGGTGTCGCCGGCGATTATGCGGTCGCGGGCGCGGGCGGGGATAAGGGAGACCTGCGGTGAGGCCAAGCGCGGCGCGACGCACGCCTGCCACGTCGCCCCTCGACAGCGCGGCGACGGCAGTCGCCGCGATGCGGCGCCCTGCCGAGCTTTGGCTGCTGGGCGGGCTGCTCGCCAGCTACTGCCTGCTCTATGCCGCCGACGCGACCGATCTCTACGGAGCGATGAACGTCACCGGCCCCGTCGCGTTGACGGCCATTCTCGCCTGGTCCTGCGATCGCATTGCACGCAGCGATCCGATTGCGATCTGGGCGCCGCTGTTCTGGTTCCGGCTGGCGAGCGCCGCATATTTCGGCGTCGGTGCGTTCGTACCCCACATCGTGAACGACGAAACGCTCATCCATCTCTACTCGCTGTACTATTTCGACGAGGTCCTGAACTTCAAAGTCAACGTCATCTACTGCGCCGGAATATTCTTCACGCTCGCCTTCGCATACGTATTTCTCGGCTACCGGCCGCAGCGCCCGCAAAGGCGTTCCCTCGACGAAGGCGCGCGACGGTCATCGCGGACTCTCTTCTTCGCCCTGCTGTTTCTCACCGTCGGCGGCGTGCTGCGCTACGGCTTCCTGCTGCCCTACACGTTCCGCCTGACCGATTTCATCCTGCCTGGCGCGCTCATCACGTTGAGCAAAATGTTCTATGTCGGCGTCTACCTGTCGATCGTCTATGCGGTCTCCTACAATCGCAAGCTGCTCATATTCATCGCGCCGTTGATCGTGCTCGATGTGGCGGTCTCGGTCGCGTCGTTCGCCAAATCCGAGCTCCTGCTCATCCTGATCTTTTCATTCCTGGCATTCATCAGCAGCGGCGCCGACAGAACCAAGGTCGCCATCGGCGCATGCATTATCGTTTTCGCGTATTTCACGTTCTGGCCGCTCGTCAACTACGGGCGCGATGAGCTCGGAAAGCGATCCGGCAACGTCGCCGGGTCCGGCGCCGGCATCAATGAGCGCTGGCAAATCGTGCTGAGCTACTACGACGGCGGCCGCGACAGCGTGGACAACAACCGCCAAGGCGGCCTGGCGCGGCTCAGCTACGTGAATGCCGGCGCCTTCGTGGCCGATCGCTACGACGCCGGCGTGCCGGGCGACACGCTGCGCAACGCCGCCGCCGTTGTCATCCCCCGCGCCCTCTGGCCTGACAAGCCGATCATCACCGCAATAGGTACAGATTTGAACCTGATGGTGTTCGACCGCGAAGACTCGTCCCTGGGTGTCGGCTATTTCGCCGAAGCATACTGGAACTTCGGATGGAGCGGCATCGTACCGATGATGGCCGCTCTCGCGCTCGTGCTATCGACCATGACGCGCCTGTCGATGCGCGTCATGGCGGACAGGGATTGGCTGCTGCTCCCGGTCGTATTCGCGGGCGTGAACATGGGCCTGCGCGTCGACGGCTATTTCGTTCCCGATATTCTCGGCGCCGGCTGGATTACAATCTGTCTATGGCTGCTGCTCGGCACGGCCAGGCGGATGCTCGGCCGTGGAGTTGCGCGCAGGGCAGCGCCGATGCGACCCGGGATACGACGCGCTTGACGTTGCGCATCACGCATTTCATGCGCCGTCCGCGGCCGAACGTATTCAGCATCGAGCGGCTTTATGAAGATGTTCGCGCAGCAATGCCCGGCGATTGCGCCATCAGTGTCTGGACATGTCAAAATCCGTCTAAAGGCTTCTGGCCGCGGCTGGCGGATGCCTGGCGCGCGCGCCGCCATCAGAGCGACGTCAATCACGTCACCGGCGACGTACACTATCTGACCTTCATGCTCGATCGCAGGCGCACGGTTTTGACGGTCCATGACCTCGTGCTTCTGGAGCGGCACAGCGGCATCAAGCGGCGCCTTCTGTGGCTGCTGTGGTATTGGCTGCCGGTTCGCCGCAGCTGCGCGGTGGTTACGATTTCCGAAGCCACCCGCGCGGCGCTGATCGCCAGCACCGGCTGCGATCCGAAGAAAGTGCATGTGATCCATAACAACGTCTCGCAGGAGTTCCGCCCGGCGCCGCGCGTGTTCGACGCCGTGAAGCCGCGCATCCTGCAGCTTGGCACGGGGCTGAACAAAAATCTCGATCGCGTCGCCGCCGCAGTGGCGGGTATCGCGTGCCGTCTGGTGGTGATCGGACCGCTGTCGGACGCGCAGCGTGCGCTGCTCCGCCGCCATGGGATCGACCATGAGAACCACGTCGCCCTGTCTCGCGAGGAGCTGGTTGCACAGTATGCCGAGGCCGATCTCCTGGTCTTCGCGTCCACCTACGAGGGATTCGGTCTGCCGATCATAGAAGCACAGGCGACGGGCCGGCCGGTGGTCACCAGCAACATCCCACCGATGCCGGAAGTCGCGGGAGACGCCGCCTGCCTCGTCGATCCATTGGATGTCGCGAGCATTCGCGCCGGCATCCTGGGCGTGATCCAGGATGCCGAGTATCGCCGTCGCCTCGTCGAGGCGGGCCATCGCAATGTCCAGCGCTTTCGTGCCGATGCGGTCGCAGAGCGCTATGCCGCTCTCTACCGCCAGGTCGCCAGCGCCAGGAAAGCCGCGTGAACGCGCCGATGAGGCCCACTGCGCGGCCGGTCATCCTGACGTTCGTCCACCATTACCTTCCCGGGTACAGGTCGGGCGGGCCGGTGCGAACGATCTCGCACATGGTCGCGGCCCTCGGCGATCAGTTCGACTTTCGCATCGTGACGGCAGACCGCGATGCGCGCGACGCGGAGCCCTATCCCGGTCTGCCTGCGGCGGGCACCTGGGTGGAGGTCGGCGGCGCGCAGGTGCTCTACCTTGCTCCGCAAGAGCGAAGCCTTGGCTCCGTCGCCCGCCTCCTGCGGCAAACGCCGCACGACATTCTCTATTTGAACAGCTTCTTCGATGCCGATTTCACGTTCAAGCCATTGCTCGCCCGACGCCTCGGCCTCGCGCCACGGGCGCGCTGCACGATTGCACCGCGCGGCGAATTCTCGGAGGGCGCGCAGGCTCTCGGCGCCTGGAAAAAGGAGCCCTACATCCGCGGCGCCCAAATGCTCGGGCTCTACCGCGATTTGACATGGCAAGCCTCGAGCGCGCACGAGGCGGACGATATCCGACGCGTCATGGGTCACCGCGCGCGCGACGTTCGCGTGGCGATCGATCTGCCCGACCTGACGCCGCAAGCACCCACGGCGTGGCAGCCGCGACGCCCCGGCGAGCCGTTGCGGGTCTGCTTCCTGTCACGGGTAACGCCCAAAAAAAATCTCGCCTTCGCTATCGATATTGTCGGCAAAGCACGCGCTTCGATCCGGCTCGACATCTATGGACCAATTCACGACAGGGCCTACTGGTCGCGATGCGAGCAACAGATGGCCAAGCTCGCGCCGAGCGTTGTCACCTATCGTGGAAGCATCGAGCATGCGGCAGTGACCTCCATGCTTGGACGCTACGACGTTTTGTTCCTGCCGACGCTGGGCGAGAACTACGGGCACGTCATCTTGGAAGCCCTGAGCGCCGGAACGCCGGTTCTCATCTCCGACACGACGCCATGGCGGGACCTTGAACCGGCCGGCGTCGGCTGGGAATTGCCGCTGAGCAAACCGGAAGCCTTCGTGGCTGTCATCGAGCAGCTCGCAGCGATGCCGGCCGACCAGCAGCTACGGATGCGCGAGTGCGCCAGGCGTTTCGCGGAGGAGCGCCGAAGGGACACGACCGCTATCGACTCCAATCGACGCTTGTTCGCGGCCGCCTGATGTCGCTGCGCCACCGGTTGAAGTCCATGGTGGAGGAAATCCCGCCACCTGTTGGCCGGGTTGTCGCCTCCATCCCCTTCAGCTTGCGGTTCGGCACCGCGTACACCTCCATGGCGCGCGAAGTACGCACCCTCGAGGGCGCGCCAACCGCAAGGGTCCGGGATTGGGCATATCCGAGGCTGCAAAAAATTGTCGACCACGCCTTTCACCACAATGTCGCCTATCGCACGATCTGTCAGCGGCACCGCTTCCATCCCAGTCACCTCGCGACGTTCGCGCATTGGCAGGACGTGCCGATCATCGACAAGACAATCCTGCGCGAGTTCGAGCTGGAGGAGCGCTCGACGCCCGCACGCGGGCGATTGCCGATCAACACCGGCGGCACCAGCGGGTCGCCGCTGGCCTTCTACGTCGATGGCCAGGCATTTGCGCGCGAGTGGGCACACATGCATCACATCTGGGGGCGCGCCGGCTATCACTACCGCGACCTCAAGCTTACGATGCGCGCGCGCAACATCGGCGAGCGATTGCTCAAGTACAATGCCGTCCACAACGAGTGGATCGTCAACACCTATGCCGACCGCGAAGCCGTGCTCGGCGCGCTTGCCCGGCTCGTGCAGCGCGTGGACATCGGCTGGATCCACGGATACCCGAGCATTGTCGCCGAGATCGTGACCAACCTAGCAGCGGCCGAACCTGCCACCACAGCGCGCCTGCGGGAGCGGATCAAGGGTGTGCTGCTCGGCTCCGAATTCACCGCGCTGCATTACGTCGAGCCAATTCGGCGCGTGTTGGGCGTCGATACCACCGCGTGGTACGGCCACAGCGAGATGTGCGTCCTTGCCTACGAGGCCGGGGAAAACCGCTACGTCCCCATGCACACCTATGGCTTCGTCGAGGCGCTCGCAGACGGCGCAGGAGCGCAGCGTCTGCTCAGCACGTCCTACTGGAACACGGCGGCGCCATTCATCCGCTACGATACGGGCGATCGCATCACTGCCGACGTCGAGAACGGGGTCGTCCCCGCGTTCTCCGTCACCTCGGGCCGCGACGGCGACTTTGTATTGGATCGGAAAGGTGCGCCGATTGCGCTGACGGCGCTGATCTTCGGGCGCCATCACGCGGCGTTTGGGAAGATACAGCATCTTCAGGTGCGCCAGAGCGTGCCTGGAGCGATAGAGCTTCTTATCGTCCCCCGAGACCATGGCAGGTCCCTTGACGCACTCATGCAATGGTTCGACTTCTCGAATGTCGATATCGATGTCAAACCGGTTCTCATCGACGCCCCCATTCGTACTGCCGGAGGCAAGATCCGCTTACTCGTGCAATAATCGCGCGCCCGTCGGAGCTGCTATTCCCTTTCGATGAAACAAATCCTCCAGTCGCTGAAAACCGGTGCCACCGAAGTCGCCGACGTGCCGTGCCCCAAGGCGGGGCGCGGCCAATTGCTCATCCGCACGACACGAACGCTCGTCTCCGCCGGCACCGAGCGCATGCTGGTCGATTTCGGCAAAGCCGGCCTGATCGGCAAGGCGCGCCAACAGCCCGACAAGGTTCGGCAGGTCATCGACAAGGTGCGCACCGACGGCTTGGCGCCGACGCTGGAGGCGGTGTTCAACAAGCTCGACCAGCCGCTGCCGCTCGGCTATTGCAACGTCGGCCGCGTGATCGAGCGGGGTGCCGGCGTATCGGCATTTGCCACCGGCACGCGCGTCGTCTCCAACGGCAGGCACGCCGAAGCCGTCGCCGTTCCCATCAACCTGTGCGCCGAGGTCCCCGACTCCGTTCCCGACGACGACGCCGCCTTTACCGTCCTCGGCGCTATCGCCTTGCAGGGAATTCGGCTGGTCCAGCCGACGCTGGGTGAGGCCGTGGTCGTCACCGGCCTGGGCCTCATCGGGCTCATGACGGTGCAATTGCTGCGCGCCCACGGCTGCCGCGTGCTCGGCATCGACCTCGACGTCGGCAAGCTGCGCCTGGCGGAAAGCTTCGGCGCCGAAACGGTCGATCTGTCGGCCGGCGCCGACCCGGTCGCCGCCGCGGCTGCGTTCTCGCGTGGGCGCGGCGCCGATGCGGTCATCATCACGGCATCGACGAAAAGCAGCGAGCCGGTGCACCAAGCGGCGCTGATGAGCCGCAAGCGCGGGCGCATCGTGCTCGTCGGCGTCACTGGGCTCGAGCTGTCGCGCGCCGACTTCTACGACAAGGAGCTGACTTTTCAGGTCTCCTGCTCCTACGGTCCCGGTCGCCACGATCCGAGCTACGAGGAGGACGGGATCGATTATCCCGTCGGCTTCGTGCGCTGGACCGAGCAACGCAATTTCGAGGCCGTCCTCGACATGCTGGCCGACGGTCGCCTGAACGTGAAGCCGCTGGTCTCGCATCGCTTCGACATCGCCGAGGCGGCGAAGGCGTACGAGCTGATTTCGGGATCCGATCCCTCGCTCGGCATACTGCTCGACTACCCGGGCGCCGCCGCGCTTCCAGAGCGAATGCTCACGCGGCGCAGGGTCGTCTTGCCGCCTCCAAGGCCTGCAATAGCGGCGCCCGCAAAGGTCGCTATCGGCTGTATCGGGGCCGGGAGCTACGCCACCGGCACACTCATTCCGGCATTCAAGGCCGCCGGCGCAGCTCTGGCGGCCGTCGCTTCGAACACCGGCGTGAGCAGCCTTCACGCGGCACGCAGGTTCGGCTTCAAGACGGCGGCGACCGATATCTCCGCCATCCTCGACGACCCCGATATCAACGCCGTTGTCATCACGACGCGGCATGACAGCCACGCCGATCTGGTGTGCCGCGCGCTCGCCGCCGGGAAGCATGTCTTCGTCGAAAAGCCTCTCGCGCTTTCGCTTGCCGAGGTCGCCGCCATCGCCGCCGCGCGCGAAGCTGCCGCCGCTTCCGGCTTCGAGCCGCTCATCATGGTCGGGTTCAACCGGCGCTTTGCCCCGCATGTGCAGAGGATCAAGCAACTGCTCGCCACCGTCTCGGCACCGAAAGCCTTCGTGATGACGGTGAATGCTGGATCCATCCCTTCCGGACACTGGGTCCATGACGGAGACGAAGGAGGCGGCCGCATCGTCGGAGAGGCGTGCCATTTCATCGATCTGCTGCGCTTTCTTGCCGGATCGCCCATTACCGCCCATCGCATCGAGACGATGCGCAGCCCCACCGCCGATACCGCCAACATCACGCTGTCATTCGCCGACGGCTCCATCGGCACGGTGCACTACTTCGCCAACGGCACGAGGGCGTTTCCGAAGGAACGGCTCGAGGTCTTCGCCGGCGGGCGCATCCTGCAGCTCGACAACTTCCGCCGCCTGCAGGGGTATGGCTGGCCGGGCTTCAAACGCATGCGCCTGTGGCGGCAGGACAAGGGCCAGGCTGCCTGCGCGGCTGCCTTCGTGAGAGCGATAGAACGGGGCGCCGCTGCTCCCATTCCCTTCGACGAGCTCGTCGAGGTCAGCCGCGTCAGCATAGAGGCAGGCGCTCCTTCATGACGCCCTGCGTGCCTGCCGGGCAGGGGCCGCGCGTCGATATCATCGCCGGAGCGCGGCCGAACTTCATGAAGATCGCGCCGATCATCCATGCCATCGAAGCGCGCCGCGCCGCCGGTGGGCATATCGGCTACAGGCTGGTGCACACGGGGCAGCATTACGACACGCGCATGTCGGGCGATTTCTTCACCCAGCTCGGGATTCCCGAGCCGCACGTCAATCTCGAGGCCGGCTCCGGCACGCAGGCCGAGCAGACGGCGGCGATCATGGTTCGCTACGAGCGGCTGCTGCTGGACACCCCGAGCCGGCTCTGCCTCGTCGTCGGTGACGTCACCTCGACGATGGCGTGTGCCATTGCCGCGCAGAAGCTGCGCGTTCCTGTGGCGCATGTCGAGGCGGGCATCCGCTCCGGCGACTGGACCATGCCGGAGGAGATCAACCGCATGGTGACGGACGCCATCACCAACTGGTTTTTCACGACGAGCGCTTGGGCGGGCGAGAACCTGCGCAAGGCGGGCGTCGCGGATGAGCGCATCTTCTTCGTCGGCAACACCATGATCGACACGCTGCTCGCCAACCTCGACCGGCTGCGCGCACCCGCGTTCTGGAATGATATCGGCCTGTCGGCGGGCGGCTACATCGTCGTCACGCTGCACAGGCCGTCGAACGTCGATGGCGCCGATGTCTTCGCGCCGCTGTTGCGTGCCATCTGCGCCGGAGCACGCGGCATGCCGGTCGTGTTCCCCGTGCATCCGCGAACAGCGAAGACGCTGGCATCGATCGCCGATCTGCCGCCGAACATGCATTTCGTCGACCCGCAGCCCTACCTGGAGTTCAACTATCTCACGCGCCATGCCAAGGCGGTGGTGACCGACTCGGGCGGCATCACCGAGGAGACCACCGTGCTCGGCGTGCCGTGCATGACCGTGCGCGACACGACAGAGCGGCCGGAGACGGTAGCGCTTGGCACCAACGAGCTTCTCGGCACCGACCCGGCGGCGCTCGCGCCGGCATTCGAGCGCCTGTTCGCGGGCGGCTGGAAGCAGGGAACCGTTCCGGAGAAGTGGGACGGCAAGACCGGCGGACGCATCGCCGCCATCCTGGAAAAGCTGCTGCCGGCATGAGGCAGGCGCCAAATCTACGGCTCTATTGGGACACGGCGCGACATCTGCGGCCGGTGCAAATCTTCGGCCGCCTGCAGTTTCGAGCGGCGCGTCCGCGTGCGGATCTTGCACCGGCCGGGCCGATGCGCCCGCACGTGCCGCGGCAATGGCGTGCCCCCGCTCCACGCCGCCAAAGTCTTCTCGGCCCGGACCGGTTTCGTCTTCTCAACGACACCCGATCCCTCGCCGATCACGGATGGGACGATGCGGCGCTGCCCAAGCTCTGGCGCTATAATCTGCACTATTTCGACGACCTCAACGCCGCCGATGCTCCGGCGCGCGCGCCCTGGCACCGCGCGTTGATCACGCGATGGGTGGCGGAGAATACTCCTGGCCAGGGAACCGGCTGGGAGCCCTATCCGACGTCGCTGCGCATCGTGAACTGGATCAAATGGGCCCGCGCCGGTAACACCCTGCCGCAGCAGGCGTTCCACAGTCTCGCCGTGCAGGCCCGCTGGCTGGAGCAGCGGCTCGAATATCACCTGCTGGGCAACCACCTCTTCAGCAACGCAAAGGCGCTCGTTTTCGCCGGCTCGTTCTTCGCCGGGCCCGAAGCGGACAGGTGGCTCGCCATCGGCATGCGCATTCTCGCCCGGGAGGTGAGCGAGCAAATCCTGGCCGACGGTGGCCACTTCGAGCTCAGCCCGATGTATCACGCGTTGGCGCTCGAGGACCTGCTTGACCTGGTGAACATGGCGCGCAGCGTCGATCTGGCATCCGATCGACAGATTACCGTTTGGTGTGAGCGCATCGACGCCATGCGCGGCTGGCTCGATGCCCTTTGCCACCCGGACGGCGAGATCGCCTTCTTCAACGACGCGGCGCTCGGCATTGCGCCGTCCCCCCGCGAGCTGGACCTCTACGCACAACGGCTCGGCTTTGCCGCGCTCGCCAACGACCATCCGCCCCTGCGCCATATGCAGAACAGCGGCTACGTGCGCATGGCGCGTGGACCTGCCGTGGCGCTGCTCGACGTTGCGCGCGTCGGACCCGACTATCTTCCCGGCCACGCGCATGCGGACACGCTGTCGTTCGAGTTGTCCATCAAAGGGCAACGCGCCATCGTCAATTCCGGCACGTCGGTTTACGGCACGGGCGCGGAACGCCAACGGCAGCGCTCGACGGCCGCGCACAACACGGTTGAAATCGACGGCACCAACTCCTCGGAGGTATGGGCGGGCTTCCGCGTCGGCCGCCGCGCACACCCGGTGGGTTTGTCGGTGGGTGCCGATGCCGCCGGCGGCGCCGGCACCGTCGTATGCGGCCACGACGGCTACAGGCATCTGCGCGGGCGCCCGACCCACTGGCGTACCTGGAAGCTGACGAACGGCAAGCTCAGCGTAAGCGACCGGATCGACGGGGGCTGCCGCCGCGCCGTGGCGGCGTTCCATTTCCATCCGGCGCTGCAGGTGTCGACCGCCGACACGGCCGCCCGCGGGAGCCTGTCGTCGGAAAATGGGTCTATATTGACCTGGCGCGTCGGGCGCGGCCGGGCAGCCCTTGCCCCGTCGAGCTGGCATCCCGAGTTCGGCGTCAGTCAGCCTTCCCAGCGTCTCCTGGTCGAACTCGTCGATGGCGAAAGCCACGTCGACTTTTCCTGGTCCGATCCCTGATGCACATCCTGTTTCTTACCGACAACTTCCCGCCCGAGGTCAACGCACCGGCGAGCCGCACCTTCGAGCACTGCCGCGAGTGGACGCAGGCGGGGCACAAGGTCACGGTCATCACCTGCGCGCCCAATTTTCCCAAGGGTGAGGTGTTCGCCGGCTATCGCAATCGGCTCTGGCAGCGCGAAACCATCGACGGCATCGACGTCATTCGCGTGTGGACGTACATCACCGCCAACGAAGGCTTCCTGCGCCGCACGCTGGACTACGCGAGCTTCATGGCCGCCGCGACGCCGGCCAGCATGCTGGTGCGCAAGGTGGACGTGATCGTCGCCACCTCGCCGCAGCTCTTCGCACCCTGCACCGCTTTCCTCGCCGGCCTCTTCAAACGCCGTCCCTACGTGTTCGAGCTTCGCGACCTGTGGCCCGAATCGATCCGTGCCGTCGGCGCCATGCGAAGCTCGCGCACGCTCGACGCGCTGGAAAAGGTGGAGCTGTTTCTCTACCGGCGCGCGGCGCACGTCGTCAGCGTCACTGACGCGTTTCGCCATAACCTCGTCGGCCGCGGCATCCCGCATGACAAGATCAGCGTCGTCACCAACGGTGCAGACCTGTCGCGCTTCCGGCCGCAGCCGCGTGACCAGCAACTGGCCGAGGAATTGAACCTCGCCGGGCGCACCGTCGTGGGCTACGTCGGCACGCACGGCATGGCGCACAGCCTGTCGACGGTGCTGGCGGCGGCGCAAATGGCACAAGAGGACGCGGCGCTGCGCAACGTGCATTTCCTTTTCCTCGGCGACGGCGCGCAGAAAGCGGCGCTCAAGGCCGAGGCGGCGACACGCGGCTTGGCGAATGTCCTGTTCGTCGACAGCGTGCCGCGCGGCGAGGTCACGCGTTACTGGTCTCTCGTCGACATCGCGCTCATTCACCTGAAAAGAGAGCCGCTGTTCAAGACCGTCATTCCCTCGAAGCTGTTCGAATGCATGTCGATGGGCATCCCGGTTCTGCATGGGGTCGAGGGAGAATCGGCGGAGATCGTCGAGCGCGAGGGCGTCGGCCTCCTGTTCGAGCCGGAGAATCCTGCCGCGCTTTGCGCCGGCGTGCGCAAGCTGCTGTCCGAACCCGATTTGGCTGCGCGGCTCAGAAGCAACGGACCGAACGCCGCCGCGCGCTACGATCGCCGCAAGCTCGCCAACGCGATGCTCGGCCATATCGAGCGCGTATTGCAGCGATCCGCCGCCTGACATGCCCTGCCGTTCCAAGCCACGGACATCGCCATGAGCGCACCTCTCGACCCCGATCGCGACCCGCTGCCGCCGCTTCTCGGCCGCATCGCCACGCGCAACTACTCGATAGGCGTGATGGGGATGGGCTACGTCGGATTGCCGCTGGCGCTCACCGCGCTCAGCGCCGGGTTCCGCGTCATCGGCTTCGACATCGATGCGAGGCGTGTCGATCTCCTCAACAGCGGCGAGAGCGGTATCAAGCACATTCCCGGGGCGCCGCTCGCTGAAGCGGCCAGGCAAGGGCGCTTCCGCGCCTCCTGCAATCTCGACGAGCTCGACGAGCCCGATGCCATCCTCATTGCCGTACCGACGCCGCTGTCCAAGCAACGCGAGCCCGACCTCACCTATGTGGAGAACAGCGCCCGTGCGATCGCCGCGCGCCTGCGGCGCGGGCAACTCGTCGTGCTCGAGTCGACCACGTGGCCGGGCACGACGCGCGAGGTCCTGCGGCCGATCCTCGAGACATCCGGCCTCGGCTGCGGCACAGACTTCTATCTGGCTTTCTCGCCCGAGCGCGAGGACCCCGGCAACACGTCGTTCGGCACGGCAACGATCCCCAAGGTCGTCGGCGCCGATGAGGATGCCTCGCTGCAGCTTGCCCGCGCCGTCTACGAGCCGCTGGTCATCAAGACGGTGGCGGTTTCGTCCGCCGCCACCGCCGAGGCAGTGAAGCTCACCGAGAACATCTTTCGCTCGGTCAACATCGCGCTCGTCAACGAGCTGAAGGTCATCTACGAGCGCATGGGCATCGACGTCTGGGAGGTGATCGACGCCGCCAAGACAAAGCCGTTCGGCTACATGCCGTTCTATCCCGGACCGGGCCTCGGCGGGCACTGCATCCCCATCGACCCATTCTATCTCGCCTGGAAGGCGCGCGAGTACGAGGTGGCGACGCGCTTCATAGAGTTAGCGGGCGAGATCAACACCAACATGCCGCATCACGTGGTCGGCCGGCTCAGCGAAAGCCTCGACCGTATGCGCCAGCGCGGGCTGAACGGCGCGCGCATCCTCGTCATAGGTCTTGCCTACAAGAAAAACATCGACGACACGCGCGAAAGCCCGTCCCTCAAGCTGATCGAGCTCATCGAGAAGCGCGGCGCGCACGTCGACTATCACGACCCCTACGTTGCCGCGATCCCCATGACCCGCGAGCATCCGGAGTTCGCCGGCCGCACAAGCGTACCGCTGACGCCGGCAACGCTGGCCGGGTATGACGGCGTCGTCATCTCCACCGACCACGATATCATCGACTGGATCGCGGTAGCCGAGCACGCTCCGCTTGTGATCGACACGCGCAACGTCTGCGCCCGGTCGGGCGCCAGCGGGCGCAACGTGGTCAAGGCCTAGCCAGGCGGCGGAGTCCGATGCGCCGCTAGCGCGCGTCCTCGCGCAGGAACGCCGCATAGGCGTCGGCGAGGCCTTCCCGTAGACCGATGCGCGGGCGCCATCCGAGCGCGCGCAGCTTGTCGCCGCTCATCAGCTTGCGCGGCGTGCCATCGGGCTTCGACGTATCCTTGGCGATCGCGCCCCTGAAGCCCACGACATCGCAGACCGCCTGCGCCAGCTCCGCGATCGTCAGGTCCTCGCCGGAGCCGACATTGATGTGCTCCGCCTCCGAGTAGCGGCGCATGATGAGCACCAGCGCATCCGCGCAATCGTCGACGTGCAGGAACTCGCGCCGCGGCGTGCCCGTCCCCCAGATGACCAGCTCCTTGTCGCCGCGCAGCTTCGCCTCGTGCGCCTTGCGGATCAGCGCCGGAATCACGTGGCTGCTGGTGAGGTCGTAGTTGTCGCCCGGCCCGTAGAGATTGGTCGGCATGCCGGATATGTAGTCGCAGCCGTATTGCCGCCGATATGCCTGACACAGCTTGATGCCGGCGATCTTCGCGATCGCGTACCACTCGTTGGTCGGCTCGAGCGGGCCCGTCAGCAGCGCCGACTCGTCGATCGGTTGCGGCGCGAGCTTCGGGTAGATGCACGACGAGCCGAGGAACAGCAGCTTCTCGACGCCGGCCGCGTGGCAGGCGGCGATGACGTTGGCCTCGATCATCAGGTTATCATAGAGAAACTCCGCAGGCCGCGTGTCGTTGGCGAGGATGCCGCCCACCTTGGCCGCGGCGACGAACACCGCCTGCGGCGATGCCCGGCGGACCCATTGCTCGACGTCCGCCTGCCGTTGCAAGTCCACCTCGCCGCGCGGCGCGGTAATGACCTCGCAATTCTCTTGCGCGAGACGGCGAACCAGCGCCGCGCCTACCATGCCGCGGTGGCCGGCTACCCAAACGCGCTTGCCCGCCAGGGCGTAGTCGGCAGTCTGACTTTCGGACATCCTCGTCGCCCCAATCAACCGCCGGCGCGGTCGCGCCGCTGCTGCTCCTGGTCGACGACCTTCAAGTCGTTGGCGACCATCTCGGCGACGAGCTCGTCGAATGTCGTCTTCGCCTGCCAGCCGAGCTTCGCACGCGCCTTGGACGGGTCGCCCAGCAGCAGCTCCACCTCGGTCGGGCGGAAGTAGTTGGGATCGACGGCAACGATGACCTTGCCGGTCTTCTCGTCGATGCCGACCTCCTCGGCGCCCTCGCCCTGCCATGCGAGACCGCGGCCGACGCAGGCGAACGCGCGATCCACGAACTCGCGCACCGAGTGCAACTCGCCGGTGGCGAGCACGTAGTCGTCGGGCTCCGGCTGCTGCAGCATCAGCCACATGCCTTCGACGAAATCCCGCGCATGACCCCAATCGCGCTTGGCGTTGAGGTTGCCGAGGTACAGGCGCTCCTGCAGCCCCAGCTCTATCGCCGCGACGGCGCGCGTGATCTTGCGCGTGACGAAGGTCTCGCCGCGCATCGGCCCCTCGTGGTTGAAGAGGATGCCGTTCGAGGCGTGCAGCCCGTAGGCTTCGCGGTAGTTGACGGTGATCCAGTAGGCGTAGAGCTTCGCCGCCCCGTAGGGCGAGCGCGGATAGAACGGCGTCGTCTCGCGCTGCGGAATCTCCTGCACCTTGCCGTACAGCTCCGACGTCGACGCCTGATAGAAGCGCGCCTTGTCCTTGATGCCGAGGATGCGCATTGCCTCGAGCAGGCGCAGCGTCCCGATGCCGTCGGCGTTGGCGGTATATTCAGGCGTCTCGAAGCTCACCTGCACGTGGCTCTGTGCAGCGAGATTGTAGATCTCGTCGGGCTGGATCTCCTGGATGAGGCGAATGAGGTTGGTCGCGTCCGTCAGGTCGCCGTAGTGCATGAAGAAGCGCGTCTCGCGCTCGTGCGGATCGACGTACAGCTCGTCCACGCGCGCGGTGTTGAACGACGATGCGCGCCGTTTCACGCCGTGCACGATATAGCCCTTGGCGAGAAGCAGACGCGCAAGGTGCGCGCCGTCCTGTCCCGTCACGCCGGTTATCAACGCCGTCTTGGCTTGCACAGTGGTCACCCTTAGCGATTGATCGAATTGAATGGCGCCGGCGCGCGCTCAGGCGGCGCGGCGGAAATGCGAGCCACTCCTAGCGCGTCTCATCGGCAGCCCGGTGGTAGACGTCGTCGGAGCGGATGATGTCGTCCTCGCCGAGGTAGCTGCCGATCTGCACCTCGATGATCTCGAGCGGCACCTTGCCGGGGTTCTCCAGCCGGTGCCAATGCGTGGCCGTGATGTATACGCTTTCGTTCTCCTGCACGAGCCGCTCGCCGCTGCCGATGGTCACCTTGGCCGTGCCGCGCACGACCACCCAGTGCTCCGAGCGGTGGTGATGCATTTGCATCGATAGCTGGCCGCCCGGCTTTACATGCAGCAGCTTCACCTGGAAGCGCTCGCCGATGCTGAGCTGCTCGAAGAACCCCCACGGCCGGTAGCTGCGGATGTGCTGTGCATGCTCCTTGCGATTGAGCTCCTTCAGGCGCCCGACGACCGTGCTCACCTCCTGCGAGCGCTGCTGGTCGGCAACCAGCAATGCGTCCGGCGTGTCGACGATGATGAGGTCCTTGAGGCCGATGGTCGCCACCAGCGAACGCTCCGAATGCACGAGGCAGTTCTGCGTATCGAGCAGAATAGCATCGCCTTCGACGGCGTTGTTCTGCGCATCGCGCGCGGCGGTGTCCCACAGCGACGACCACGAGCCGACGTCGCTCCACCCGACATCGATCGGGATCATCAGCGCCTTGGTGGTCTTCTGCATCACGGCGTAGTCGATGGAGATGTTGGGCGAGCGCGCAAACGATGCGAGGTCGAGCCGCAGAAAACCCAGATCGACGCTCGCCGCATTCAAGGCATTGTGCGCCGCCTCGAGGATTTCCGGCGCAAGGTTGGCAAGCTCGGCCAGGAACGTGCGTGCATGCAGCACGAAGATGCCGCTGTTCCAGAAGTATCCGCCCTGGGCGAGATACTTTTCCGCCGTCGCCGCGTTCGGCTTCTCGACGAACGCATCGACCCTGTAGCCGCCACTGGCGTCCTCCAGTGGCTCGCCGCGGCGGATGTAGCCGTAGCCGGTGTTGGGGTTGGTCGGCACGATGCCGAAGAGAACGAGGTTGCCGTGCGCGGCAAGCGAGGCGGCGCGCTTCAACGCCGCCGCAAAGGCTTCGCCGTCCTTGACCTCATGGTCGGACGGCATCACGGCGATCACGGCATCGGGCGACTTATCGGCCGCGGCGATCGCCGCCACGGCCACGGCGGCCGCCGTGTTCCGCGCCACGGGCTCCAAGATGATCGCCTTCGGCTGCAGCGCGGCGCGGTCGAGCTCCTCGCGCACGAAAAAGCGGTGATCGTTGTTGCAGATGACGATGGGCGCCGAAAAGCCCGGACCGCTAATGCGCCGCAGGGTGGCGCCGAGCAGGCTGCTCTTGCCGCTGAAGAAATTGATGAACTGCTTCGGATAGAGGCTGCGCGACAGCGGCCACAGCCGCGTGCCAGAGCCTCCGGACAGTATGACGGGAACGATCAAAACATGACCCCACACGAGAGCATACCGCGGATTATGCAATAGCCACGCCACTCCGTCCGCGTTCTGGTTATCCCAGCGCCGCGACGGGGGTCCTGGGCGGTCTGCGCCCTGGGCAATAACCATGTGGAAGTCGGGCCGGCGGGACCGCCCCCGGCGCGGGGCCCTGGCGGCCCGGGTGGGACGGCCGCGTTTCTCAATGTGGGGCGGCGTCGCAAAATGGATCGGTGCGACGCCGCGGTTGTCATGGCTCAGACGGCCCGCAACGTGACCCGCGGCGGGGCGAGGTCCCTATCGTCGGTCTTGCGCCCGACCGACCAGTAGCGGAGCCCCGCGGCGTGGGCGAGCTCGGCCGAGAACACATTGCGCAGGTCCACGAGCACGTCGCCGCGCATGCGCGCACGGGCGGCCTCGAGGTCGAGCGCGCGGAACTCGTTCCATTCGGTGACGGTAACCAGCACGTCGGCGCCGGCCGCCGCCTCGAGGGCGCTGTCGCACCAGGTGACGCCCGGCAGCAGCGGCTCAGCCTGGCGCCGGCCCTGCGGATCGATGACGCGCACGGTTGCGCCGCGCTCCTGCAGCATCGGGATGATGGTCAGGCTCGGCGCGTCACGCATGTCGTCGGTGTTCGGCTTGAAGGTGACGCCGAGGATCGCGACGGTCTTGCCCCGGACCGAGCCGCCGACCGCCGCCTCGACGCGGTGGGCCATCGCGATCTTGCGCTCGTCATTGACGCGCTGCACCTGCTCGATGATCGACAGCGGCGACTTGTGCTCGCGCGCGGTCCTGATGACGGCGGACACGTCCTTGGGGAAGCACGAGCCACCGTAGCCCGGACCCGGATGCAGGAACTTGTCGCCGATGCGGCGGTCCTTGCCTATGGCCGAGGCGACCTCGTGCACGTCGGCGCCGACGCTCTCGCACAGGTCGGCGACCTCGTTGATGAAGCTGATCTTGAGCGCGAGGAAAGCGTTGGCGGCGTACTTGGCGAGCTCGGCCGACTCGCGGCCGACGAAAATGACGGGCGCGTTGCGCAGCGCCAGTGGCTTGTAGAGCCGCCCCATGAGCTCACGCGCCCGGTCGTCATCGGTGCCGACGAGCACGCGATCGGGGTGCATGAAGTCGCCGATGGCAGAGCCTTCGCGAAGGAACTCGGGGTTGGAGCAGACGGCGAATTCCGCGTCGGGACGCGCCGTGCGCAGGCGGTGCTCGATCTCGCGGCTCGTGCCCACGGGCACCGTGGACTTGGTGACGATGACCGTGAAGCCCTCGATATGCGGAGCGAGCTCATCCACGGCGGCATAGACATAGGAGAGATCGGCATAGCCGTCGCCGCGCCGCATCGGCGTACCGACGGCGAGCAGGATGACGTCCGCCTCCTTGGCGGCGGCACCGAGAGTATCGGTGAACAGCAGGCGGCCGGCCTGCATGTTCCGCTGCAGCAGGTCGTCGAGACCGGGCTCGTAGATCGGCGACTTTCCCGCCCGCAGATCGGCCAGACGCTGCGGATCTTTGTCGACGCACGTGACGGTCCAGCCGAACTCGGAGAAACAGGCCGCCGACACGAGGCCGACATAGCCGGCGCCAACCATGCAGATGTTCATTGCGAAATATCACGCGGTCGCGCGCCGTCAGAGCGGCGTGACCTGCGTCTCCTCTAGTTTCACCTTTACAGGACGGCTGAGAAGGTTCGCCAGAACCGTCAGCCTGTCGCGCTCGTGCATTTCAATGATCGTCGCCACCAAGCCATCGAACGCGCCGCCGACAAGCCTGACCTCCTGGCCAACCTTGTATGGCACCTCGGGGCGGCAGATGGCGCCGTCGACCTCGCGTGCCCGCAGACTTTGCACAAAACCGTCGTCGAGCAAACTTACCTCATCACCGCAGCGAACGACGTCGCGAACGCCGATGGTCGAGCTGAGCGGCCGCCAGCGCTGCATCCCGGAAACAATCTTCACGAAGACATATCCGGGAAACATGGGCCGCATCACATCGGTGATGCGACGGGCATGCGACCGGCGGCGGCGTATGAGCGGGCAGTAGCCGCAGAAGTCCTGCCGTTCGAGGTTCTGGAGTGCGACATGCTCGCGGTGGGGGTGCGTGCTAAGGACCGCCCAGCCACCCTCGCTGCCAAGATTATGGGTGTACTCGGTGCGCACCGTTCCCCCAACCACACGAAACGAACAGCGCCCGCCCCGCCGGGTCACGGCCTGGTACGCGCGGGCTGAACTTAGCTGCAAACCATAGCCGCGCAACGCTTCGTCGGCAGCTCCGTTAATGCAACAAGCATCGCAATTCCTGCCTTGGCGCCGGGCCGCTCCGGACCGCAAGCCTCTGATCCGCCACCGCGCTCCCTGTGTATAATGTGGAAAACCGATCTCCATCGCCGCCGGCGGTGGCCTAGCCCGCTGCCAACTGCCTGCTGCCTCTTGTTCCGACACGTGCTATTGGCCCGGGCAACGGCATCACATCGATATTGGACTTCCATGACCGTCAAGCAGACCCGCACCGAAACCGACACTTTCGGCCCCATCGAGGTGCCCGCCGATAAATACTGGGGCGCCCAGGCGCAGCGCTCGCTCGGCAACTTCAAGATCGGATGGGAAAGGCAGCCGCTTCCCCTCGTCCGCGCCCTCGGCATCGTCAAGCGCGCGGCGGCCGAGACGAACATGGCGCTCGGCCGGCTCGACGGCAAAATCGGCGATGCGATCGTCAAGGCGGCGCAGGAGGTCATCGACGGCAAGCTCGATGAGCATTTCCCGCTCGTGGTCTGGCAGACCGGCTCCGGCACCCAGTCGAACATGAACGCCAACGAGGTGATTTCCAATCGCGCCATCGAGATCCTCGGCGGCGAGAAGGGCTCGAAGAAGCCGGTTCATCCCAACGACCACGTCAACATGAGCCAGTCGTCGAACGACACGTTCCCCACGGCCATGCACATCGCCTGCGCCGAGGAGATCGTCAATCGGCTGGTTCCGGCGTTGAAGAAGCTGCGCGACGCGCTGCAGGACAAGGCCCGGGCGTGGACGGACATCATCAAGATCGGCCGCACGCACACGCAGGACGCAACACCGCTGACGCTCGGGCAGGAGTTCTCCGGCTACGCGCAGCAGGTGGACAACGGCATCAAGCGCATCGAGCAGACGCTTCCCTCGCTGATGGAGCTGGCACAGGGCGGTACCGCCGTCGGCACCGGCCTCAATGCGCCGAAGGGCTTTGCCGAGGCGATCGCCGAGCGCATCGCCGCCATCACGGAGCTGCCGTTCACCAGCGCGCCGAACAAGTTCGAGGCGCTGGCCGCTCACGACGCCATGGTGATGAGCCACGGCGCCATCAACACGGCCGCCGCCAGCCTGTTCAAGATCGCCAACGACATCCGCCTGCTCGGCTCCGGCCCGCGCTCGGGCCTCGGCGAGCTGGCGCTGCCCGAGAACGAGCCTGGCTCGTCGATCATGCCGGGCAAGGTGAACCCGACCCAATGCGAGGCGCTGACGCAGGTCTGCGTGCAGATCTTCGGCAACAACGCCGCCGTTACCTTCGCCGGCAGCCAGGGGCACTTCGAGCTCAACGTCTACAACCCCGTCATGGCGTACAACTTCCTGCAGTCCGCGCGCCTGATGGCCGATGCGGCCGTGAGCTTCACCGACAATTGCGTCGTCGGCATCGAGCCGCGTGTCGACAACATCAAGGCGGGCCTGGAGCGCTCGCTGATGCTGGTCACGGCGCTGGCGCCGAAGATCGGCTATGACGCGGCGGCAAAAATCGCCAAGACGGCGCACAAGAACGGCACCACCCTGCGCGAGGAGGCGGTCGGCGGCGGCTACGTCACCGACAAGGAGTTCGAAGAGATCGTCGACCCGCGCAAAATGCTGGCGCCGGACTGATCGGGAGCGGCCATGACGGCGGACATCGTCAATCTGCGCCGGGCGCGCAAGGCGAAGCAGCGGCACGAGGCCGAAGGCGAAGCCGCCGCGAACCGGATCAAGTTCGGCCGGGCGAAAGCCGAGCGCAAGGCGTCCGAGGCGGAACGCGATCGCGCGGCACGCAGCCTCGACGGCGTGCGCCGGCACGACGGTTCCGCCACCGAGGGCTCGGATACGTAATGGCTGCCGCGGACGAGCCGGCCAAATCGCCGCCGCACATGACGCGGCCGCTCAAGCGCTCGTTCACGATCAAAGGCCACCGCACGTCGATCTCGATGGAAGCGCCGTTCTGGGAGGCGCTGCAGCAGGCGGCTGCGCACGAGCAGAGCACGCTGGCGGCGCTCGTCGCCACCATCGATCAAAGCCGCGGCAAAGCCGGCCTGTCGAGCGCCGTGCGCATATGGCTGCTCGATTATTTCCGCCGGCGGGCGCTGCCGCCGCAAGGCTGACCGCGACCGCGCCGGCAACCCAAAGGCCTCGCGCTCAATTGCCGTTGTTCATCAGGTTGCGCAGCACCTGATCGCCCGGGTGCAACTGCCGTTGCGGCCGCCGCGGACGATAGGCGGGCGATGGCGACGGCGCCGTCGCCGCTTGCGGGGCGGGCGGCAGCGGCGAAGTATTGACCGGATCGGCGGCACCGAACGTCTGGTCTTCCTGTCCCGGAGCCGGCGGCACCGACACGCCGGCAGCACTGGCGCTGCTCGGCGGCATCACTGGCGGGGTTGCCGCGCCCTGAGGCGCGACCGGCTCGGACGGTGCGCTATCTCGCGCCGGGGGATCCGGCAGCGAGCCCGCCTCCGTCGGCGGGTCCTCCGGCGCCGAAGTGCTTTCGTCGGACTCGACGGCACGTCGCCGTTCCTCTTCGCGGCGCGCTCGCTCGGCGTCGGCCTTGTGCAGTCGCTCGAGCTGATCGGCATCGAGCTCCATCTTGCGGATCGCCAGCTCGCGCTCCAGCGGGTCGGCGGTGATCCGCTGATCGAGCGACCACATGCTGGCGAGCGGCCCGGTGTATACGACGTTGACGCTGGGCAGCGCCCCGTGGCGCGGCTTGTCCGCCTGCGGCACGTCGGGGGCGCGCGGCTCGAGCGTCCAGGCGCTGTCGACGATGAGCGACGCGAGGTCGACCGTCGTCTCCACCTTGGTCGAGCCGGCGTCGGAATCGAGCTTCACCGCCGCCAGCTTGATCGCCCCGTCGGCGACGTCGATGGCAATCGTGCGCGGTCCGAGCTTGACCGCAGTGCCGTCGATCTGGGCGCGGATGGCGGCCACAAGTTGCTCGCCGCTTCCGCCCGCCTCGCCGCTGAGCGCCGCATCCGACGCGGCCACTACGGCGAGAGGCGTCGGCACATGGGCCGCGAAATCGCCAAGCTGCAACTCGCCCTTGCCGGTCGCAACCGACAGCAGCGCGCCCGGCGTCGAGGCACGGCCCTCGATCTGCAGCGTCAGCGAGGCATGCGAGTCGCTGCTGGCGGCAGCAGCCTGCGCCGGCACCGTGGCGGGCCGATGCACGATCATATCGGCGATGCGCACGTTGGATTTCATGCCGGCGCCGCCGGGTGCGCGGTCGAGCGTCACGTCCGCCTGCAGCGTACCCTCGAGCACTTTTCCTTCCAGCTTGCTGACGACGATCTTCCCCGGCGCCAGCTCCACCACGGCGCGCGCTTTGGCGACCTGCATGCTGTCGGCGAGCGACAGCGCGCCGAACGTCACGTTGAGCTTACCCTCCACGCCGTCCAGCGCGGAAAAGTCGAACGCGTGCTCGGGCCAGATCGACTTGCCCTGCGCCAGCGGCTCGGCGCCGGGCGCCTCGGCCACCTGCTTGCGGTCGAGCACGAGATTGAGAAGCCCCGGCACCGAAGCGGCATCGACGCCGATCTCGCCGGTGACGATCGCCGGCCCATCCTTCGGATATGAGAGCGCGAAGCTGCCGTCGACCTTGCTGCCGCCGATGGTGAGCCCTTGCGGCTTCAACTCGTAGGCGTGGTCGGCGGAGCTGACCTTGAGGTTGCCGACGACCGGCGTATCGCTCAGGGGAGCGCCGCCGCCGAGACCGGCAACCGCCAGCGCGTCGCTCAGGCTGCGCGCGGCGATCCGCAGCTCGCCGTCGATGGCGCGGCCTCCAGCCTCGGGAACGGTGATGCGGCCATCGTAGCCGACGACCAGCGAGGGTGCCTTCACCGACGCCGTCGCCGTCATGCCGCTGCCCGGCGTGCCGACCGCCTTGAGAAAGATTTCGCCGGCCTGGGGAGCAGCTCCGCTGGCGCGGGCGCCTGCGTCCTGCGTTGCGAGACCGGCCATGACGGCATCGACGTTGGGGCTCGCGATGGACGCAGTGACGTCCGCCGGCGCCGTCCGCCAGTTGTCGAGGCCGCCATCGAGCAGCGCCGTGAGGATGAGACGGCCGCCATCCTGCACGCTGCCGTCGATGGAGACGTCGGCGGCATCGGCGCCGCGCCGCCCGAGCTGTACGGACGCGGCGAGGCGCATCGGTGCTAGCGATGCGAAAGCATCGATCTGCTGGCGGCTCTCGTCGGACAGGTCGAACAGCTTTACGAGCGTCGCATAGGCGTCCTTGGTCGGCGCGCCCACGACCCAGTGCAAGGCGCCGCGCGGGCTCTTCAGCGTGTCGGCCACGTCGCCGTCGATCTCCACCTGCAAGTTGTCGGCGGCGGAGAACTTGCAGCTACGGACAGCAAGCCTGCCGCCGTCCATGGCCACGTCCATGTCGACATCGCGCAGGCGGCCATGCCCCGTGATGAGTTCGCCGGTGCGGAGCTGCAGCCGCAGGTCCGTCGTCGCCGTGTCCAGCCAGGCGAACTTCGGCTTCGTGTCCGCTTGCGCAGGATCGCCGCCGGCCAGCACGCCCTTGAAGGCGGCAACGCCCGCCGGCCACAGCTGCGCCGCGTCGATTTCGCTGCCCTCCAGCGCAACCGCGAGACGCGGGCGTCCCTTGCGCGTGTAATGCACGTCGCCGGTAAGCTGGCGCCCACCGATCTCGGCGCCGGCGTCGGTGAGATCGACGGCGCTGTCGTTCATTGCCAGCTGGCCCTGCAGCGAGAAGGGTCCCTCATTGCGCACCAGCTCGGCCACGGCCTTGTCCCTGGCGGCCCAGTCGAGGAAGCGCGCGAGGCTCGTGCCGTGCAGCGTGATGTCGCCGCGGAATGCCTTCCCCTGCCCGTTGGTGGCGGCATCGTCGGCGACGGCGCCATCGACCGCCACGCGCGTGCCGCCCGGCAGCCCGGCGCGCAACGTGTTGAGCAGCAGCGTGCCCTGGTTGCGCACCACCTCGAGCCGGATGCCGCTGACGGCCTCGCCACCCAGCGTCGCCTGATCGATATCGAAGTTGACCTTGCTGTCGGCGTTCTGAGGCAGCGCCTCCAGCGCCCCGACGATGAAGCTGCGCGCCGTATCGAACGGGCTCGGCGCCTCGCGCTCGGACTTCGTCACGCGGTCGAGGTCGAGCCAGCGCGACGACAGGTTCATCTCGATGTTCAGCGCCTCGGCCCACGTCGCCGTTGCCGCGCCCGAAATGAGCTGCGGCTGGCCGACGTGCTCGAAGGCGAGCGTGATGTCATCGACGCGCAGGCCCCGGGCATCGCCGGCGACGCGCGCCTTGAAGTCGATCAGGGGAGCCTCCGGCTTGGCGCCGGCCGTCGCAGCCGGCTCCGACTGCCCCGCCTCGGCCAACTCCGACGGGAGCGGCAGCTTGGCGGTGATCTCGCCATCGATCCGCGGCCTGCCCTTCAGGTCGTCGAAGCGGCCGTCGATTGCGTACACGCTGGCTGTCGAGGAGTCGCCGCGCACCGTCGCCTTGAAGCGGATGCCCCCGGAGGGCTCGGTGGCGCCGGTGGCTATGCGGACCTCGCGCACGCCGTCGGCCCAGTTGGCGGTACCTTTGAACGAGAACGGCCCGTCGATCGAATCCGCCTTCAGCTCTCCGTTCAGTCCGCCGACCTCGGCGAAACCGATGCCCTTGGGGCCGTGCATGGCAATAGTGCCGTCGTTGATTTTCACCGACTGCAGGGTGACGCCGGTGGGCACGAACGGAAGCGAGCCGGGGGCGATAGAAAGGCTGCGCCAGTTGCCGCCGCCTTCCGAGTCGACCGCCAGGCGTACGAACGGCTTCTCCAGCACGATCTCGTTGGCCTCGATGACGCCCTTCAGCAGCGGCGGCGCCGACAGCCGCATGGTGAAGCTTTCGGCGCGGAACAGCGGCTCGCCGGTGGACCCGCTCGGGTCGGCGATGCGCAGCTTCTCGAAGCTGACGTAGGGCGAGGGCAGGAAGCGTACATTGACGTTGCCGCCGACGCGAACCTCGCGCCCCAGAATACGGGTTGCCTCTTCCTCGAAGACGCCGCGGTAGCCGTTCCAGTCGACGAAATAGGGAACCGCAAACAGCGCCGCCAGGGCGAGTGAGACCAGCCCCGCAATATAAAGAAGCCCGTTGCTCATCTAACCTTTCAGGACCGAATCGGTCGTCGGCCTCTCTCAGGGCGTGGCGGAGCAGAGGCGCCCTGCTCCCCCGCCGGCGTGTCCCCAGGTAACGCGAGCCCGTTCGATGCGCGGGTGCTCAGGCTCGTATGCTTTCGCCCGCTTCGTCGGCGGGCACTCTAGCTTATTCGCTTCGCTCAGTCTCGATACCATGTCGGCACGATTGCATGGCGCAACAACAGAAAAATGGCGCCGAAAAGGCCAGCGTTAACACGTCGCTGGAGCGAGCATATCGGCGTCCGGCACCCCATATTCAAACCCACATCTGATGTGGGCGGCAGCCCTCCGGGCGTTGCCGAGGCAAGCGCGGTGCTATAGTTCGGAGACATGGTGCAGAACGGAAAACATTTGGCGAACGCGGCACCCTCGGACGACGCGGACGAGCTTCCGTTCGATCTGCCGGCGGCACCGGCAGAGGCGAGCGACGCCCTCCCGCCGGGCGCCAACGACGACGAGCCTCCCTTCGACCTGCCGGCAGCCACACCCGAGGCGCCGCGGCCGTCGATATCGGAGCGCGCGCTGCAGGGCTCGCCCAGGGTGCCGAGCACAGCTGCGCCGTATCTCGACGGCCTCAATGCCGAGCAGCGCGCCGCCGTCGAGGCACTCGACGGCCCCGTGTTGGTGCTCGCTGGCGCGGGCACGGGCAAGACACGCGTGCTGACGACACGCATCGCCCACATCCTGGCGACGGGACGCGCCTACCCCGGGCAGGTGCTGGCCGTCACCTTCACCAACAAGGCGGCGCGCGAGATGAAGGAGCGCATCGGCCTCCTGGTCGGCGGCGCTGTCGAGGGCATGCCGTGGCTCGGCACGTTCCACTCGATCGGCGTCAAAATCCTGCGCCGCCATGCCGAGCTGGTGGGTCTCAAGTCGGGCTTCACCATCCTCGACACCGACGACCAGATCCGCCTCCTGAAGCAGGTGATCGAGGCCGAGGGGCTCGACAAGGACCGCTGGCCAGCGCGGCAACTCGCCGGTCTGATCGACAGCTGGAAGAACCGCGGGCTGACGCCCGACAAGGTGCCGCCCGGCGAAGCCTACGGCTTCGCGGCCGGCAAGGGCGCGCAGCTCTATGCGGCCTACCAGCGCCGGCTCAAGGAGCTGAACGCGTGCGACTTCGGCGACCTGCTGCTCGAGAACCTGCGGCTGTTCATGGAGCACCCCGACGTGCTCGCCGACTACCAGCGCCGCTTCCGCTTCATTCTCGTCGACGAGTACCAGGACACCAACGTCGCCCAGTACCTGTGGCTGCGCCTGCTCGCCCAGGGCTCGCCCAACATCTGCTGCGTCGGCGACGACGACCAGTCGATCTACGGCTGGCGCGGCGCCGAGGTGGACAACATCCTGCGCTTCGACAAGGACTTCCCCGGCGCCAAGGTCATCCGCCTGGAGCGCAACTACCGCTCGACCGGACATATTCTCGGTGCCGCCTCCGGGCTCATTACCGCCAACAAGGGCCGCCTCGGCAAGACGCTGTTCACCGACGGCACGCTCGGCACCAAGGTGACGGTCACCGCCGTGTGGGACGACGAGGAGGAAGCACGCTCCATCGGCGACGACATCGAGACGATGCAGAAGCGCTCCGGCGAGCCGCTCAATCAGGTTGCCATCCTCGTGCGCGCGTCGTTCCAGATGCGCGCCTTCGAGGACCGCTTCATCACCATGGGGCTGCCCTACCGCGTCATCGGCGGACCGCGCTTCTACGAGCGGCAGGAAATCAAGGACGCCATCGCCTATCTCGAAATCACCGCCAATCCGGCCAACGACCTCAAGTTCGAGCGCATCGTCAACGTCCCCAAGCGCGGCGTCGGCGATACGTCGGTCAAGCGCGTGCACGAGCTGGCGCGCGCGCGCTCCATGCCGATGTATCAAGCGGCGCAGATGATCGTCGAGACCGAGGAGCTGCCCGGCAAGGCGCGCAAGGCGCTGACCGACCTGCTCGCGAGCTTCGAGCGCTGGCGCAGCCAGATCGTCTCCATGAAGCACACGGAGCTGGCCGAGCTGATCCTCGATGAGAGCGGCTATACCGCCATGTGGCAGGCCGACAAGAGCCCGCAGGCGCAGTCGCGGCTGGAGAACCTCAAAGAGCTCGTGCGCTTCATGCACGAGTTCGAGACCCTCGAAGGCTTCCTCGAGCACGTCAGCCTGGTGATGGACGTCGACCAGGCCGGCGACGGCGAGCGCGTGTCGATCATGACGCTGCACGCGGCCAAGGGTCTGGAGTTCGAGGTCGTCTACCTGCCCGGCTGGGAGGAGGGTCTGTTCCCGCACCAGCGGTCGCTCGACGAGAGCGGCCAGGCCGGCCTCGAGGAGGAGCGCCGCCTCGCCTACGTCGGGCTGACGCGCGCCAAGCGCATCGCCAAGGTCTCGTTCGCCCAGAACCGGCGCAACCGCGGTCTCTATCAATCGGCACTGCCCTCACGCTTCGTCGACGAATTGCCCGAGGCGCACGTCGAAGTGACGGAGGCAAAGATGCCGTTCGGCGGCGCCTACCAGAATTTCGGCGGCACGTTCGGCCGCGCCGGCTACGCGAAAAGCCGCTTCGACGACGCCGAGCCGTTCGAGGGCCATTACGATACGCCCGGCTGGCAGCGGGCACAGGAGCGCACGCGCGAGCAGCCGAAGAAGTGGAGCCCGGCCGAGCAGCGCCGCAAGCGCGGCCCGCTGACGATCGAGGGCGAGCTGGTCGCCGCGTCGAGCGAGACCGCCAGCTACAAGCGCGGCGAGCGCGTCGTGCATCAGAAGTTCGGCGCCGGCACGGTGACCGATGTTGATGGCAACAAGCTCACCATCGAGTTCGACGAGGCCGGCCGCAAGCGCGTCGTCGACAGCTTCGTCGAGCGGGGTTAGCCGCAGCGCGGTTGCCACGGCACCCAACGTCCGCGCGTTAGAAGGATGAGGCTGCTAATCTGCATCGTTCTGAAAAGGCAAATCCAGCCTATGTGAGACACCTATTCCTTCCAGGAAAGCCTCGTCATGGCTGACCACAAGCAGCGCCCCGTCGAACGCCCTCAGGCCGGCCTCGACCGCGACGAGGGAATCGATGTCGAGATGGTTGGTAGGCTCGTCGAGGATGAGCAGAGACGGCGGATGCGGCGCGCCCAAGACGCACGCGAGACCGGCGCGAAGCATCTGGCCGCCGCTCAATGTCCTGGTGCGCTGCAGAGCATCGTCAGCCCTGAATAGGAACCTGGCGAGGGCTGACCGGCAATCATTCTCACTGGAGCCCGGAGTGAGCCGCTTGAAGTTGTCGAGGATCGACGCCTGTGGATCGAGAATGCTCACGCGCTGATCGAGCATTGCAAAGTCCACCATCACCGACACCGTGCCGTTGAAGGGTCTCAGATGTCCGGCGATGAGCCGCAGCAATGTCGTCTTGCCTGACCCGTTCGGTCCGGCGACGGCTACACGTTGCGGCCCAATCATTGAGAATGACAGGTCGCGGATTATGGGACGATTGGCGTCATATCCGACAGTGACGCGATCAATCTTCAAGACAGTGCGGCTGGCGGCAAGCCCGGTGCGCGGAAGCTCGACCGATAGCTCCTGAAGAATTTCAACGCGCGCGCGTAGCGTCGCGGCCGCCTCCTGCGCCTGAGCCTGCCGGCGTGCCGATAACCTGGCGGCCTCACCTCGGCTTGCTTGGGCATTGCTCTTCCGTGCTCCCGTCAAGATACGCGGGAGATCACCACGTGCACCTTTTCGCGCCCCGGCTGCATCGCGACGATCTTTGCGTTCGGCTGCCACTTGGACTTTGCGTTTGACCTCCGCGACCCGTTTCTCCGCGAGCGCCAGATCGTGCCGTGCCGCGTCCAGCTCGATCGCCTTGCGCTCGCAGTAGATGCCCCAATTGCCACCGTATTTCGTCGCGCCACGCGAGGTCAGCTCGACGATGGCATCCATGTGCTCGAGAAGCTCGCGATCGTGGCTGATGACGATCGCTCCCGCCCGCCAGCCGGAAAGAAACTTGATGACGGCGTCGCGACCAGACCGATCGAGATTGTTCGTAGGCTCGTCCAGCAAGAGGAAGTCGGGCTCCGCATAGATCGCCGCTGCGAGATTGGCGCGTGTGGCCTGGCCGCCAGAGAGTTCCACCAAACGGGTATCGGTCCGGGCTTCCAGACCGACGCGCGCGAGCGCGGCAACGACGCGCCCGCCAATCGTCCAATCAGCCTCGGCAAGCTCCTCGCCGGTAGCCTGCCCTGCTTCCGCACGGCGCAGGAGTGCCAGCGCGTCCGTGACACCGAACAGGTCGGCGACTGTTTCGTCTGGCTCTATGAGGATGCTTTGGCGCACGACAGCGAGCGTGCCGCCGACGGCAACGGCGCCGGCCTGCGGAGGAAGCTCGCCGGAGATGACCTTTAATAGCGTTGTCTTGCCGACGCCGTTGCGGCCAACGAGACCGGTGCGCTCCAGGCCGAGGCTCAGGTCGATGCCGGAAAGAAGGGCGCGGCCGTCAGGCGTGGACAGCGCGAGATTGGACAGGACGATGGATGAAGGCACGACGATGGATCTCCCCGAGGGCAACGAGGGCGGGTGTTGCTGTCAGGGTGAGATCCATGGCTGCGCATATCCTGTTCGGATTGATGAGAACGGCTACGTAGTCTTGCTCGACCGTTCGATCAAGTGGCTGCCTCTTAGGCAGTGTCTCGCCGCCTCTCCTTCCGCAGCGAGTCGACCGATTGCCGGCCGATGCCAGTTCGCTTGCGGCTCGATGCCTTCCTGCAGGCCGGGCAGGCGGCGGAGCGCGCCAACTTTACTTAAGCGCAACGTCGTCTCAACTATTCTGACGAACCTCGAATGGGAGATTTCGTGGCATGGCGAAGATCGTCTTCGGAATGAATGTGTCCCTTGACGGCTATGTCGACCACGAGAAATTTGCGCCCGGTCCCGTGCTCTTTCGTCACTGGATCGAGCAAGTGCGCGGCGTCACCGGCAGTATGTACGGCCGCCGCATGTACGAGATTATGCGTTACTGGGACGAGGACCATCCCGAGTGGACTCCGGAGTTGCACGACTTCGCCGCGGCATGGCGGAGCCAGCCGAAATGGGTCGTGTCGCGCTCTTTGACGTCGGTCGGCCCCAACGCCACGCTTGTCGGGGATGACGTCGAGGCGCTGATCCGCGGGCTGAAGGCAGAGCGCCCTGGCGAGATTCATGTCAGCGGACCGAAGCTGGCTGGAAGCCTGAGCGAGCTCGGTCTGATCGATGAGTATCGACTCTACGTCCACCCCGTGGTCCTGGGCAGCGGCACGCCATTCTTCGCCGGAGCCCCGCCGCGGGTCCGCTATGAGGCCAGCGACCTGATCGGGGAGGATGTGATCCGGTTGACGTACGTTCCCGCCTGATCGCGCCCCGGCCAACTGACTGCGCCGATGCGCCCAGGTTCGCTTAGGGTCACTGGCGCTGAGGTCTGTATGCGCCATCAGCGGACATGCTCAGCTTCGGCCCGTTGACTGTATTGTCCGCAAAGGACAATATTTATTGTGCCATTTATTGTCCGCTAGGTTTTCGGCAAGTGAGCCCTCGCGGCGCTGATTATCGCTCAGAGATGATTGCTTATGTTGAAGCACCTGATCTTAGGGGCCACGATCCCAATAGCAATTCTGGCTCGCTTTCAATCTTTCGCCGCAGACGTCGTTGCTTTGCGATGTGATTTTCCTGATTTTTATCAGGAAATAATAGCCGATTCAAACGGGGTCTCCGTCACCGAGTATAAGGCAGACACCAAGACGAAAGAGCTCAAGCAAACAAGAACATACATCGAAAATAAAAAGGGCCCGGCTGGCGGGTCGCATTATCATATCAATAGCGAGGAAATTGCCTGGGACTCGTGGTCCTTCCGGCTCGCGGGTGATGTCCAGACGGCCACCAAAATCGACCTCAGAAATAATACCATAAAGAACGAAGGCGCTTGGCACGGACGATCGGCAAAGCAGCTGCCGACTGAAATAGGAAAATGTAAGCCTATTGGGAATTAAGGGCGTGGTTGGTGCCGCCCGTTGCTTGCGCATGGCTCGACCAATGTGGGCCCCCCTATCAGGGAAGATGGCCGCAAAGGGTCAACAGCGGCCAGACCTGAAACTTATCCCCACCATTCCGCCTCGCCGCATAATCCACTCGTCCGCCCCTTGGGGACGAGCTCGAGACCGTCTCAAGTTTCGGGGGTGGATGCGGTTGCAGTAGTAGCCACGTTACGAGGGTAACGGCCGAAGGGCGTGGTGAAGGCGAACCTTCTGGGGATCCTGGATCTCGCAGGTAGGGAATAAGGCCCCCGACTCCGGTTGGTCGATGAACGAGCCGCGTGCGGGGCGCGCCAGCGCCGAACTAAAAACTCTTTATGCGGTGCTTGCGCGCCCCGCCTCCCCACTTTGGTTGCGCCAACCGACTCGCCTGCGGCGAGCCGGCCGGTTGGCGCGTGGCAATTTCGCGCCTTCCGGCCGGCTTCCCTCCGTCATCCCGGAAGCAGCGAGCGCTGCGAGGGGCTATCCGGGATCCAGCATGAAGTGCAGCGAAGCTTCGATGAGATGGATGGTGCTTTTTCCGCTGGGTCCCGGGTCAGCGCTCGGTGCCGCCTCGCTTGCCCGGGATGACAGTCAAGCAGCCTTTAGCGTCGGCGACCGCGCGCGCC
>Ga0182738_1000111_pt1 | contig 146039 bp, 138 predicted proteins | sample eDN5th30CBELigMG_FD_128876 | JGI IMG/M metagenome (GOLD analysis project Ga0182738, IMG submission 128876) | Enriched Miracle-Growth compost microbial communities from Emeryville, California, USA - eDNA 5th pass 30_C BE-Lig MG (version 2)... ...
CCGTGACCGCCGCCGCCACCTGGGCCGCCGCCGCCACCTGAGCCGTGACCAGGACTACCGCCACCGGGGCCGCCTCCGTGTCCTCCGCCTCCGCCGTGGTGACCGCCGCCCCGATGACCTCGACCGCCGCCGCCGTAAAAGTAGATGCCGCCGTAGCCGGGGTAGTCATCGTATCCGTAGTCATCGTCCTCGTAGTAGCGGCACACGCGACGCCCGTGACGCCGATAGCATCGCCGGTAGTCGACATTCGTGAGCTCAGGCGCGACGCGGATGCCCGGCGCTCCCGGCAGGGGCGCGGCCGAAGCGCCGGAAAGCGCGGCGAGCAAAGCCGCGAACCCGACCGTCACCATAGATGTTTTTAGCAATGTCATGCCTATCTCCATAGTCCCTCGTATTGGGGAGCTGATGGCGCAACTCATGACAATCGGGCGCGTTCCCGAGCACAATTCGGGTTCGCAATTATAATCGCAATTCTTTGTGGCTGAGCGCGAACCGGGAGAATGGCACGCATCCGATGGCTGACGCGATTTGCGAGATCGCGCGCTATTCATCGCCTCTCGAAGCGAAGATGCTGCGCCAACGGGTGCAAGCTTCGCCCTGCGCGCCAACAGGTAGCAGCCTTCGCCGACGCACGGCGCTCGTCAGTTTTGCTAGCGAGGACACGAATGGCACTAATCTGCGTTAGTGCCGTTGGCGAAGGACTGCGCTACCAGCGTCAGTCGCGTGGCACCGACCCGTTTTTGCCGGAAAGTATTCGCGTAATTATTTCAACCACCGCGTGGTGCCGCTCCGGTGCTATGGATTGCGTAGCAGCTTCGCTGTGCGTGGTGACGACATCGGTCAGGAGGTCGTGCGCGTTCTTCTCGGTGATGATCTTCTGCTCTGTGAGTGCAATCAGTAGCGACTCACAGATACCGAGGGCGGCTAGGCCTTCGGCATCGGTGATGGTGGCAGTGTGAGCCATGGTATCTCCTTTGGGACGAGCCTAGCCCGTCCCGGCACCATGGGTACTGATCCAGAGTTGCTGTCAGGCGCTTTTTTGAGCGATTATCGGCGGCAGAGCGCAACGGTCAGGTGAGAATGGTCCATACGCGCTTCGACAGCGTGCTCGCGAGGAAGCTGCATACATTTCTCCCGCTGACACCCGACGAGTTGAAGTGCCTGTCGGAAATCCAGGCCACACCTCTGACGGTGAAGCGGGGCAGGCACCTCGTGCGCGAAGGCCAAACCGGGCACAAGGCCTTTGTCATCCACGCCGGATGGGCCTGCAGCTATAAGGACCTCCCTAACGGCACGCGGCAGATCATATCTTTTCCATTGCCCGGGGATTGTGTCGGCCTCCGCAGCGTCCTGCTGCGCACCGCGGATCACTCCTTCTCTGCACTGACGGATTCCATCGTCAGCTCCGTCGACGGCGGCCATGTCCTGCGCTGCGTGTCCGAATTCCCGCGCCTGGGCATGGCGCTGCTTTGGGCGGCCTCGCGCGATGAGGCGATGGTCGTCGAGCATCTCGTGAACATCGGGCGTCGGACTGCGATTGAACGCACGGCCCATTTCTTTCTGGAGCTCGCCGACCGCCTCAGCATCATCGGCCTGGGCACGCCTGAGGAGTTCGAGTGCCCGTTGAGCCAGACGGTGCTCGCAGATGCCCTCGGACTGACGGCTATTCACGTCAACCGGACCCTGCGCGAGCTGCGCGAACAGGGCCTTATGACCGTCCAAAAAGGCAAGGTGCAGATCAAGGATCTCGCAGGGCTCAGGAGGCTATGCGGTTTCCAGGGCGGCTATCTCGATACGAGCGATGGCTAGAGACAGCCCTTTTGCCGCGAGCCAACGCGGCGTTACACCGCCAGCCGCCTGGCATTTTCTGCCACGAGCTCTCGATACCGCTCGATGATCGAGGTTGCAGTCCCGCCGCAGCACAGCGCCGCTTGCGCCTCCAGCGCCGCAACTACCTTTTCTTGAATCATCAGCGACGTCTCGACATTGGCGTCGACGCCGCCGGCTGCGATTTTCATCAGGCGTAAGCCAATGACATTGCCGCTCTCGATCGCAAGCATCAGGGCCGACATCCAGGCATCCAACATCGAGCAGCTCTCCGCGCAGCGGGATGCTGCCGCGCATTGAACGTGCCAAACCTGGAAAGGCTCCGCGCGCTAACCTGGGTAAGTGCTGCACTCGTGCTACGCGGTACCATCTCTCATCCCCGGGATGACGGATTGCAGGTGTCGGGGACCGAGAGACATTCGCGCTCCCGCCTGTATAGGAGCGTAAAGCATGAAACTGACAGCCTTCGAACCGCAAGAAGTGATGCTGATGGGCAAAGCCTGCGACGGTGCCTGGGAAATTCTTCAAGCGGCCCTGTTGCAGCCGTCGGCGGACTTCGAGAAGAGCCTCCGCGCCAGGATGGCTTGCCGCGTGCTGGCGGCCGTCGAGGACGGTGAACGCGACCCCGACCAATTGAGAGCGATCGCACTGGGTTAGTCGCGCTACACGCGCTTCACCTGGCTCGCGATCATGTCGCGAGCAGCTCAAGACAGTTGGTGCGCGCTCAAGCGCACAGATTGCTCGGGCCCGCGAACGTGGCCCGAGCAAACGCAGCCTACTTGGACGGCTTCTGTGCCGGGCCGGACTTGTTGCCCGGCTGGCCAGGGACCTTGCTGTTGTCCGAGCCTGCTGCACCGTCGGTACCGGACGTTGCCGAGCCGCTGCTCGAAGGTTCGGTGCCGGCGTCATTGGCCGCCGGCCCGCTCTTTCCGCCGGGGTCTCCCTTGACGCCAGGCTTCGAGGTGCCGCCGGTGCCCGGTTCGTTTTGCTGCGTGCCTCCCGTCGGCGTGGTGTCTTGAGCGAGGACGGGTGCGGTGAGTAGCGCAATCGCGCCCACGGCAGCTGCAATCGTTTTCATTGGGGTCTCCATTATCGTTGTTTAAGGAAAACCCCGTGTTGCGGGCAATGTTCCTCGCGGTTCATCGCGACGCGAACGATGTGATGCCGTGGCTAATGGCAGGTCTTCGGCGCATGCGGCTCGCCCGCCCTCGCTTCGATGAGCCAGATCTCGTTCCGCAGCCGCAGAATCTCGCCTTCGAGGTCAGGCATGAGCGGGAGCAGGACAAGAAGAGCGTTAATGCACTGCTCCAGGGTCAGAACCGTGCGCTCAGCGCGGAATGCCTCAAGTGAAACGACCTGGCCCATGTGCTGACGACCCATAAGCGATATGGGCGGTAACGTAGGGCGCTCTATGACGTTCCGCGCGACATGGCATTGCCGCGAAAGCAAGGTGTGGCTGGCGGTGAACAAGTGCAGGGGCGAGGCGGCGCTACGCTGCCTCGCGCAACAGCGCTTCCAGATCGAGCGGCCGCGTGTGCATCGCAAGCGTGCCATCCGCCGACCGCGGCCAATCGGCGGGATCGCGATCCCAGTAGAGCTCGAGCCCGTTCCCGTCCGGGTCGCGCAGGTAAAGCGCCTCGCTGACGCCATGGTCGCTGGCTCCGTCGAGCGGCACGCCGGCCTCCACCAGACGCTTGAGCGCGTCGGCGAGTGTGGCGCGCGTCGGATAGAGAATGGCGACGTGAAAGAGCCCGGTCGTTCCGGGCGGGGGCGGACCGCCGCCTTTGCTCTGCCACGTGTTGAGACCGATGTGGTGGTGATAGCCGCCAGCCGCGACGAACGCCGCCTCGCGGCCGTAGCGCTGCGTCAGCTCGAAGCCCAGCATACCGCAATAGAATGCGAGCGCGCGTTCGAGGTCGGCGACCTTGAGGTGCGCGTGGCCGATGCGCACGCCCGGATCGATCGGACGCGGTGTGAGGGTCGGCTCGGTAGCCAGGAGAGTTTCGTCGCTTGCCTCGGACATGGGTGGCAACACCATCGCTGTTTCGCGGAGCAATTCGCCGGACATATGGGTAGGCCGCGCCGCCGCTGCCACCCGCCATTTCCTCAGCGTACGGCTGTTGCATCGATGCCGCAAAACTGCGGCACTAAAACTTGACTCCATAAGTATACTTAAAGATATTGCCGGCAGCGCTTGCAAGGGCGCACCAGTAGCCAGCCCGTGGAAGCGTTGCGTTCGCAGCAGTCCCAGCCAGCCGTGTCGCGTATTGGGGGGACTTGATGTCGAAGTTTGTTGCTGCGGGCTTGCCCGCAGGCGTTGTTGCGTGCGCGCTTGTGGCGCTCGCCGACCGGACCGCGGCGCAGGAAGCGCCCACGTCCAATCCACCTGCGGCAGAGCAGGCCGCACCGACCGGACAGCAGGGCGCGTCGGCTGTAAAGCTGCCGAAGCTCGAGGTCAGCACCTCCGCGAAAAAGAAAAAGACGGCGAAGGCGAAGAGCAAGCCCGCGTCCGCCGCCGGTGGCGCCGCCGCCGGCACGAGCACCGCGCCGGCTGTACAGGCAGCCACCGTAACCGACAGCGCGCCTGCCGACGCTCCGTACGTCACGCCGGGCTCGACCAGCTATATCTCGGCCGAAGACATCAACCGCGTGCGCCCCACGTCCGTGGGCGACATGTTCAAATCGACGCCCGGAGTGCTCGCGGGCGACAACCGCAACGGCGTCTCCGTCGATGTGAATATCCGCGGGCTTCAGGGCATGAACCGCAACGCCGTCATGGTCGATGGCACGCGCCAGACGACGTCGATGTACACGGGCTACCGCGGCAATCAGGATCGTCTCTACGTCGATCCCGATCTCATCAGCGGCATCGTCGTCGACAAGGGCCCGAGCGGCGGTCTTTACGGCGCCGGTGTCATCGGCGGCGTCGTCAACATGACCACGCTGACGGCGCAGGACGTGGTGCAGCCGGGACAGCATTTCGGCACCACGGTGCGCGGCAGCCTCGCCGGCAACACCATCGACCCGGAGCCGCGCAGCGTGATCCGCGACTTCCTCGGCGTGCCGGGCTACCAGAATACCGGCGAGCTGCGGACGGATCGCCCGGCGCTGTTCACGGGCGACAGCTACTCCGGCAGCATTGCCACCGGCTTCGTCAACGACCGGCTGGAGGTTGTCGCCGCCGTCGCGCATCGCGTGCAGGGCAACTACTTCGCCGGCAAGAACGGCGACGCCTACTACACCCACAAGCGCACGACGGGCGTCAACGACGTCTACAACGAGGAGCGCTGGCCGCTGTCGCCCATAAAGCCCGGGCAGGAGGTAACGAACACGTCCCAGGATTCCATCTCCGGACTCGTCAAGGCGAAGCTGAAGCTGGATGACGGACAGGCGATCGACGTCGGCTACACCTACTACGACAACGTCTACGGCGAGACGTCGGACATCATGCTCATCTACGGCAACTTGAGCGAGCGCGAGCCGAGCCATGTCACGTCGAAGACCTTCACGGCCAGCTATAGCTGGCGGCCGACGCGTGATCCGCTCATCGATTTCCGTGCAAGCTTCTGGAGAAGCGAGACGGAGAACAAGAGTCCCAACATCATGAACGTTCCGCCGATCATTCCGGGCCCGATCATTCCCGAGCAGGACACGAGCCTTGCGGTCGAGTCCATGGGCGCGGACATCTCGAACAGATCGCGCATCGCGCTGCTGAGCGGCCTGACGCTGCGCTATGGCGCCGAATGGTATCGCGAGGAGCTGGTGTCGGCAGTGGACCTGCCTGCCTTCGCCAACGACCTCAACGGCACGCGCGATGTCGGCGGTGTTTTCATGGGCGCCGACCTCAAGCTGAACACTTGGCTCACGCTGCACGGCAGTGCGCGCTACGACATGTACCGCGCAGCCGACAATCGGGATGATGCCACGCGCAATTGGCCATATCCGTCCGAGACCGACAGCGGGTTCAGTCCGACCGTCGGTGCAACGGTGCAGGTCACCAATGAGCTGCAGCTCTATGCGCTCTACGAGCAGGGCTGGCGGCCGCCGAGCCTGCGCGAATTGATGTTCCTGCACGGTACGTCCGGTAGCCCGATCTCCGATACGATGGCGCAGCTCCAGCCGGAGGTCGCGCGGAACTATGAGGTCGGCGCCAACCTCGCCATGAAGCACGTCGCGACGTACGGCGACGAGCTGTTCGTCAAGCTCTCGTATTTCGACAACACGACCGACGACTACATCGCGCGGCTCGGCGGCAATGCCGTGAGCTACGACTTCTACAACGTGAACTCGGTCAACTTCAAAGGCATCGAGCTTTCCGGCCGCTATGACGCCGGCTTCGTCTTCGGCGCCGGTGCGTTGACGTACTACACCGACCACGAGTTCTGCATGCCGGGCGGTGATCCCACCGACAAGGTCGCCTGCAACGGCATCTTCCGCGGACGTGACTACGGCGCGCCGTTCATTCCGCCCGAGTGGGCGGGCAGTGTGACGCTTGGCACGCGGTGGCTCGATGAAACGCTGACGCTGGGCGGCCGGGTGACGTTCGCGGGTGAGAAGCTCGCCCTCGTGCGCCACAATTTCCAGCCAGACACGCAATGGCGGGAATACGCCATCGTCGACCTGTTCGGCGACTACAAGCTCACCAAAGCGACCACGCTCGATTTCAGCATCGAGAACCTTTTCGATCAGTACTACGTGGACGCCCTGGCCCGCGCCCAGTTGCCGTCGCCCGGGCGCACAGCCCGTGCGGGCTTCACGGCGAGGTTCTAGGCGCGACGCAACCGGAACCGTCGCCGCCAACACCGGCGGCGGTTCACCGCGCGCTCAATGTCGTCGTTATGTCGAGATCGGCAACCTCGGCGTCGAAGTCGGCGAGGTCAAAGAGGCCGAAGCAGGGCATGGCGCCGGCGGCGATCCTATGCGCCCCTGTCAGCCGCCGCGCCAGAATAACCGAGGCGATCGCCGGCACGTACGGGCCGTCGCCGCTGCGCGCGATCAGAGTCCACGTGAGCGTTCGGCGCCTTGTGCCGCCGTCGCCGGCGCCCCGGCCGACGACGGTGACGAACATGCCGCCCGCATCGCTGCCGAGCATCGACAGCCGGCGTTTGACGGCAAGCAGCGGCGCGGCCAGCGGGCTCAGGTCGCGCACGATGCCGGCGCGGACGAGCCAGGACAGGCCCCACAGCCCGAGATGGAACATGCCGACCTCGAGCCCGGCCGTGAAGCGCGCGGTTGCCAGTTGCGGATAGTGCTGCGGCAGCAGCTGCAGGTCGGGCACGTCGACGTCGCCCATCCAGCGCCGGCCGAGATCGGGAAACGTACGCCGGTGCAGGCCCTGCCAGCCGTAGAGGGTGCGCTGCGCCCCGTCGCGCCAGCCGCGGAAGGGTTTTCCCGCCGCGCCGACGATTGAGGCCGTCGTAGCTAGCCCGGGATCGAAGCTGTTTCCCGGCGATATGCCGATATGCACCTCGTCGATGCGCGCTAGCTCGCGGGCCAAATGGCGGACTACTGCCGACGAGAGACCGGGAACAGAGCTAGTCCCGCTGACGACGCTGACGTTCGCGGCTCGGGCTTCGGCATCGAGGCTTCCGATGCCGCAGACGAACGCGCGGGCGTCGGCGAGGTCGATGTAGTGGCTGCCGGCTGCGATGCAGGCGCGCGCCAGCGTGTAGTTCTGCGCCTGAAACGGGCCCGACGCATTGACGACCACGGCGGCGCCAAGCGCGCGCAACTCAGCACCGGAAATGCACGTGGCATCGAGCTGGGCCGCCTCGATGCGCGTGCGCGGATGGAGGGCCGCGAGCGTTGCCGCGTAGGCTTGTGCCTTGCCCAGCGAGCGGCCGGCGATGACGATGTGGCGCGATCTATCGCGGGCCAGCCGCTTCGCCACGTTGGTGCCGAACGCGCCGTAGCCGCCGACGATGACGATCCGGCTCATGGTCCGATCCGCTGCTGCCGCGCTGGCGCGTTGTCGGCCTGAGCGATCCCTCGCCGCGCGGCGTTGCCGCCGTTATCCGTGCTTCTTACCGCCCGCCGGCGGAGCCGCTACGGGAGCGGTCGGTACGTGGCCGGCCCCAGCAAGACGATCCGACAGCGCCAGCAGCACGCTAGAGACGACGAACACGACGTGGATGATCACCAGCCAGAAGAGGTCGCGGTCGCTTACCGTATTGACGGTCATGAACTGCTTCAGGAGCTGGATTGCCGAAATGGCGACGATCGACCCGAGCAACTTGATCTTGAGTGCCGTGAAATCGATCGTGCCCATCCACTCCGGCCAATCCCTGTGGCCGGTATGATCGATCTTCGAGACGAAGTTCTCGTACCCGGAGAAGATCACGATCACGATGAGCGAGCCCGTCAAGGCGAGATCGACGAGCGCCAGCAGTCCGAGGATGACCTGCGATTCCGTCGCCGTGAACGCCGTCTCGGCGATATGAACGAGCTCGAACACAAACTTGATCAGCAGCACGAAGAGCGACAGCGCCAAGCCCAGATAGAAGGGCGCGAGTAGCCACCGGCTCGCGAAGATGGCCGTCTCGGTCATGCGCTCGAGCTGGCGGGCAAAGCTGCGCAACATGGGGGTGATCCGCTGATTGCTGTCGGTTGCAGCGTGTATCGCATGGCGCGAGAAGGCGGCGCAAGCGAGAGAGCCCGGCAGCCTGTGCGGCTATCGGGCCCTCTCCAAAGGCGTCGTTACGATTCTTCGCCGGTCAGCGCTCGTAGCGGTACTCGCGCGCCTCGCTGTAACGGTGATGCGAGCTGCGCCGCTTCTTTTTCTTCGCCGTCTTCTTCTTCGGCGTGCGTGCCTGCTCGCGCTCCGGCTCCTCCAGCTTCATCGTCACCCGATGGGCGATCTGCTGTCGCAACGCGGCGTAGCGGCGGCAGCTCGCCATGGCGAGCGAGCACGGCAGCGGTCGTGTCAGTGTCTGGCTGAGGCCCGCGTGCGGGCTCTGCGGCGCAAGCTGCTGCTCGAAGTTCTGGCCTATGCGGCTGCCCATGACGGCTGTCGCTGGACCGCCGAGATAGGAAGCCGGGCCGGCGAGCGATGCCGTCTTGATCTCAGCCGTCTCCGTCTGCGGCTTCGGCTGCTCGGCGACGCGCTTGTTGATGCGTGACAGGTCGGCGATGACCTGTGCCGTCTCGGAGCAGACCTCGATCGGTCCAGGGTTGAGGCCTTCGATGCGGCCTGCCGGCGTGAAGCCGTAGCGCGGACCGCAGACGCTGACGCGCGGCGGACGGTGCGTCCGCTCGAAGAGGTCGTAGCCCTCTTTAAGGTTCATCCAGAAGCTGCGCCACTCCGGAGCGTCGTACTTGGCGAGATTCGCCTCCGTCATGCGGAACGGAAACACGTGCACCGGAATGTTCGGCTGCCCCGACTCGAGGGCGTCGTACGCCAGCTTGTAGACCTCGAGGCTGACTGCGTTCGTCATTGCAAAGCAGCCGATGGAGGCACAGCCGCCGTGGATGAGGATGTGCGAGCCCGAGCGCAGGTTCACTTTGTCGAAGGCGTTCGGATAGCCGATGTTCAGGGCTTGGATCCAGCGCGTCCCACGATGGATGCTCTGCTCCATGGTAACGGTGTAGAAGCCCTCGGGCGCCTGCTTGTCGCCTTCCCTCTCTTTGGGGCCGAGCGTGCCGGACCAGTAGCAGATGGGATAGGTGGCAAAGAGCGAATAGTTGCCCTGCTCATCGCCGGTCCAGACCTCCATTTCGGATTCGGCCTTGAACACGCGGATGAGAACCGGAGCGTCCTTTGCAACTCCTCGCTCTGCGAGGCGTTCATCCAGGCGCTTCAAGTCGGGCGTGCCGGGTAGCGGCAGTTTACCGTCCTTGTTCGCCTGCTTGCGCTCCATGCGCAGGTCGGTGAGGTCCTTGAGGTCCAGCGAAAGAGCCGAAGCGGTCCCTGAAGTGCCCAGGACGGCGACGGCAGCGGCACACGCGGTAAGAGCGGTGCGCCCTATGTTTGCGATCGACTGCTTCATGCCGTCGCTGTTGCACGTCGCGTGCCAGCCATCAGGGCTGCCACGCGCTGTGCGCGCGTTGTTTCGGAACGTGTCAGCATGTTGAACTCTCTTACTGCTTCTTCGTGCTGGCGTTGGTTCGCAGGTGAAAAAACGAACAGCGGATGTCAACTGCGACTCACGTCGCAGGGCAGCTCACAGCTATTGGAGCGCTGCCATCGCTATCCCCTGTTGCAGGCCGAATTGTGTAGCGCCCATCGCAGACGCTCACGATCGGCGGAATACGATCGCGCATGAAGGCGTCGTAGCCGACCCGCAGCTGTTGCCAGAACCCGATGTTCGGATTCCCCCCATGACGCGACATGTTGGCGTCGGTCATGCGAAACGGAAATACCTGCACTTGAACGCGCTTTTGACCAGCGGAGAGCGCCGAGGTCAATAGCGCCCAGACTTCATCAATAACGCCGTCGGTCATTGCATAGCAGCCTACCGAGCGGCAGTCGCCGTGCACCATCAGCAGCGAGCCGGTGCGACCATGTGCGCTATCAAAGGCGTTCGGAAATCCCAGATTGAACGAGCGGTGATACTGGCTGTTCGGATTGAGCGCTGAAGAATCAACGGTGTAGAAGCCCTCGGGCGCCTGGCCGTCGCCCTGTTTCAATTTGGGTCCGAGCTGTCCCGACCACATGCAGATGGGGTATGTGGCAAAATGCTCGAAGCGCCCGTCGCGCTTGACCCACATCTCCAGCTCGAACTCGCGCTTGAAAACGCGCATGAAAATCGGGGCACCAAGCCGCAGGTTCTGGCGTGTGAGTCGGGCCGGCAGATTGCCGAGCTGCGGCGTATCGGGCAGTTTTTCGCCGGCGGCATAAGTCCGCCAGTTGCCCGCCTTGTGCTGATAGATCAGCTCGTCCTCGAGAAGTGCGTAGAGCTGCGGCCAGTATGCGAAGCCAATGCCGGCGGCGAGCACTGCCAAAGCGGCGAGTGCCACGGGCCAGCGGGATCTGCGGGCGGGCATCACGACACGACGCCGGCGCAGGGCCCGGCACGCAATGTCGCACCGGGGCTGCGCGAAGCGTCCATGGTGCGGCGAGCGCGCACTACTGCGAGAAGCCCAGGCCCGTCGTGCTGCCTGTCTCGACGGGCGCGCCGAGACCGAACGCGGGCTGATACGGATTGTCGGTCGACGCCGTCGCCTGTTGCGGCTGCTGCGGCGCGACGTCTGCGAACTGGCGCGTCTTCGGGCCCGGCGCCGAGATGCGCTCGTCGGCAATCTGCTGCTCGTAAGGCTTCGGCGTGAACGGCGCGAAGTTCGGTCGCTGGAATGCCGGGCAGCGTCCGTCTGGACGGATCATCGATGCGGCGTCGGCGGACATCTTCACATTGACGACGTAGCGGCGCTCGCAAACTGCGATGCTCGGCGGCAGCCGGTATTTCTCGAAGAAGTCGTAGCCCTGCTTCAACGTCTTCCAGAACGGCATGTTCGGGTTGCCGTCAAAGCGCGCCATGTTGGCTTGCGTCATGCGGAACGGGAAGGCGTGCACGTCGAAGCCGTCCTGGCCGCTGCGCAGCGACTCGCGCGCCAGCATGTAGATCTCCTCCATCAGCGCGTCGGTCATCGCGTAGCAGCCGACGGACTTGCACTTGCCGTGCACCATCAGCGCGTCGCCCGTGCGCTGCAGAGCGCGGTCGTAGGCGTTGGGATAGCCGAGGTTGAAGGCGAGATAGTAGGCCGAGTTCGGGTTCATCTGCGAGCCCGAGACGTGATAGAAACCTTCCGGAGCCTGGTGATCGCCGATCGCCGTCTTGGGACCCAGATTCCCCGACCAGTTGCAGATCGGGTACGTCTTGAAGTGGTAGAAGCGGCCGTCGTCCCGCTGCTTCCACACCTCCAGCTCCGACTCCTCCTTGAAGATGCGGACGAAGATCGGGGAGCCGGCATCCATGCCCTTGCGGCCGAGCATGGACATCGTTTCCTTGCTCAGCGGCTGCTCGGCGGGTGTGATGGTGGGAGCGCTGACGCCACAGCCTGCGAGCACGCAAGCGGCGGCGATGACCGCGAAGGCGGCGGAAAGGCGGGCTCTAAGGTCAGAGCCAAGGATGATCATACGCATACGCAGTGCCCCTGGCGCACGGTGATCACCATCGATCCTCAAATGTTAATAATTCGTTAGCGTTACGGAAATCCTAACGCACGCTGGACCGGAAGGCGAGGCCGTCAGGATACCGACAGAGTAGCCGCCAGATTGGACCGGAATTTGACCTGCGCTGCCGGCGCGAACCAGCCGGCGCCAGGTAAGTCCTTATAAAGACCGGCCAATTTCCATGAACCGGGCCTGCCTCTGGCGACGGATCTCGGCCGGCGACTTGCCGTCGAACTCCGACAGGGCGCGAGAAATCGCGTCCCCTGTGGCTTTCATAATCGATTCGCGGTCGCGGTGGGCGCCGCCGACGGGCTCGGTGATGATGACGTCGATCACCCCGAGCTGGTCCAGATCCTGGGCGGTGATCTTCATATTGGTGGCGGCGTCGATGGCCTTGGCGCTGTCGCGCCACAGGATCGAGGCGGCCGCTTCAGGCGATGCCACCGTGTAGATCGCGTGCTCGAGCATGAGGATGCGGTTGGCCGTGGCAATGGCGATGGCGCCGCCCGAGCCGCCCTCGCCGATGACGACCGAGATCAGCGGCACGCCAATGGAGAGGCAGCAATCCGTCGAGCGGGCGATGGCTTCCGCCTGGCCGCGCTCCTCGGCTCCGACGCCCGGATAGGCTCCGGCGGTATCGACGAGGGTGATGACCGGCAGATTGAAGCGGTCGGCCATCTCCATGAGGCGAACAGCCTTGCGATAGCCCTCAGGCTTGGCCATGCCGAAGTTGTGGCGGATGCGGCTTTCCGTGTCGGAGCCCTTCTCGTGGCCGATGACCATGACCGAGCGGCCGCGAAAACGGCCCATGCCGCCGACGATGGCCTCGTCCTCGGCGAAGTACCTGTCGCCGGACAATGGCGTGAAATCGTCGATGAGCGCGTGCACGAAATCAAGGCAGTGCGGACGCTCCGGATGGCGCGCAACTTGTGTTTTCTGCCAAGGCGTTAGCTTGGAATAGGTGTCGACCAGGGCCGACCGCGCCTTCTGCTCCAGCTTCTTGATCTCGTCCGAGATCGACAGCGGCTGGTCGTCGCCCTCGAGCGCACGCAGCTCGGCAACTTTGCTCTCCAGCTCGGCGATCGGCTTCTCGAAGTCGAGATACGTGCGGATTGGGGAGCGATCCAAGCGGTCCTCGCGTTCGTATTCCTGGGGGCCGGCGGACAATCGCGCCAGCTTCTCCAATCTGTCAAGGCAGCGGTATCGGGCGGCTTAATGGGCTCCGCGGCGTCCCGATCAGCCCTTTTTGGCGAGCGGATGGTGCTGATGCACCAGCTTCTTGAGCCGTTCTTCCAGCACGTGGGTATAGATCTCGGTCGTCGAGATGTCGGCGTGGCCGAGTAGCTGCTGCACCGCGCGCAGATCAGCACCGCGGTCGAGAAGATGGCTGGCGAAGGCGTGGCGCAGGACGTGCGGGCTGACGCGCGCCGCGTCGAGCCCAGCTTCCTCCGCCAGCAGCTTCAGATCCTGGCCAAAGCGCTGGCGCGTGAGATGGCCTTCGGCGCTCTTGGAAGGAAACAGCCACTTGCTGGAGACACGGCCCTCGCCTCCCGTTACGGCCAGGTAGCGTTCGAGCGCCGTCCGCGCCGCCGCATTGAGAGGCACGAGGCGCTCGCGCCCGCCCTTGCCCTTGATGGTCAGAAGCCGCGCGTCGCCCGCCAGCACCGAGCGCGGCAGCGAGACGAGCTCGCTCACGCGCATGCCGGTCGCGTACAGCATCTCGACGAGACAGTGCAGGCGCAGCGCGCGCCAGTGGTCGATACCCTCTAACGCCTCGGTGCGTTGCGCCGCGACGGTCATCAGCCTGTCGACCTCGGCGACGCTCAGGGTCTTCGGCAGCGGACGCTGGCGGCGCGGGCCCGTCTGGCCCTCGGTCGGATCGACCGACGTGTGCCCCTCGGCGAGAAGGAACTTATAGAGCTGCCGCACGGCCGACAGCGCCCGCGCGCGAGACGATGGGCCGAGCCCGCTCGCCGAGAGGGATAGCAGCCAGCCGGAAATATCGTCCGCGGTTGCGTCGGTGAGCTGGCGCTGGCGTGTATCGAGATGGAAGGCGAATTGATCCAGATCGCGCCGGTAGGCCTCGACCGTATTGGCCGCCGAGCCGCGCTCCACGGCCAGCATTTCCAGGAACGCCTCGATGTGCGGTCGCGCTGCGTTCATGCCTGACGTTCCCCGCGCAGCTCCCGGCTCAATTGGTGATCGCGCGCGGCCACGTCGCGAACAGGGCCTCGAAGCCCAGGCTATGCGCGTCCTGCTCGAGGCCGGCGCGGCGCAGGGCGCGGATCGCATCGCCGAGGGCGATCATGTTTGCGCCTTCCGCACCGTTGGGGCCTAGCGTCTGCATCGCCAGCAGAACCGTGCGGCCGAACTGATGCTGCTTGGCGGCATCCTGCAGCTCCGTCAGCACGCCCGTTTCCGGAAGATAGCCGCCGGCCGGTTGCGGCGTGCGGCTCGCCGCCTCCCACAGCGGGATCGGGACATCGTAATCGAGCGCATCGAGCACGGTCGCCAGGCGATGCAGCAGGGTTGCATCCATGCGTCCCGCGACGGCCAGCGCTTCGACCTGATGCAGGTCCGCCTCGCTGCCATTGGCGCTGCCTTCGGCGATGTCGATCAGCGCCAGCCAATGGTCCAGGCTGCCCGCCGCACCGCCCGGCGATGAGCCGAAAGCCGTCCACTGGCGCGCCTTGGCGTAGTTGCCGGCGGTGAGCGCCACCTCGATACCCGTCTCGGCATACCAGCCGATCTCGGGTGCCGCGACGACCGCCTCCGACGCCGGCGCGACCATGCGCAGCGCGGTCATGTAGAAGCCGGCATGATGCGCCTCGTCGAGAAATGCCCGGATGAGCCGCACCTTCTTCTGCGGCGTGCCCTCGTGCTCGGCGGCGACGAATAGCGCCGCGCGTCGCTGCGGCGTGTCGCTGCCGTCGGCATCGGACAGGGTCGCATGCGCGCTCGCCTGCGAGCGGTAGATATCGGCGAGCTGCTCCGGCGTCAGCGCGTTGACCGCCGCTGCCGCCTCGGCCGCCGCGATGCGCTCCGCCGTCTGCGCGTTCGGATCGACGGCCAGCGCCGCCAGCAAGGCCGGCGCGGCGCGGCTGCGCAGGTGCGCCGGCTCGACGGTGCCGCCCGCGGCCTCGATGATGCGATAATCGAGCAGCGTGAGGCGGGCTTCGGGCGAAACCTGCGGCTTGACGCCCATCGACAGCGCGTCGAGCGCGGCGAGGCCGGCTCCCTCCTTCACGCCTTCTTCGCGCGCCATCTCCGCGGCGAGACCGGCACCCGGCGCGTCACCGGCGATGGCGGCGCAGTAGCCGGAAATGAGCGCCGCGTCGGCCTTGACCGGCTTGGGCAGCGTTGCCGGTGCGGCGCCCGCCGCCTTGGCCGTGGCGCAGCCGCCGGCCTTGTCGCCGAGACCGATCTCGTTGCGCGCCGCGAGCACGGCGACGGTAGGCTCCGCCGCTGGCTGGCTGCCGAGCAGGCGTGCCGCTTCGCCGAGCAGGCCCGACCGGTAGAGCAGCTCCATGCGCAGCGCCAAAAACTGCTGGTCCGTGACGCCCCCCTCGGGAGCGGTGACATCGGAGGTGATGAGCCGCAGCCACAGCTTGTGCAGGGCAGGCGAGCGCGGCGGTATCTCGATCTCGGCGATGAGTTGCTCGAGCTTGCCGGCGTCGAGGCCGCGCCAGAGCTCGTACGGCAGGCCGGACCCGTCCGGGGCCATCACCGGTGCCAGGTCGCCCCGCTCGACGGCCGTGGAGGAGCTGTCGCCCAGGGGGCGGACGATGTCGTCGCCGTATCCGGACTGCGGCGCCGGCTCGGGTTTGGGCTCCTGGCGCTCGCGGGAGGAGGAATTGGCGAAGGGATCGAAGGGGTTCCAGTCCTGGGCCGAGGCGCCGCCAGCCCCGAGGGCAGCGACGATGGCGAAAGCGGCAGCTAGGAGGCGGTGCTTCCGCATGGCCTTGACCGTCTTACTCTGTACGCACCTTCACGCCCGGGACCGGCTTGGTGACCATGCGCGTGCCGGGCTCGAATTTCGTCGCCAGGACGTACAGCGCGCCGATTACGATCGCGCTGGCCGTACCGACGATGAACAGAAACCGGAATAAGCTGGGCATCTGCCTTCCCGTCCCCCACGGTTGGTCACTTTATCAAGGTGGCGCCATTATGACTTGCACTCGGCGACGATCCAAAGTAGGCGGCGCAGACCGCGCGGGCAAACCCCTGCTGCCGCAACTGGAAATTGGGCTGTGGGCGGCTGGACTTGACGTTGCATCGCTCGTCGGCTGATTCGACGGGTTGCGGAAGAGAAATCGATGGGCGACGCACATTCACTGCAGGCGATGAGGGCGGCCCTCGGGCAGCGATCGGTCGTGCTCGTCGGCCTGATGGGCTGTGGCAAGTCGGCTATCGGCCGCCGCCTCGCCGGCAGGCTGTCGCTTCCTTTCGTCGACGCCGACGAGGAGATCGAGAAGGCGGCTGGCAAGACGATCGAGGACATTTTCGCCGACCACGGCGAGCCCTATTTCCGCGAGGGTGAGCGCAAAGTCCTGGCACGCCTGCTGCGCTCGGGACCGCAGGTGCTGGCCACGGGCGGCGGCGCCTTCATGAACGAGGAGACGCGGGCCGCCATCAAGGGCAACGGCATATCCGTCTGGCTGAAGGCCGAGCTGCCGCTGCTCGTCCGCCGCGTGGGCCGGCGCGGCAATCGTCCGCTGCTGAAGGATGGCGACCCGGAGGTCGTGCTGCAGAATTTGATGGCGACGCGCTATCCCATCTACGCGCAGGCCGATGTCACCGTCGAAAGCCGCGACGTCCCGCACGAGGTGATCGTCGCCGAGATCGTCGATCGGCTGACCGAGGCGCTGCCCGCTACATCCGAGGTTGCCGAATGAGCAGCGCCGCCACAGCAGATCTTGCCGACGTGCGCGCCGTCAGGGTGCCGCTGGGCGACCGCGCCTATGACGTGCTGATCGGCCCCGGGCTTCTCGGCCGCGCAGGCGATCTCATCGGCGCGCGGCTCGGCAAGGCGCGCTGCGCAATCGTGACCGACGGGAACGTCGCCAACTTCCATCTGCGCACGCTCGAGACGGCGCTCGGCAAGGACGGCCGCCACGTCGGCTCGATCGTATTGCCGCCGGGAGAGAAGACGAAAAGCTTCCGCGAGCTCGAGCCGTTGTGCGAGCGCCTGCTCGAGCTGGGGCTGGAGCGCGGCGATCTCGTCGTCGCGCTGGGCGGCGGCGTGATCGGCGACCTCGCGGGATTTGCCGCTGCCATTCTACGGCGTGGTGTGCGCTTCGTGCAGGTTCCGACGTCGCTGCTTGCCCAGGTCGACAGCTCGGTCGGCGGCAAGACGGGCATCGACACGCCGCAGGGAAAGAATCTGATCGGCTCGTTCCACCAGCCGGGCCTGGTGCTCGCCGACACCGACACGCTGCGCACGCTGCCGGAGCGCGAGCTGCACGCCGGCTATGCCGAGGTCGCCAAGTACGGGCTCATCGGCGATGCGCCGTTCTTCGCTTGGCTGGAGCGCAATCATGCGGCCGTTTTCGCGCTCGAGGCCGAGCCGCTGACGCGCGCGGTCGAGACCAGCGTCAGCGCCAAGGCCGGCATCGTCGGACGCGACGAGACGGAGCAGGGCGAGCGTGCGCTGCTCAATCTCGGCCATACGTTCGGGCATGCGTTCGAAGCCTGGTGCGGCTACTCCGACCGGCTGCTGCACGGCGAGGCGATCGCGATCGGCATGTGCCTGGCGTTCCGCTTTTCACACGCGCTGGGCCATGTCGATACTGCTGCGGCCGACCGTGTCGCCGCGCATTTCGCGGCCGTCGGGCTGCCGACGCGCATCAACGACATTCCGGGCGACAAGCCGGATATCGACACGATGATGAAGCTGATGGCGCAGGACAAGAAGGTTCGCCACGGCCAGCTCACCTTCATCCTGGCGCGGGGCATCGGGGAAGCGTTTGTCGCCCGCGACGTGCCCGCCGACGTTGTGCGGCAGTTCCTGGCGGCCGAAACTGCCGCGGACGGCCGCTAACGATCCACTTCATCGCTTATGCTAATGATGGTGCGCCCGGTCCGCCGGGGATGCACGCGCAACTGTCTTGGAGGCCAGAGCTACCTGCGATGTCGCTCGTCACCGGACTAATCATTCTGGCGATCGTCCTGCTGATCGTGCTGTCGGCCTTCTTCAACGGCAGCGAGACCGCGCTCACCGCCGCGTCGCGCGCGCGCATGCATGCGTTGGAGCAGGAGGGAAACACCAAGGCTGCGCTGGTCAACCGGCTCTTGCAGAAGCCGGAGAAGATGATCGGCACCATTCTGATCGGCAATACGCTGGTCGACGTGCTCGCCTCCGCGCTCGCCTCCGGCCTCGCCGTGCTACTCGTCGGCGAGGTGGGCGTCGTCTACGCCACCGCGATCATGACGCTGCTGATCGTCATCTTCGCCGCCGTGCTGCCGAAGACCTACGCGCTCGCCTATTCCGATCGCGTCGCGTTGCTCGTGGCGCCGATCATGCGCGCTGTTATCGTGGTGATGAACCCCGTCACGGTTGCCATCGAGTACATCGTGCGCCTGCTGCTGAAGCTGACGCCCACCACGCTCGACGACGAGGCGAACATCCTCGCGGCGCACGAGGAGATTCGCGGCACCATCGAGCTGCAGAAGAAGGAAGGCGCGGTGGCGCGTCACGATGCCGACATGCTCGGCGGCGTGCTCGACCTGCGCGACCTGCAGGTGGCCGACATCATGGTCCATCGCACCAAGATGGAGACCATCGACGCCGACGAGCCGCCGCAGAAGATCGTCGACGAGCTCTTGCGCAGCCAGTACACGCGCGTGCCGATCTGGAAGGACGAGCCGGAGAACATCGTCGGCGTGCTGCACACCAAGGATCTGTTCTCCGCTCTCGGCCGCTCCGGTTGGGATATCGGCAAGCTCGACATCATGAGCTTCGCCGTCGAGCCGTGGTTCGTTCCCGACACGACGCCGCTCAAGGACCAGCTCAATCAGTTCCTGAAACGCAAGGCGCAGATGGCGCTGGTCGTCGACGAGTACGGAGAGGTGCAGGGCCTCATCACGCTCGAGGATATTCTCGAGGAGATCGTTGGCCAGATCGCGGACGAGCACGATACGCAGGAGGCGGTGATCCGCGTCCAGGCGGACGGCACCGTCAACGTCGACGGCACCGTGGCGATCCGAGACCTCAACCGGCAGATGGGATGGAGCCTGCCGGACGAGGAGGCAACGACGGTTGCCGGCCTCGTCATTCACGAGGCGCAGAACATCCCCGAGCCCGGCCAGGTATTCACGTTCTACGGGTATCGCTTCGAGATATTGCGCAAGACGCGGAACAAAATCACCGCTCTGCGCATTAGTCCGGCGTCCGTCGTTGCCTCGCGCACAGCACGCCGCACGAGCGCATCATAGGGCGGCGCAGAGGTCCATCCATTCAGATTAGGTTCAGGTGCGGGCCGCGAATTTGGCCTCTGGATCACGTCAGGAGGATCCAGACTCGTTGTCGACCGCAAAAATGCGGCGTCAGCGGCAGTAGAAAAAGGAGCTAACATGACGAAACTTCTCCCCCTCGCCGCCGTCGCGGGTGCGCTCGCATGCTTCGCCTTCGCTGGTGGCGCCCAGGCTGCCCCGGCTTCCGGCAACATTCTCGGCAAGTTGACGACCGCCAGCACGTCGAGCGGCGTCGTCGAGAAGGCGCATTACCGCCATCATCGTAAGTGGTGGAAGAAGCGCTACTACAAGCGCCACTACAGGCACCACCATCACCGCCGGCATCATCACTGGCGCTAAGCGCCAGGAGCCGGCTCTAGAGCGGCGCCTTCGATCTCGCCTCCGCAGCTGCGGAGGCGAGATTTTTTGTGTCTCGCAAATTTATTCCGTAGGTCAGGCGGGCTCGCCGGGCGCGAGCGCCTTGATCGCCAGCGCGTGCACCCCATCTCTCAGCTCATCCCGCAGCACATCGTTGACGATCCGGTGTCGTTCGACGCGCGATTTGCCTGCAAAGCCGGCGGAGACGATCAGCACACGGAAGTGGCTCTCGCCGGTGCCGGGCGAGGAAGCATGCCCCGCGTGCAGGTGCGACTCATTGACCACGTCGAGGCGAGTCGGGTCGAGTGCGATCATCAGCTTTTCGCGCATGCGCGACTGAAGGGTCATGAGCGTTCCTCGTGGCCGTCCAAAAAAAATAGTGCGTTGCCGCTAAGATGGATCGTCTTGTGCGGGGACTGCGGTCAGATCATACTTCGCCGGCGATGAAGCTCGACTCCAAATATTTCGACAGCATCCGCGTGTCGTCCAAGCGCGAGCGGGCCGAGCCTGCGCGCGAGGAACGGCACCCGCGTTGCCAGTGGAAAGGCTGCGCGGCGGCCGGCAGCCATCGCGCCCCGCGCGGCCGCGGCAAGGACGGCCAGTACTACGCGTTTTGCCTCGAGCATGTCCGGCAATACAACGCCACCTACAACTACTTCGACGGCATGAACGACAGCGAGGTGCAGGACTTCCAGAAGGACGCCCTGACCGGCCACCGTCCGACCTGGAAGGTGGGCGTCAACGCGGCGGCGCCGGGAGCGGCTCCGTCGAACGCCGCGCACGATCCCGCATCGGCGGGGCTCGGCTTCCGCACCATCGACGCGCACGGCTTTTTCGCCCGCCGTGCTCGCGCCGCGCGCGAGCAGCCCGTGGAAAGCCGCCGGCAGTTGAAGCCGCTCGAGAAGAAGAGCATGCAGACGCTCAACCTGTCGGTCGAGGCAACGCGCGAGGAGATCAAGGCGCGCTTCAAGGAGCTGGTAAAGATTTACCATCCCGATACGAATGGCGGAGACGCCCGCTCCGGCGACAAGTTGCGTGAGATTATCCAAGCCTATAACTATCTGAAGCAAGCGGGCCTCGTCTGATATCGGCGTCGCCGCCGCGCCGATTTTCCGCCCGCACCACTCCGAGGACACCGCTAGATGCGCGCGCAAACCCAGCCGGGTGCCGAAGGCAAGCCCGCGAACCTTCCCGACATGAAGCTATCGGTGCGCCAGGTCTTCGGCATCGACAGCGACCTGGAGGTTCCTGCCTACTCCAAACCCGATGAGCACGTGCCGGACCTCGATCCGGACTACCAGTTCAATCGCGAGGTGACGCTCGCCGTCCTCGCCGGTTTCAAGCACAACCGCCGCGTCATGGTGCAGGGGTACCACGGCACGGGCAAGTCGACCCACATCGAGCAGATCGCCGCGCGGCTGAACTGGCCGTGCATTCGCGTCAACCTCGACAGTCACGTCAGCCGCATCGATCTCGTCGGCAAGGATGCGATCGTTCTCAAGGACGGGCAGCAGGTGACCGAGTTTCGCGAAGGCATCCTGCCCTACGCGCTGCAGTCCAACACGGCGCTGGTGTTCGACGAGTACGACGCCGGCCGGCCCGACGTGATGTTCGTCATCCAGCGCGTGCTGGAGGTGTCCGGCAGGCTGACGCTCCTCGACCAGTCGAAGGTCATCCGCCCGCATCCGGCGTTCCGCCTCTTCGCGACGACGAACACCATCGGCCTCGGCGATACGTCGGGCCTCTATCACGGCACGCAGCAGATCAACCAGGGCCAGATGGACCGCTGGTCGATCGTGGTGACGCTCAATTACCTGCCGCACGACGACGAGGTGAAGATCGTCCTGTCGAAGGTGAAGTCGTTCGCCAAGACCGAGGCCAAGCGCAAGCAGGTATCGAACATGGTGCGCGTCGCCGACCTGACGCGCAACGCGTTCGTCAACGGCGACCTGTCGACGGTGATGAGCCCGCGCACGGTCATCATGTGGGCGGAGAACGCCGAGGTGTTCGGCGACATCGGCTTTGCCTTCCGCCTCACGTTCCTCAACAAGTGCGACGAGCTGGAGCGGCCGCTGGTCGCCGAGTTCTACCAGCGCAGCTTCGGCGAGGAGCTGCCGGAAAGCGCCGCCAACGTCGCCCTGAGCTAGACGCATGTCGAATGCGCCCAAGCGCAAGGAGACGCCGACCGAGCCGCTGAAGCGGGCGATCGGGCTTTGCGTGCGCGCGGTGGCAGGACAAGGCGACATCGACGTCGGCTTCGCGCCCGGCACACCGGAGTACGCGGCAAAGCGCGTACAGCTTCCCGAGCCCTCGCGCGTGCCCTCGCGCCGCGAGGTTGCGGTCATTCGCGGCTGGGCCGACAGCTTCGCGCTCACCGCCGGCTGCCACGATACCAAGATTCACAACAAGCTGGTGCCGAGCAACGGTCCGGCGCGCCTTGTCTTCGAGGCCGCCGAGCGTGCGCGTGTCGAGGCGCTGGGCGCCAACCGCATGGCCGGCATGGCGCGCAATCTCACCGCCAGGCTGGAAGACCAGTACGCGCACGGCCGCTACATGGACGTGAAGACGCGCGCCGATGCTCCGCTGGAGGACGCGGTGGCGCTGCTCGTGCGCGAGCGGCTGACGGGGCTGCCGCCGCCGGCGACCGCCAGGGGTCTGGTCGACGTCTGGCGCGATTCCATCGAGCACCGCGGCGCGCAATTCCTGGAGCGTCTCGATGCGCTCGCCGAGGACCAGGAGAGCTTCGGCCGTCTGCTGCGCGATCTGCTGCGCGCGCTCGACCTGACCGAGGACAACGTCCAGGCCGACCGCGACGAAAACGAGAGCGAGGACAACGAGAAGGAGGACGGCAGCGAAGGCGCCACCGAGACCGCGGAGGACGGTCAGGATTCCAGCGATCAGCAACGGGACGACGGCGAGGCCGAGGGCGACGCCAACGAGGTGCAGGAAACCTCCGAGGCAACCAGCGCCGAAGACCTCGACAGCATGCTGGAGGACATGGAGCCGTTCGAGACGCCGGAGCCGTGGCGTCCCAACACCTCTGTGCTCGATGACCCGGAGGCCTTCGGCTACAAGGTTTTCACGCGCGAGTTCGACGAGGAGATCGGCGCCGAGCAACTGTCCTCGCCCGAGGAGCTTGAGCGGCTGCGCGCTTACCTCGATCGCGAGCTGCGCGCGCTGTCCAGCGCCGTGGCGCGCCTCGCCAATCGCCTGCAGCGCCGGCTGCTGGCACAGCAGAGCCGCGCCTGGGACTTCGACCTCGAGGAAGGCACGCTCGATGCGGCGCGTCTGACGCGCGTCATCATCGATCCGATGCATGCGCTGTCGTTCAAGCGCGAGCGGGACACCGAGTTCCGCGATACGGTGGTGACGCTGCTGCTGGATAACTCCGGCTCGATGCGCGGTCGCCCGATCATGGTCGCCGCCTGCTGCGCCGACATCCTCGCACGCACCCTCGAGCGCTGTGGCGTCAAGGTCGAAATCCTCGGCTTCACCACGCGCGCGTGGAAGGGTGGGCAGGCGCGTGAGCAGTGGCTGGCCGCCGGCAAGCCGCCCGGCCCCGGCCGCCTCAACGATCTGCGCCACATCGTCTACAAGACGGCCGATGCGCCGTGGCGCCGCGCCAAGCGCTCGCTGGCGCTGATGATGCGCGAAGGCCTCCTCAAGGAGAACATCGACGGCGAGGCGCTTGCGTGGGCGCATCGCCGGCTGCTGGCGCGCCCTGAGCAGCGCCGCATCCTGATGATGATCTCCGATGGCGCGCCGGTCGACGATTCGACGCTGTCTGTGAACTCCGGAAGCTACCTGGAGCAGCACTTGCGGCAGGTGATCGACGAGATCGAGACGCGCTCGCCGGTCGAGCTCATTGCCATCGGCATCGGGCACGACGTGACACGGTACTATCGCCGCGCCGTCACGATCACCGATCCGACCGAGCTGGCCGGCGCGATGACCGACAAGCTGGTCGAGCTGTTCGAGGAAAATGCGGGCGAGAAGCGGGTGCCCCGCCGTCCCCGTCGGAGGCACCTGAATTGAGTGTACGTGAGTTTGTGAGGTCCCACCGCGGGCGCCGGTTGCGCCTGCCTGCCGGCGTCGCGCTGCTGGTCGCCATCGGCGCCGGAGTGGCGCTCGGCAGCGGCAAGCCATCGATGGCCGATGTCACCACGGGCCCGATTACCGTCGAGGCACGGCCCTTGCCCGGGTTCGACCGCGTGGACCGTCAGCAGCGCCGCTTCGGCAAGCTCACTTGGCGGGGCGGGCTCGTCCTCACTTCGTCATCGAAGTATTTCGGCGGCTGGTCCGGTCTGTCGGTCGATCCGGACGGCAAAGGCTTCTTCGCCATCTCCGACGCCGGCGCCTGGATGTCCGGCTCGCTCACCTACGACGCGCAGGGTGCGCCGACGGGCATGGCCACCACGCGGCTCGGCGCCATCCAATCCAAGAAGGGCGATCCGCTCTCGCGCAAGCAGGACAGCGACGCGGAGGGCCTGGCGCTCGCCGAGGGCAACAGCGAGAAGGGCGAGGTCTACATCGCCTTCGAGCGCAAGCATCGCATCTCGCGCTACGCGATCGGCGCCGACGGGCTGTCGCCGGAGCAGGGAAAGGTGACGCTGCCGAAATCCGCGCGCAAGATGCCCTCCAACGGCGGCTTCGAGGCGATCTCGGTCATGCGGGGCGGGCGCTACAAGGGCAAGCTCGTCGCCTTCTCCGAGCGCTTGCGTGATGACGACGGCAACTATGTCGGCTGGATCTGGCTCGGCAACGAGCGGCCGCGCAAGTTCTTCATGACCAACGATGGCGACTACGACGTCACCGATGCCTCGCCGCTGCCGGACGGCTCTTTGCTGGTCCTGGAGCGCCGCTTCCGGTTCAGCGAGGGGGTGAGCATGCGCCTGCGGCACATCCGGCCGGAGCAGCTACGGCCCGGGCGGTTGATCGACGCCGACATCCTCGTCGCGGCCGATGGGGCGCGGGAGATCGACAACATGGAAGGCCTCGCAACGCACGTGGGCGCGGGGGGAGAGATCGTCGTGACGATGATTTCGGACGACAACTACAATCACGCGCTGCAGCGCACGCTGCTGCTGCAGTTCGCGATCAGCCCCGAGGACCTTGCGGCGAAGCAGGGCGGGTCCAAGGCCGACGGCCACTGATTAGTGCGGGGAAAAGGAAGCGCTGCGCAAGCGTCGAGGCCCAATAGGCGCGCCGGGCGGCATCGCAGCCGCGCAACGGCTGCCGCAAGCAAAGCTCGTCTCCGCTTGCGGGCCTACCGGCTGATCAGGCCGCCGGGGTGTCGGGCTTGCCGCTCTTCTGGATCTCGCGCTTCAGCTTGAGCACGCGATCGGAAAGGTCGTCGTTGCCAGCCTTGAGCAAAAACGCGTCGAGACCGCCCCGCTTCTCGACCGACTTCAGCGCATGCGCCGAGACGCGCAGGCGGAACTTGCGGCCGAGCGTGTCGCTCATCAGCGTCACTTCGCACAGGTTGGGGCGGAATTTCCGCTTCGTCTTGTTCTCGGCGTGGCTCCTCAGCTGCCCGGAAAGGGGCAGTTTGCCGGTCAGCTCGCAGCGCCTCGTCATCGTAAAGCTCCTTCGCCACCGCTCCCGTTGCGGCGGGCGTCGTGCAAGGATTGCGGGAAACAAAAGCACCCCTGCCATTGGCGGGGAGATTTGGCCGCTGTCTATGCCCGAGGCCCTCCCATTCGTCAAGGCGGGGCGCGGTGGAAGCGGCGAGGGTCCGCCAGCGGGGTACCTGCAGGCATGCTCCAGGGGCCACAGATTCGACGTAAAACCTTACTATCCGCCGAAGTATTGCGCATCCTCGATGGGGTGGTTTGAGACCATGATTTACCGCACTTGGGCGTCGGCCGGCACGGCAGCAGCGGCGCTTATCGCGGCAATGTCCCTCGCGAGCCCCGGTCCGGCCCATGCCCTCGACAAGGGTGCGCTGCCGGCGAACGTCGATGCGGTGTACCGCGTCAACTTCACCGCCCTCGGCGAGATCGGCCGCTTCCACTTCAATTCGAAGATCGACGGCGAAACCTACGCGCTCAAAGCCGACGCCAAGATCGATACGGCGATCTTCGACTATCGCGGCGACATGAGCAGCAAAGGCGCGGTGTCGGAAGCCGGGCTCGGCACGGAGCCGGCCGCCTACTCCTACACCTACAAGCAGAAGACCTTCCTGAAGAAAAAGAAGGTGAAGAGCCTCGACATCGCCTTCGAGGGCCCGGCTGTCAGCAAGGTAACGCCGTTCGATCCGCCCTCGCCGAAGGCCATACCGGTCACGGCGCAGCAGCTGCGCAACGTTCTCGATCCCCTGACCGGCGTGATGGCGCTGTCGCTCGGCAACCTCGCCAATCCGTGCGCCCAGAAGCTGCCGATCTACGACGGCAAGCAGCGCTTCGATATCGTCTTCACGCCCAAGCGCCGCGCCGGCGCCGACCACGTGTGCACGGTAAAGATGGTGCAGATCTCCGGCCACAAGCCGGGCGAAGGCTCGGGCTCGGTCGTCAACGGCGAGATCGAGCTGGTCATGCGACCCGTTCCCAAAGCCAATATCGTCATACCCTACAGCGTCAGCGTTCCGACCATCGTGGGCACCGCGACACTGACCTCCGAGAAGGTCGAGATCACCATGCCCGACAGCGAGCGCATCGCGCTGCGCCGCTAGGAGCCGGGAGCCGCCGAAGCCATCGCCGGCGGGGAGTGACGGGGCCGAATATGCCCATTTTGCAGGCCCTGGCGGTAATCATGCCCTTGATCTCGACGAATGTCTCTGCGATGCCATCGCCAGGGAAATGAGGAGGCCAGATGGCCAGCGACCTCGAGGCACGCATCCGCCACGTGACGGCGGTGCTCGGTCCGACGAACACGGGCAAGACGCATCTCGCGATTGAGCGCATGCTCGGCCACGAAAGCGGCATGATCGGCCTGCCGTTGCGGCTATTGGCGCGCGAGGTCTACGACAAGATCGCGACGCGCATCGGTGCCGACAAGGTGGCGCTGATCACCGGCGAGGAGAAGATCAAGCCGGAGCGCGCCCGCTATTGGGTGTGCACGGTCGAAGCGATGCCGCGCGACGTCGATGTCGACTTCCTGGCCATCGACGAGATCCAGCTCGCCGGCGATCCGGAGCGCGGGCATGTCTTCACCGACCGCCTGCTGCACGCGCGCGGCCGCTCGGAGACGCTGCTGCTCGGCGCGCAGACGATGCGCGAGCCGATTGCAGACCTCATCCCCGGCGCCAACTTCATCTCGCGCCCGCGTCTGTCGAAGCTGAGCTATTCCGGCCAGAAGAAGATCACGCGCCTGCCGCAGCGCACGGCCGTGGTGGCGTTCTCCGCGGCCGAGGTCTACTCCATCGCCGAGCTCATCCGTCGCCAGAGTGGCGGCGCGGCTGTCGTGCTCGGAGCGTTGTCGCCGCGCACGCGCAATGCCCAGGTGGCGCTCTACCAGTCGGGCGACGTCGGCTTTCTCGTCGCCACCGATGCCATCGGCATGGGCCTCAATCTCGATGTCGACCACATCGCCTTCTCGGCGACGCGCAAGTTCGACGGGCAGAACCACCGCAACCTGACGCCGTCGGAGCTGAGTCAAATCGCCGGCCGCGCGGGCCGGCACATGAACGACGGCACCTTCGGCGTCACGGGCTCGGCCGAGCCGTTCGATGCCGATACCATCGACCGTCTCGAGACGCACAACTTCGAGAGCGTGCGCGTGCTGCAGTGGCGCAACCGCGATCTCGATTTCCGCACCCTCGAAGGGCTCAAGCAGTCGTTGCGGGAGACGCCTGCCCTGCAGCGGCTGGTGCGCGCGCGGGCTGCCGACGACGTCGTCGCGCTCGAAACGCTGAGCGCCGACCGCGAGATTGCCGCCAAGGCTTCCGCGCCGGCGGCGGTGGCGCGCCTGTGGGACGTCTGCCAGATCCCCGACTATCGCAAGATATCGGGCCAGAGCCACGCCGAGCTGGTGGCGACGATCTTCAATTACATCGTCGGCGACGACGAGCGCATTCCCGAGGACTGGTTCGCCAAGCAGGTATCTCTCGCCGACCGTACCGACGGCGACATCGATACGCTCGCCAACCGCATCGCCCACATCCGTACGTGGACGTTCGTCTCCAACCGCAGCTCGTGGCTGAAGGATCCCGAGCACTGGCAGGGCAAGACGCGCGAGATCGAGGATCGGCTGTCGGATGCGCTGCACGAGCAGCTGACGCAGCGCTTCGTCGACTTGCGCACAAGCGCCCTGATGAAGGGCATGCGCGACAAGGACGAGCTGCAGGCGGAGATCGCGCCCGATGGCGCGATCCACGTCGAAAATCATTTCGTCGGGCGCCTGAAGGGATTCCGCTTCCAGCTCGATCCGGGCGCCGAGGGCATTCACGGCAAGGCCACGCGCACCGCTGCCGCACAGGTGCTGGCGCGCGAGCTGGCCATGCGCGTGCGCCGTGTCGCCGCCGCGCAGCCGGATGCGATCAGCGTCAACCGGCGCGGCCGCATTCTCTGGCGCGAGGAGGAGATCGGCCAGCTCGAGGCCACGGACGATCCGCTGAAGCCCAGCGTGTCGCTGCTCGCCGACGAGTACCTGTCGGGGCCCGACCGCGAGAAGGTGCAGGCTCGGCTCGAGACCTGGGTATCGCAAGCCATCGGCGAGAAGCTGAAGCCGCTGGTCGACATCGGCAATGCCGAGGACATCTCGGGTCTCGCCCGCGGTATCGCGTATCGCCTGCGCGAGAACCTCGGCGTTCTGCGCCGCGAGACGGTGGCCGAGGAGATCAAGTCGCTCGATCAGGAGGCGCGCGCGCAGCTCCGCAAGTACGGCGTGCGCTTCGGCGCCTTCAACATCTACTTCCCCGCGCTGCTGAAGCCGGCGCCGGCGGAGCTGGTCCTCACCCTGTGGTCGCTGAAGAACGCGGGCACGCATGGCCTCTCGGTCGACACGCTGCCCGATCCGCCGCGTGCCGGGCTCACCTCGTTCATTCCCGATCCGGCGTGTCCCGAACCGTTCTACCGGGCTTACGGCTATCACGTCTGCGGCCCGCGCGCCGTGCGCCTCGACATGCTGGAGCGTCTGGCGGACGTGATCCGTCCGCTGCTCGCCTGGCGCGGCACGAACGGAGCGACGCCGCCCAAGGGGGCGACCGGCGATGGCGGCTTCACCGTCATTCCGGAGATGATGTCGCTGCTCGGCTGCTCGCCGGATGAGCTGGGCGGAGTCTTGAAGGGGCTGGGTTTCCGCCTCGACCGCCGCCCGATCAAGCCGGCGAGTGCAGCCGAGCCGGCCGGCGAGGCCATCGCGATACAAGAGTCGGCTGCCGTTCCCGCATCGGAAGTGGTGGCACACGCAGCGGAGCCGACCGAAGCGGCAGCAGAGGACGCCGCGCAGGCGCTGGAGGCGCAGGTCACCGCGGTCGATGCATCCTCCATCGTCGCCGACCGCGTTCCCGCCGACGTGGCGGCAGAGGCTGCGGCGCACACGCCCGAGACGCAGGTCGGCGCAGCGGATGGATCCTCGATCGTCGCCGACCCGGTCCCCGCCGAGGCGGAGGCCGAGATCAAGTACGAGGAAATCTGGCGGCCGCGCCGGCACAATCGCGGCGAGCGGCGGCCGGATCGGCGCGAGCATCGCAACCGCCATCGCGGCAACGATCGCCCCGCCGCTGGCGCGGCGCCCGCCGCGCAGCCGGCAGCAGAAGCCACGACGCCGGACGACAAGAAGCCGGCGCACGAGCCTGCCGAGCAGCGGCACGAGCGCCACGGTCGTCGCAAGGACGACCGGCGTCAGCACGGCAAGGACCGCAATGCAGATCGTGAGCGTGGCCGCGACCGCGACGGACAGCACCAGCGCCGCGGCGCTCCGGGGGACCGCCGCAACCGCGATGACCGGCGCAAGCCGGAAGTGCACAGCGCCGCCCCGCCCGCGCGTCGCGGCGCCATCGATCCCGACTCGCCGTTCGCGGCTCTCGGCGCGCTGCGCGACGAGCTGGCGAAGCGCGGAAAGGAGTCCGGTACTTGAGCGCCGGCGCATCAGATGATGCGGCGCCTCCGGGCACTCAGCGGCTCGACAAATGGCTTTGGTTCGCGCGCTTCGTGAAGACGCGTACACTGGCAAGCGATATCGTCGGTGCCGGCAAGGTGCGTCTCAATCGGGCGCGCGTCGATAAGCCGGCGCAGCTCGTCCGCCCCGGCGATGTGCTTACGCTTGCGCTGCATCATCGCGTTCAGCTCGTCCGCGTGCTGGCAATTGCTGAGCGTCGCGGTCCTTCCGCCGCGGCGCGTGAGCTCTATGAGCAATTGACAGTCGAGGGGGATGCCATCAAACCTCAATCCCTCTCGACGCAGCCCGGCGCAAGCCGGCAGCCGAACGAGGTCGCTCCGGCAAGGCGGTCCGCAGGCAGCGGACGGCCTACAAAGAAGGAGCGTCGTGCGATCGAGCGCCTCGGCGGCAAGACGCGATGACTGTCGCCCTGCCGTGAGCGCTCGACCATCATGGGCCTATGCTTGGCAGCGCCCGCTGCCGGCTCCGGGCTCGGACCTATCCGGACTGCGCCAATGACCTACGTCGTCAACGAAAAATGCATTAAGTGCAAATACACCGATTGCGTCGAGGTCTGTCCGGTCGATTGCTTCTACGAGGGCGAGAACATGCTCGTCATCCACCCCGACGAATGCATCGACTGTGGGGTGTGCGAGCCGGAGTGCCCCGTCGACGCCATCAAGCCGGATACGGAGCCGGGACTAGAGAAGTGGCTTGAGCTCAACCGGAAGTTTTCCGAGAGCTGGCCCAACATCACGTCCAAGAAGGACGCGATGCCTGAGGCCGAGGAGTTTAAGGACACGCCGGACAAATTCGAGAAGTACTTCTCTCCTGAACCTGGTTCAGGAGACTGAAGGCGCGCGCGCACGGCGGTTGCGGCAAAATGCGCAGCCTTTTCACACCCTTTTCAGATTGCTTAGGATTCGGCCTGTGGCGGTAAGGCCGCTCATACCCTGCTGGCGGCCCGCCCTTCATTTTCAATGAACTTTATGTTACGCTCCATCTAGATGATCCAAGAAGCCCGGTACAGAGTCGGAACAGGAGCGAACAAAGAGCATCCGCTTTGCCGTTCAGGCATTGATCGGGCCTTGTTCCGGTCCGACCGCGGAGCGGTTTTGATCCCTTCAGAGCAAAATTCCGGACCGGCGGCAGCTCCACACGGCGTCACCGCTCCCCCATCTAACATACTCGGGCGCCAGCAAGCGGCTTGGCGCACCGGGTCGATGTGCATCGCTGCGAGTACGGCTCTCTGACGAGAAAGTGAGACGACCCCTATGGCTGAAAAGAAAAAGGCGCCCGCCGCGCGTTCGGCGAAGTCCTCGGCTGCCAGCGGCAAGAAGGTGAGCCGCACGGTGGCTTCTGCGCGAAAGCCGGGTCGCCCGGAGGCGAAGCTCGCCGCAAAGAAACCCGCCGCCAAGGCGCACCCGCCAGTCAAGGCGAAGAAGCCGCTCGCCAAAACAGCAGGAACCGCTTCGGCCGTCAAGCAGACTGCCAAGCCGGCTCCGCACAAGGCGGCTCCCGCCAAGCCGGCCGCCGCGCCGGCTCGCGCCGCCGCGCCCGCTCGGGCCGTGGCCGCCGCCAAGCCGTCGGGCCAGAAGATCACCGCTCCGGTGCCGCCGCAGCAGCAGATGACGCCCAAGGCCGTCGCCGAGAAGGCCGCCGCCGCTCGTCAGCTGATGAGCGCGCAGAAGAAGCCGGTCAATCAGCGTCACGGCTTCAAGGCCACCGAGTTCATCGTCTATCCGGCGCACGGCGTCGGCCGCATCGTCGCCATCGAGGAGCAGGAGATCGCCGGCATGGCGCTCGAGCTCTTCGTGATCAACTTCGAGAAGGAGAAGCTAACGCTGCGCGTGCCCACCGGCAAGCTGGCGAGCGTCGGCATGCGCAAGCTCTCCGACGAGAACGTCGTCAAGAAGGCGATGGAGATCCTCAAGGGCCGCGCCCGCGTGAAGCGCACGATGTGGAGCCGCCGCGCGCAGGAATACGTCGCCAAGATCAACTCGGGCGATCTCGTGTCGATCGCCGAGGTGGTGCGCGACCTCTATCGCTCCGAGGCGCAGCCTGAGCAGTCGTACTCCGAGCGTCAGCTCTACGAGGATGCGCTCGACCGCATGGCGCGGGAGATCGCAGCCGTCGAGAAGCTCGACGAGCGCGGTGCCGTGCAGCGCATCACCGACGTTCTGTCGAAGAGCGCCCGCGGCCGCCGTCTCGCGGCGGAAGCCGAGGAAGCCGAGAGCGACGCCGAGACACGCGCCGCCTAAGCGGCTCGCATTCTCAAAGATCGACAGCGCCCGGTGCCTTCGGTGCCGGGCGCTTTTCATTGCCCGTCGCGTTCCCGCCAGCCGCGCCGTTGCCCGTCGACTTTTGCTCGCCCGCCGCCGGCGCTTCCTTGCGTTCGCTGCTGGTGAGCGCCTCGGACGGCGGCGTCGAGCGCCCCGGCAAGTCCTCGTTGGCCGCCGCGATCTGGCTGGGATCCTCGATGTCGATGTAAGGCCCGTTGCGATACTGGATCCAGCCTCGCACCTCGACGCGCTTCCCCTCGAGGGCGGCCAGCGTGCGCGCCAATTCCGGGTTGGCGCGCAGCACCCGAGCCTCGATGCCGGCGGTGAAGTCGGTTCGCCAGTCGCGCCCGAAGTTGACGTACGTGCGCGCTTTCGTCGTGGCTACCTTGGCGACGACGCCGGCGACGATCTCATACGAGTTGCGTCGCCGCAGCAGGTCGTCCGTCGCTCTCGCCGCACGCACGGCGTAGGCGGCGTTCGCCCATAGCCCTGCGCCACGCTTGCGCGCCTCGCGCTCGTGCGCCAGCAATTCGCGCATGCACGCGTAGCTGCCGGGGACGCCGTAGGCGCGCGCCTGTCCAGCCGCCAGCATCTCGCCCTGCACCCACGCGCGCTCCCCCCGTTTTTCGATGAAGAGGTGCGCCAGCGTGCGGCCGTAGCGGTCGCGTACGCGGTCCGCCGTTGCCAGCGATACCGAGCGGCCGAGCACCAGCGCGCGCAGCGCCGCCGCTGCGGCCTCCTCCGGGGGCCAGGCTTGCGCGCCGGGATCGAGATCGGCCGAGCGCGGCGTCAAGGCGCCGATGAGGCGCACCTCCTCGTGGTTGTCGAGCAGCACCGTCTCGCCGTCGATGACCCGGACCACGGAGCGGGTCGGACCGCTCTGCAGCGTGCAGGTGGCGTCAGCGGCAGACTCGGCCGCGGCCGTGGCAGACGGCGCGGTCGCCGCCGGTTCCGCCGCCGCTGTCGCCGCGCCGGCAAACAGCCCCGCCATCACAACGATGAAACGCCTTGAACGCCGTACGCGCGCCATGCAGACCCCCGCGCGCATCATAGGCATGGCTACGGGGGAAATCTCGTCAGAACAGCGCGGGCAGATACGCGTTCGTAGAGTGCCCAAGGAACGGCTCGTGTGCGGCGTGCACGTCGCCGAGCGGGCCCGCGTCGAGCGGCAGATGCAAATGCCCGCCCAGGATGTCCTGCGGGTCGATGGGCATGGCGCGCGCGATGAGCTCCTCGCGCTCCCACGCCGGGGCGTGGTCGAAGACGACGCGCTCGATGCCGGCGCCGGCCGACGTGAAAAAGCCGCTGACGAGAACAGATCCGCCCGGCAGCGTGAGCAGCAGGTCACGCGCGCCGAGGCGGTAAAGCGCCACGTCGCCGGGCTCGAGTCCGGCCGTCAGCAGCAGCTCGTCCACGTCGCCTTCGGCGGCCTGCTCGACGATGACGTCGTCGCCATCGCCCGGCAGATAAACGTAGCCGTCGCTGCCCGCGCCCCCGATGAGCAGGTCGTCACCGCCGCCCCCATAAAGCGTGTCGTCACCTCCCTTGCCTTCGATGACCTCGTCTCGCGCGCTGCCAATCAGGCGGTCGTCACCGTCGCTGCCGTCGGACGCGCCGCCGATCACGGCGCCGTCGTCGGCGATGAGCGTCGCGGCACGCATGTCCGCGCCCGGCAGCGAAGCCTGCGGCTGGCGCACGCGATTGTCCTCCAGCAGATTGATGCCCTTGCCCAGCTCGATGTGGTCGGTCGTGGCGCTCCATTGGATGCGCTCGACGGAGAACAGATGGTCGACGCCGGTGGCGTGCACGGCGACATAGTTGGGCGACTTGTGCGGGACCCAGTGGCGGTTAAACGTGATCTCGACGCTGCCGGCGCCCGAATAGTCCATCACGTCGGTGCCGTCGCGCGCGTAGGCGAGCTGCGGCTGCCCGCCATGGATGATGTTGAAGCCGGACGACCAGCGAAACATGTCGTTGCCTTCGCCGCCGTAGAGCTTCTCGGTGCGGTGCTCGTCCGTGCCGCCGAGGAGCTCGTCATCGCCGCCACCGCCGAGCAGCGACGTGAAGCCGTGCTCGGCGCGAAGGATATCGTTGCCGCCGGTGCCGAGCAGCGTCGAGGTGCCGGGCGACATGCGCATGCCGTAGGGCAGCGTCAGCGTCGGATCGAGGCCGGAGTAATGGATCAGCGAGGCCACGGCCGACGACGAGTTGATCGTGGGCGCCGGCGATCCGGGAAGGGTCAGCGCGATGTAGGGGAAGTCCTCCGCCTCGATGTCACGGGCGTAGCTCGCCATGGTGTCCCAGGCGTGCAGCACGTCGCCGTGATACGGCAACGCCCGGCTGCCGCGCACCTCCGGCGTGCCGATCTTCTGCGTCAGCGCCTCGCGCGCCGCGAGATTGGCGGCGGCGAGCGTGGTGTGGCCATCGGAGCCCTGAATGCCGAGGAAGGTGCCGGTCGCGGTGGGGTCGCGAACCCCCTCCATCACGTACCAGTCGTCCTGGGTCGACGCCCCGTAACCCTGCTCCAGAACGAGATGCAGATGGTCGAAGCCCAGATGCCCAAGGCCGTAGAGCTGCACGGGCATCCACTCTATGCGCACCTGGGGCATTGGAGGCCCGCCCTTGTCGCTCGAAATCGCGGTTTTAATGCAACCTTTGGTTGCGTCCGCATTAAGCGAGCTAGCACAAAAGGGCAGACTTTCGCCATTAACCGTGTTTAGGTAGGCGCAGGATCGCAACCTCGGCGTAGCGTTCTTGCCACGGCGCTGCAGATGCGTATCCCGACCCTATCGAGCCCGGCTTCGGCCGGGCTTTCTTTTGTCTTGCGACCGAGCGTCTCGCTGCTGCAGCCGAGATTGGCGGCGCAGCCACTGGCCGCGCGATTGTCGGGCGATCTATGGTACATCGAGGCGCGCGAAGCGCAGCCTGGCGCCTTGCGCGCAAGGCCCCGTAGCTCAGCTGGATAGAGCACCAGATTCCTAATCTGGGGGTCACAGGTTCAAATCCTGTCGGGGTCACCAGCGATTTCAACCGGTTAGGTCGGTAGCAGATCGCCAGTTGGCCGCGGCGGCGATGGGTGCTGCGGTGCTCGTGCGGGCAGCCGCTGCGCGACACGTCAGCCAATCCTCAGATCGGCGCTAGCCTCGTCGGCGTAGCAGCGCCGTCGCAAGGGCGAAGGCGATTCCCACCGGCACGGCCACCAGCAGCACGGCGCCGATGGTCAGCGCCATGCCGACGAACACGAAGGCGAGAAACACCAGCGCGGCGATACCGCTGAGCAGCGCCCCGAGCGCCAGCAGCACCGCGCGCCAGCCGGTGACGACCGTCGTGTGCTCCGCCCGCTGCACGACCACAATCTGCCGCTCCTCGTCCATCCCCGCCTCCTGCATGCGACGTTCCTGTGCACCCCTTCGGCGTCAAGCCGGCAAACGAAGCCGACAACGATTGCGCCATCGCCCGTGCGGCGGATACAAGGCGCTCGCAGCGGAGGGACCCTTGGCGATGATCGATCTGTACTATTGGAGCACACCCAACGGCCACAAGATCACGATCTTTCTCGAGGAGGCAGACCTGCCCTATCGGATTCTGCCGGTGGACATCGGGCGCGGCGAGCAATTCGCGCCGGAATTTTTGCGCCACGCACCCAACAACCGCATCCCCGCCATCGTCGACCACGAGCCGGCCTGCGGCGGCGCGCCGATCAGCGTCTTCGAATCCGGCGCGATCCTGCAGTACCTCGCCGAGAAGACGGGCCGCTTCCTGCGCACGGACGTGCGCGGCCGCGTCGAGGTCATGCAGTGGCTGTTCTGGCAGGTCGGCGGGCTTGGCCCGATGGCGGGCCAGAACCATCATTTCGTGCAGTTTGCGCCCAAGCGCATCCCGTATGCGATCGAGCGCTACGTGAAGGAAACCAGCCGGCTGTATGGGGTGCTCGACCGGCGGCTCGCCGGACGCGATTTCATCGCCGGCGACTACTCGATCGCCGACATGGCGTCGTATCCGTGGATCGTCCCGCACGAGCGCCAGAGACAGAACCTTGCCGATTTTCCCCACCTCAAGCGGTGGTTTGACGCCATGGCCCAGCGGCCGGCGGTGGTGCGCGCCTACGAGGTGGGCAAAAGGATCAGCGCGGCGGCGACGCCTGACAAGTGAGGCGCGGGGTAGGCTGGCCGCGAAGGACACCACGCCATCGCCGCCGGCCGCCGGCCGCGCATCCCGCAGCTACATCGGCCGGGCGTGCGGCAGGATGAAGGGCGTGCCGGCTTTCGGCGTCGCGTTGACGCGCAGGGTGCAGCCGTAGACCTGCGACAGCAGCTCGTCCTGGAACACATCCTCCGCCTTGCCACGCGCCACGATATGGCCGCGCGCCATCAGCACCAGCTCGTCGGCAAATGCCGCGGCGAGGTTGAGGTCGTGCAGCACCGCGAGCACCGCGCGCCCGGCTTCGGCCTGGCGTCGCGCCTCGCCGAGCACCAATCCCTGGTGCGCCAGGTCGAGGCTGGCGGTCGGCTCGTCGAGCATCAGCACGGCAGGCGCTGACCGTTCGCGCTCGGCGACGGCGAGTTGCAGCAGGGCGCGGGCGATGTGCACGCGCTGGCGCTCGCCGCCCGACAGGTGGGTGTAGAGACGCTCCATGATGTCGAGCAGGCCGACCGTGCGCAGGCAGTCCCGCGCCGTGCGCTCGATGTGATCGGGCGGGGCGACAAAGCCCGGCACGGTCGCACCCAGCAACACCACCTCGCGGGCGGTGAACGGAAACGACAGCGCCGTCGCCTGCGGCACGACGGCCCGGCGCCGCGCCAGCTCGCCCGACGCGTAGGTGGCGAGCGGCCGTCCATCCAACTCGACGCGGCCGGAGGTCGGGCGCAGCTCACCCGACAGCAGCCGCAGGAGCGTCGACTTGCCGGCTCCGTTGGGGCCGATGATCGCGATCAGCTTGCCGGGCCGAAGGGTAAGCTCCACGTCGGCGACGAGCGCCTTGGTGCCGACCCGGTACGATGCTGCGTGCGCTGCCAGCATTCTATTCCATCCCTCCGATGCCGCGCTTCAGCACCAGATGCAGGAACACGGGCGTGCCGATGGCCGCCATGACGATGCCGATCGGCAGCTCCGCGGGCTGCACGATCAGCCGTGCGGCGATGTCGGCCGCGAGCATCAGCGTGGCGCCGAGCAGAGCGCTGCCCGGCAGCACGACGCGGTGATCGGGGCCCGCGAGCAGCCGCACGACGTGCGGCACGACGATGCCGACGAAACCGATGATGCCCGCCATGGCGACGGCGGCACCCACCGCAGCGGCCGTCACCAGAATGGCGATGAGCTTGGTCCGCTCGACATTGACGCCGAGGTGGAATGCCTCGGTCTCACCCAGCAGGAATCCGTTCAGGCCGCGGATCAGACGCGGCGTCAGGACGGCGACGAGCAGCGCGAACGGCAGCACGGCGATCACCTTCGGCCAGTTCGCGCCGCCCAGGCTGCCCATGGACCAGAACGTCAGGTCGCGCAGCTCCCTGTCGTCGCTGGCGTAGGCGATGAGGCCCGTGAGCGCGCCGGACAGGGCGCCGAGAGCGATGCCCGCGAGCAGCAGCGTGCCGACCATGAGCTGGCCGTGGCGGCCGGCGATGGCAACGAGCACGACCGTCGTCAGAACGCCGCCGAAGAACGCCGCCACGGGGAGCGCGTAGACGCCGAGCGGCTGCAGCAGCGGCGCGGCGATGCCGTTGCCGAGGGCGATGGTAGCGACGGCCGCCAGCGCGGCACCCGAAGACACGCCGATGAGGCCTGGGTCAGCGAGCGGGTTGCGAAACAGGCCCTGCATGATGGCGCCGGCGATGGCGAGGCTGGCGCCGACGAACATGCCGAGCAGCGTGCGCGGCATGCGGATGTCGAACAGCACGAGCTGCTCGCGGGCGGCGGTCGCGTCGCTCGTCGTGCCGAGCGCCGAGGAGATGGCGCGCGGCAGCGACGAGAGCGTGATGCCCGTCGGTCCAAGGGCGAGCGAGGCGACGGCCATGAGCATCAGCAGCACGGCCGAGCCGACGATGACCTGAGCGGCGGTAAGCGGATGGGCGGAGCGCGCACGTTGCAGCGGCAGAGGGAGCGCCTCGCTCGTCATTCGCCGGCGCTCGCGCGCTTGATCGGCAGCTCCGGATAGAGCGCAGCCATCAGCTCCCGCGCGGCGCGTGCACAGCGCGGACCGAAGCCGAGCAGATAAAGGCCATTCATCTCGATGATGCGGTTATCCTTGATCGCCGGGCTGTCGGACAGCGCTTTCACCGTGCCGATGGCGTCGGAGGGCGGGCCGGAGACGCCGTGCTGCATGGTGACGACGGCGTCCGGCGCCAGCTCGACGGCGGCCTCGTCGGCCAGCGGCTTGTATCCGTGCGCATCGGCGGCGGCGTTGATGCCGCCGGCGAGCTTGATCATGGCGTCGGCGCTCGTGCCGGTGCCGGCGATCGTGGCGCGTCCGTTCTGGACGCTGAGAATGAACAGGGCGCGCTTCGGCTGCTTGATGCGGGCGCGCTGCTCGGCGAGGAGCGCGAAGTCGCGGTCGACCTCGGCGGCGAGTGCCTTGCCCTGCTCCTCGGCGCCGACGACTGCGGCGATGAAGCGGATCTTGGCGGCGACGCCTTCCGGTGTCTTGTCGTCCGGCACCTCGATGTAAGGAACGGACGAGGCTTTCAGCACCGCGACGACGGGCGGCGGCCCCGCATCCTTGGCCGCGATAATGAGCGAGGGATTGGTCGACAGCACGCCCTCCGCCGATAGCGCGCGCATGTAGCCGACGTTGGCCTTGGACTTCATTGCCTCGGGCGGGAACTGGCTGGTCGAGTCGACGGCGATGATCTTGCCATCGGCTTTGAGCGCATAGAGGATCTCCGTCACGTCGCCGCCGATGGAGAGAATGCGCGAGGTGTCGGCAACGTGCACCTGCCGGCCGCCGGCGTCGGTGACGGCCTGCTCGGCGAACGCCGGCGCGATGGCGATAGACGCCGTGGCCGCGAGTGCGGCGCACGCGGCGCGCAGGCGGTGCTGGAATGTGGGCATCATCCTATTCCTCACTTCGTCAAGATGAGCTTGCCGTTGGCGGTGATGCGCAGGCGGTAGTCGCTGCCTCCATGCACCAAGATCGCTTCGCGGCCGCCTTGCAAGAGCTCGGAGACGTGAACACGCACCGCTGGCGTCGTCGTGTCGCATGCTCCTTCAGCTCTGCCGGTGCTCTTGCCTGTGTCGGTTCTGGTGAAATCTTCGGCGGCGGTCGTCATGACCTTCGCTCCATTTGCTGGGATTTTATGGCCTCTGATTGTCGGCGCGACGCAACTGTAGATCACGATGACGGCGGCGCCGATAAATCTTGACGGTAATAGTCATAAATGACATGTTCGCACAAGCCCCGCATGCGGGGCTGAGCCGCGTCGGCATTGAGTCAAATGCCGTGCGGTAGAGGCAAGCCCGCCATACGCGTAACAAGCGTGCGCCAGCCAGCCCGATGTATCCAGTTGGGGGGTGGTTGAGTATGTTTGTGCGTAGTGTTTGCGTTGGCATGAGCTCGGTCGCGGAGCTTTGGCCACGGAGTCCGAAGTCTGAGTGCATTCAGCTTCGTGTGAGCGACATAGGGGGCCCGGGGCGCACCCATACTCCCTGCGTACCGAGTTCGGGTCTGATCGCACGATCGCTGTTCATCGCCGGCGTCTCCACGCTGGCGATGGCCGCTGCAAGCAAGGCGATCGCGCAAGAAGCTCAGCTACCTCCCCTGGTCGTCGAAGGCAGCCAGGCGAAGGCGAAGAAGAAGGCCGCCGCCAAGAAGGCGACATCGGTTTCGCCCACGCCGGTCGCAGCACCGCAGCCGCAGCCTCCCGTGCAGGCGAAAGCCGCCGCGGTCGAACCGTCGGACGTGCCCTATACGGTGCCGGCCGGCGTCAGCGTCATCGGCTCCGGTGAGATCGAAACCTTCGGCCAGGGCCGCGTCGACAACGTGCTGCGCACGACGCCGGGCACATTCACGCGCGAGAGTTCCAGCAATCCAGGCATTGCCGTGAACATCCGCGGTATGGAAGGACAAGGCCGCGTCGGCATGAGCATCGACGGCGTGCGGCAGAACTTCCGCTTTACCGGCCATGAAGCGTCGGGCTTCGCCTATGTCGATCCGATGCTGCTCGCCGGCATCGACATTCAGCGCGGCAGCGTTTCGACGGTGGGCGGCGCCGGCGCGCTCGCGGGTACGGCAAACTTCCGCACCATCGACGTGGAGGATGTTATCAAGCCTGGCGCCGACCAGGGTGCGCTCACCGGCTTGACGTGGGGCAGTAACGGAATCGGCTGGGCCGAGATGGGCGCCGCTGCCATGCGGAGCGGCGGTGTCAGCATTGTCGGCGCGCTTAGCCATCATGACGAGTCCAACTACAAGAACGGCGACGGCCAGACCGTGCCCAACACCGGCGAGGATCTGTGGTCCGGTCTCGTCAAGCTGCACTTCGACGTAGCACCCGGCGAGCGCCTATCCCTACAGGCGATGCGCTACAACAACGAGTTCGTCGCCAACTCGTACGACCAGACCCTGACGTCGGACATCTATAAAGCCGGCTACATCCTGCGGCCCACCGACAATCCGCTCGTTGATCTGCGCGCCAACTTTGCAATCAGCAATGTCGAGATGAAGTACGGGTCGTACTATACGGGTACGCCGCCGAGCATCGAGAACGGCGAGGGACGCATCATCGAGGATCGCGGCATAACCGCCGACATCTCGAATACATCGCGTTTCAAGCTCGGCTCGGTCCTTGTGACATCGAACTATGGCATCGAGTACTACTACGACGACGTCACCGGCACGAACGGCGGCGTCAATCCCAAAGGCACATCCGATCTGGGAAGCGGGTTCACACAGACGACCTTCTCGTACGGCATGTGGGATCTGATCGGCGGACTTCGCTATCAGAAGTTCAACCTCGAAGGCGAAGCGACCCTGTCTGCCTCCAATCCGCTAGGATTGCCGGCGGGCACCTACGACATCGACCGCAGCGACTCGAGCTGGGATCCGAAGGTCACTCTTGCCGCCCATGTCACCGATTGGCTGCAGCCGTATGTGACCTACTCGCAGTCGATGCGCGCGCCGACCGTCAGCGAAACGCTGATGACGGCAACGCATCCCTACTTCCCGCCGTACTACGTCCTCGAGTTCGTCCCGAATCCGTTCCTCGTGCCGGAGAGCCAAAAGGGGTGGGAATTCGGCTTCAACGTGAAGAAGGATGGCGTGTTCGCGCCGCGTGACAAGCTACGTATCAAGGCGGACTACTATACGCAGAAGGTGCAGGACTACATTTCCTCGTGCATCGTCGAAACCTTCCCGGCAACGCCGCCGGGATCGGAGCTGGACTACGCGTACTTCTGCAACAACTTCGGAACCACCGATTTGAAGGGCGTCGAGGTCGAGGCCGACTATGATGTCGGTTACGCCTTTGCGCACGCCGCCTATACCTATACGCATAGCGAGATACCGCAGCAGGAGAACGGTCTTGGTGCCGAGAGCTACATGCCTGACCATGTATTCTCGATGACCGGCGGTCTGCGGTTCCTCAACGAGAAGCTGGTGGTCGGCGCACGTGGAACATACGTTTCGCAGACCAATCTCGGTGCCGGCAACTTCCAGGAGTCGTATACGATCGCCGACGTGTTCACGACATACGAGGCGTATCAAGGGCTGAACCTCGGCTTGACGGTCGAGAATGTCTTTGATCGCGCCTATACGCCGGCTCTCAACACCGTGCCGACCGGCAGCACGGGGATCGAAACCGGACGTGGGCGCACGTTCATCCTCAGCACGCGCGCTCAATTCTGATCCGGCTCAGCCGGCGAACGACAGAGTACGTTGGCCGCACAGCCGGCGACGCGTAAAACGAGATTGCATCGGCGGATGACAGGCGTCCGCCGATGCGCATTTTGGCCCGCCGGAAGGCGCGGCCGCAGACAGCGAAGGAAAGCAGCATGTTCATCGCCATGAATCGTTTCAAGGTTCTCAAGGGGTCGGAGCAGGACTTCGAGAACGTCTGGCTCAGCCGCGAGACGCACCTCGACGAGATGCCGGGCTTCATCGTCTTCCACCTGCTCAAGGGGCCCGAGCGCGAGGATCACGTGCTCTATTCCTCGCACACGATGTGGCGCTCCTATGCCGACTTCGAGGCGTGGACGAAGTCCGAGCAGTTCCGCAAAGCGCACGCCCGCGCCGGCGGCAACAAGCCGCTTTATGTCGGCCATCCCGAGTTCGAGGGCTTCCACGTGCTGCAGGAGCAGAAGGCCGGCGGCACGCACACCGTCGCCGCCGCCGAGTAGGGACGAGAGAGCACCCATGAGCACGCTGACCGAAGAGCGCCCGTCCCTCGCCGCCAGGGCGGCGTCGAGCCCCGGCGACCTCCTGGAGCAGATTGCCCGCGAGTATGGCGTCAGCACCCTCGAGGTGGTGCGCAGCCTCCCGCCGGAGCAGGCGACCGTGGTGCCGGGCGAAGCCTTCGCCGACATCATGCAGGACATCACCACGTGGGGAGAGGTCCTGTTCCTGATCCACAACGCCGACATCGTGCTGGAGTGCACCGGCTCACTGCCGGCGGGCAGCTTCGCGCACGGCTACTACAACATCCACGGGGACAGCCCGATCGGCGGACATATCAAGGCCGAGAACTGCAAGGCCGTCGCCTTCGTCGTTCGCGGCCTGAAGCGCGTCGGCATGTCGGTGCAGTTCTACAATGCCGCCGGCGAGTCGATGTTCAAGATCTTCGTGCGCCGCGACAAGCTGCGCGAGCTCGTCCTCGAGCAGGCCCGGATGTTCGAGGCGCTGCGGGCGCGCTACGCCTGAGCGCGGCCCGATCCCACTATCCATGGGCGTAAACCTCGGCTAATGGGCTGGCGCATGAGCCAGCCCATTCTGCTTGTCGCCGCCGCGGCCCTGGTCGATGTCGACAACCGCGTTCTCATCACGCGCCGTCCGCCCGGCCGCGCGCTTGCCGGTCTGTGGGAATTCCCCGGCGGCAAGCTCGAGGCGGGCGAGTCGCCCGAAGATGCGCTGCGGCGCGAGCTGTTCGAGGAGCTGGGTATCGACGTCTGCCCGACATGCCTGCATCCGCTGACGTTCGCCAGCCATTCCTACGAACGATTCCACCTGCTGATGCCGCTCTTCCTCTGCCGCCAGTGGGACGGCACGGTGAGCGGGCGCGAGGGCCAGGAGCTGGCCTGGGTGCGCGCCAATCGGCTGAAGGACTATCCGATGCCACCCGCCGATGCGCCGCTGATCGCACCGCTGCGCGACCTGCTCGGCTGATCGTCACTCATCGAGCTTGCTCTCCGGCACACCGAGCGCGTCGGCCAGCCTTGCCGTCGCCGATCCGGGGCGCAGCGGCTGCGGCTGGCTCGGGTGCGGCGCCCAGGCGGTGAGCGTCAGAAGCTCGAATGTCGCCGGCACGCGCCCGGAGGCGTCGGCGAAACGCTCGGCATAGATTTCGGCCGCGCGCAGCAGCAGGCGCCGCGTCACCGGCGTCCGCCGCCGTGCCGTCAGCATGTTGCTCGCGCCCATCATCTTCAGCTCGCGCATCAGCGACAGCGGATCGGCATAGGTGACGGTCAGAGTTTCGGAATCGACCACGGGCAGGGCGAAGCCGGCCCGTTGCAGCAGGGTGCCGAGGTCGCGCACGTCGGCGAATGGGGCGACGCGCGGGGACGCGCCACCGCTGATCTCGCTCTCCGCCGCCAGCCAGGCCTCCCGCAGCTCCTTCAAGGTGACGCCGCCGAGCAGCGAAGCGAGCAGCAGCCCGTCCGGTTTCAGCGCGCGGCGGATCTGGATGAGCACACCGGGAAGATCGTTGACGAGCTGCAACGACAGGGCCGAGACGGCGAGGTCGATCGACGCGTCGGCGAGGGGCAGCGCTTCCTCGTCGGCGACGACGTGCAGAAAGCGCGAGCCGGAGAGCAGCGCCGGTGTACGGTCGATATCGATGATGGTCTCGACGCCCGCAACCCCGTGGATATGCCCCGACACGAGCCCATGGTGAGCGCCGACATTGGCCGCCAGAGGAAACGTCCGGCGCACGATGGCGAGGCGCTCCGCCAGCTCGCCCGCGGCGCGGGCCAGCAGAAAGTCGTGGCGCGGAGCCGTGGCGGCGACGCGGGAACGGCGGCGCGCCAGCAGGGCGCGATCGAAAATGTTTGCCGGTTCGTCGGTCGGGGACACGCCTTTGCCTCGTGCGCGCGCATCCGGCTCGCAGCCGGGACTTCGCTGCGCTAGCATGCGCGCTCGGTTGCATCTTGGCCAGCCATCCGGGGGGACATGCTGTCCTGGCAAGAGTTCGGGTCCCGTATCGGGCGCGCCGCGGTTGCGGCGGCCGACCTGATCATGCCGCCGCTGTGTCTTGCCTGTCGCCGCCCGCTCACCGGGCACGACGCCATGTGCGCCCGCTGCTGGTCGCAGGTCGACTTCATCCGCGCGCCATTGTGCGACCGGCTCGGCATCCCGCTGCCGTTCGATACCGGCTCCCCGGCCATTTCGGCGGCGGCCGCAGCCGATCCGCCGGATTTCGACCGCGCCCGCGCCGTGGCGCGCTTCGAGGGCGTCATGCGCCAGCTCGTCCATGGCCTCAAGTTTCGCGACCAGCACGATGCCCGCCGGCTGTTCGGGCGCTGGCTGGTGGGGGCCGGAGCGGAGCTGTTGACCGATGCGGACGCCGTCATTCCAGTGCCGCTGAACCGCGCCCGCCTCGTGTCGCGCCGTTTCAATCAGGCGGCGATCCTCGCCCTCGAGGTCGCACGCCAGACGGGTGTGCGCTACGAGCCGCTGCTGCTGCGCCGGACACGCCGCATACCGCCGCAGGTCGGGCTGACGCGCGCGCAACGGAGGGAGAACGTCGCTGGCGCGTTCGCCGTCGCCCCGCAAGCGGCGGCGGCCATTGCGGGAGCCCGGGTCGTGCTCGTCGATGACGTGATCACCACCGGCGCCACCGTGGGGGCATGTGCCCGTGCCCTGAAGCGTGCGGGCGCACAGCGCGTGGACGTCCTGGCGCTGGCGATGGTTACCGACAGCGCCTTGGTCTCGCCTTGAACGACGCGGCCAATATTGGCTTCCCGAATCGGCGGCGTTTGCGCCGCTCGTTAAAATCACTAGACTGATTGGTTGCGCCACCGTCGGCGGAGCCGGCGGTTGCGGGAAAGGGGAACACTGCGACCTCCATGCCCAAGATCACCGTCTACACCACGCGATTCTGCCCTTACTGCCACATGGCCAAGGAGCTGCTGCGCAAGAAGGGCGTCACCGCTTTCGAAGAGATCGACGTCAGTCAGCGTGAGCTGCGCGCCGAGATGAGCGCCAAGGCCGGCGGCCGGTATACGGTTCCGCAGATCTGGATCGGCGAGCGTCACGTCGGCGGATGTGACGATCTCTATACGCTGGAGCGCGAAGGCAAGCTGGACACTCTGCTCACCGCCTAGTCCGCGGCGCGCCGCGGCAACACGAAAGAAAGCATCCGACATGCCGGACGCATCGAAAGCGTTCCGCGTCGGCCTCGTACAGATGTGCGCAGGACGCGACGTCGAAAAGAATATCGCTGCGGCAAGCGCCCTGATCCGCGAGGCCGCCGGCGGGGGCGCCCAATACGTCCAGACGCCCGAGATGACCAACATCATGGAGCTGGATCGCGAGCGCCTGCTCAAGGTCCTGAAGCGCGAGGCCGATGATGAGGGCCTGACGCAGCTTCGCTTCCTCGCCCGCGAGCTCGGCATCTGGCTGCACGTGGGCTCGCTGGGGCTGATGGGTGACGCCGGCAAGCCGGTCAATCGCTCGCTGCTGATCTCGCCGGCCGGCGCCATCGCAGCGCGCTACGACAAGATCCATATGTTCGACGTCGATCTCGGCGGCGGCGAATCCTACCGGGAAAGCGCCAGCTACCAGGCGGGACGCGAGGCGGTTATCGCCAGCCTGCCGTGGGGCGGGCTCGGCATGACGATCTGCTACGACCTGCGTTTCCCCCACCTGCACCGGGCACTCGCCCAGGGCGGGGCGCGGTTCCTCGCCGTGCCGGCGGCATTCACCAAGCCGACCGGCATCGCCCACTGGCACACTCTGCTGCGCGCACGGGCCATCGAGTGCCAGTGCTACGTGTTCGCCGCCGCCCAGGGCGGCAAGCACGAGAACGGCCGCGAGACGTTCGGCCATAGCCTCGTCATCTCCCCCTGGGGTGAGGTCATCGCCGAGGCGGACGTTCAGCCGGCAGTCACCTTCGCCGATGTTGAATTGCAACGGTTGGATGACGTTCGTCGGCAGGTCCCGTCGTTGCGGCATGACCGCCCGTTCGACGTGGTATATGCCGGTGACACGCTGCCAGACGAGGTCGCGTCGTGATCAAGTACCGTCTTCAATGCTCCAATGGCCATGAGTTCGAGGCTTGGTTCGCCTCGAGCGGCTCCTATGATGTGCAGTCCGCCTGCGGCCATGTCGCCTGCCCGGACTGCAACAGCACCGAGGTCGGCAAGTCGATCATGGCGCCGAACGTGGCGCTGCGCGGCCACGGGCACGACGACGAGGCGCCGGCCCGCTATCGCAACCTGGTGCGCGAGGTGGCCAAGGTGCTGATGTCCGGCTCCGAGGATGTCGGGGACCGCTTCCCCGAGGAAGCGCGCAAGATCCATTATCGCGAAGTCGAGCAGCGGGTCATTCGCGGTACCGCGTCGCCCGACGAGGCCCGCTCGCTGATCGAGGAAGGCGTGGAGATCATGGCCCTGCCCCGCCTGCCCGAGGACACCAACTAGCTCTCGCCCTTTCGAACGGCACTTTGAGCGGTCCATGATCCAGCAGCCGATCGGGCCGGATTGCCGTTGGCTGGGGTGGCTCAAGCATCCGTTGCGCGGCCGCTTTGAGGTTGAAAACATGGCGCTCAAGCGCATGGACAACGTCGGCATCGTCGTCGAAGACCTCGAAGCGACGATCGATTTCTTTCGCGAGCTCGGCCTCGAACTCGAAGGGCGGGCCACGATCGAAGGAGAATGGGCCGGACGTGTCACCGGGCTTGGCGATCAGCGCGTCGAGATTGCCATGATGCGCACGCCGGATGGCCATAGCCGGCTCGAGCTGTCCCGCTTTCTCGCGCCGCCTGTCGTCGCCGATCACCGCAGCGCGCCGGTCAACGCCCTAGGCTACCTTCGCGTCATGTTCGCCGTGGACGACATCGACGATACGCTCGGGAAGCTCCGCAAGCGCGGCGCGCAGCTCGTAGGCGAAGTCGTCGAGTACAAGGACGCGTATCGGCTTTGCTACATCCGCGGGCCTGAAGGGCTTCTCATTGGACTCGCCCAAGAGCTCGGCTAAGCGGCCATAGCTGGTGACGGGCCACCGAATGCGACGTAGCGTGATGAGGCTGTCCGCCCAAGCGGCGAAAGCGCCGTCAAGCCTTCGAGCCGCCGCCGTGGCGGGGGCTGCACCGCCTGAGCGTCATTCCTGGGCGAGCACGACGACCGTGTAGAGCACGGCTGATTTCACGTCGCCGGTGCGGAACTTCGGCTCGCTGTTGCCGGGCGAGATCCACGCGTAGCTTTCGGCATCGTGGTTCCAGATGCCGTGCACGTGCCCGGCGCGGTCGATGACGATGCGGCCGTCCGCGTCGTAGGCGAGCGAAAAGCCCTTCAGCCTCAATACTTCGTTCTTCTTGAGGATGCTGAAGAGATCGCTGTTTTGAATGTACCTCATTGCTTCGCCCCCGGTGCCGAAACCCTTCCATGCTGGCGCTTTTGATTCGCGCCCCGTGCATCGCGCCCCGTCTTCCCCGAAAAGGGCGATGTGCAACATTGAGGTGAAATCGAAGACAATTTCAACGAACGGCGCCGTTATTCGTTACCGAAATAATACTTCTGTTCTTGCTGATGCTAAGCATGATCTTGCCAAAACCTGCCGATGCTTAAGGATTTATTATACAAAGTCCGGCGGCCGGCAGATGCACGGTGGGTGTCATACGGCCTTCAAACACCGGCGCTAGCCCGGCTCTTAGCTTCCACGATTCCGGGATCCCGCATGCTGCCGATCCTTCGCGCCGTCCTGGCCTCGAGCGTGCTCGCAACGGCCGCGCTCGGCCAGACGATCTATCCGCTCGACCGCGCGCAGATCCTCGCCGGCGCGCGTTTCGACCTGAAGGTCGAGTTTGCGGGCGAGCCGGCGGCCGCGGACATCAAGGTGACGATCAACGGCGAGGACGCGGCGAAGCTGCTCGGCCGCGCGCCCTACGTTACCGCAAACGAGGACGGGCTCGGGCACACCGCCTATTGGATCCGCGGCGCGCAGCTTCCGGCGGCCGGCAGGTACGACGTCGCGGCGACGGACGGCAAGGCGAGCGCGAATGTCGCGTGGGATGCATTCGCGACGCCCGACGGCCGCCTCGCACGCAACGTGATCCTGCTCATCGGCGACGGCATGTCGATGGCCCACCGGACAGCCGCGCGCATGCTGTCGAAGGGCATCCGCGAAGGCCGCTACGGCGGCGAGCTCGCCATGGACGACATGCCCTACATGGCGCTCGTCTCGACATCGGGCACGGACTCGATCGTCACCGACAGTGCCAACGCCATGACCGCCTACGCGACCGGCCACAAGTCGTGCGTCAACGCGCTGGGCGTCTACTGCGCGGTCAACCGCAGCGCGCTCGGGCATCCGAGCGTCGAGACCATCGCCGAGCTGGCCAAACGCAAGCGCGCTCTCGCCGTCGGCGTCGTCACCGACACCGAGATCGAGGACGCGACGCCGGCCGGTATGGTAGCCCACACGCGCCGCCGCACCGATTACGACGACATCGTCCGCATGTTCTACTGGCTGCAGCCGGACGTCATCCTCGGCGGGGGCAGCCTCAGCTTTCGCGGCGTGGCGGATGGCGGCAAGCGCAAGGACGGCGAGGACTACATCGCCAAGTTCGAGCGCGCCGGCTACGCCTTCGCCGACACACGCACCGCGCTCGCCGCTGCCGCGGCCGAGCCAGGGACGAGTAAGCTGCTCGGCCTCTTCAACGACAAGAACATCGACGGCGCGCTCGACCGCAAATTCCTGAAGAAAGGTACTGTTGCGCGGTTCCCCGACCAGCCCGATCTCACCGACGAGATGCGGGCGGCGCTGCAGGTGCTCGCGCGCGCGCCGAACGGCTTCCTGCTGATGGTCGAAGCCGGGCGCATCGACAAGTTCAGCCATTCGCTCGATTGGGAGCGGGCCGTCTACGACACGATCATGCTCGACGACGTGGTGAAGATGGCCAAGGATTTCGCGGCCGAGCGAAGCGATACGCTGATCATCGTGGTGCCCGATCACGCGCACCCCGTCTCCATCATCGGCACCTACGACGACGCCAAGGGCGAGCAGTTGCGCGACCGGCTGCAGACGTACGCCGACGCGGGCTTCCCCAACTATCCGGTCGCCGATGCCGATGGGTATCCGGCGAAGGTCGACGTCACGCGCCGCCTCGCCATGGTCTTCGCCGCCTATCCGGACTATTGCGATCCCGGCCGTCCCTACCTCGCGGGCGAGAACGAGCCGGCGGTCGCTGGCGCTCCGGCGATGACGGGAGCCGCGTCCACGGCCACGGCGGCCACCACCGCGACCGCATCCGAGCCGGCGAAACCCGCCGAGCCGGTCGCCGTCGCCAACGAGGCGTACTGCAAGCCGGGCGCGGCGCGCAAAACCGGCAACCTGCCGTTCACCGCGCGCACCGGCGTGCACGCCGCCGACGATGTCGTGCTGACCGCCATGGGGCCGGGCGCCGACGTCTTCCACGGCCGCATCGACAATACGTTCGTGTTTCGCGCCATGGCGCGCGCGCTCGGCCTCGGCGACTGACGGACGAAGGCTCGGGTGACCTTTAGCTCATCTCGGCCAGGTAATGGTTCTCGCGCAGGTTGCAGCTCGCCAGCCGCCATTCGATCGGCTTGCCGTCGATCGCGTGCACGACGCAGTCGAGCAGCAGCAGCGGCGCGCCATCTGCCACCTTGAGCAGCCGCGCGATCTCCCCCTTGGCAGACGCGACGCCGATCCGCTCCTCGGCGCGCCCGAGCAGCACGCCGTACCGGTGGGCGAGCACGACGATGCTCGGCGACACGTCGTCCTTCCGCTCGAGGCCGGGGAAATAGGCCTGCGGGATGATCGACTCCTCCACCATCAGCGGAATGTCGTTGTGGGCGCGCACCCGGTGGACGCGGAAGACCGCCTCGCCCGTGCGCAGCTGCAGGTGGCGCGCCTCCGTCTCGTTGGCCGCGGCCGTGACGATCGTGCAGGTCACGATATCGCCGCCGATGCGCGTGCCGCGCGGATCGCGTATGTTGCTGAAACGAACGGCATTTTCGGTTGACGTCTGGTCGATGACGAAGGTGCCGCGCCCCTGCCGGCGGGAGATGAGGCGCTCGCTCTCCATCTCGTCGAGCGCCTTGCGCACCGTGCCGACGCTGATGCCAAGCTCGCGCGACAGCTCGATCTCATTGGGGATTGCCGAGCCCGGCTTCCAGGAGCCGCCGGCTATGCGCTGGACCAGCATGTCCTTGACTTGGAGGTAGAGGGGGCGAGTTGAGAACCTTCCCACCGCTGTCATTGGAGCCCTCGAAGGTTTGCCGACCTCACGACGGCAAGGCAGCCGGCGACACTCGTCAAGGTCGGCCGTTACGCCGCCGCGAAAACTTTGCACTACATATGACGCATACGGCGCTTCCTGCTGTTCTATCCTGCAGACGTAGAATAGAACAATAATCAGATTTACTATAGCACGATATGCTGCAGCGCGCGGCGTTTTTGTCCACCCTTATTTTACCGCTCAACTTCAGGCTGCGACATCAGCGCGCAAGATTTGCATCGGGCCGAACCGACTTTCCTGCGCGTCAAGAAACGGCGCGGCGCATACCGCCGCACGCAGCTATCTCCCTGGCCACGGAAAGCGCCCCCCTCGCGAAGCCCTGGTCAGCACCCCGCCGGGCTGTCCCCCCTCCCGGCGGGGTTTCTTTCTCGCGCTCCGCACCACAGGCATGCCGCCTGGCTCTTGCGGCCGGGCCGCGTGCCGTGACAAACATCCCGCGAGCGCCGGTCGCGCGCCGCCCGAGCGAGGGAGCTTCTGCACATGATGGAATTGGGGACGTTACGGTCCGGCGCGACCGGCCAGGCGGCCGAGCGAGAGTTGCGTCACGACTGGTCCCGCGAAGAGGCTCAGGCGCTCTATGATGCGCCGTTCAACGACCTGATCTTCAAGGCGCAGACCGTCCACCGCCGCTATTTCGATCCCAACACGGTGCAGCGCAGCCGCCTGCTGTCGATCAAGACGGGGGGGTGCGCCGAGGATTGCGGCTACTGCAGCCAGTCGGCCCACCACGCGTCCGGCCTCAAGGCCAGCAAGCTGATGCAGGTCGAGCGCGTGCTGGCGGAAGCGCGCCGCGCCAAGGAGCAGGGCGCCACGCGCTATTGCATGGGCGCCGCCTGGAGATCGCCGAAGGGCCGCGACATGGACGTCCTGTGCGCCATGGTGGAAGGCGTCAAGGCGATGGGCATGGAGACGTGCATGACGCTCGGCATGCTCTCCGATGACGACGTCTCGCGCCTGAAGATTGCCGGTCTCGACTACTACAACCACAACATCGATACGTCGGAGCGCTACTACAGCAAGGTCATCACGACGCGCACCTTCGCGGATCGGCTCGAGACGCTGGCGCGGGTGCGCGAAGCGGGCATGAAGGTGTGCTGCGGCGGCATCGTCGGCATGGGCGAGGAGCCCGAGGACCGCGTCGACATGCTGGTGACGCTCGCCAATCTGCCCGAGCACCCGGAAAGCGTGCCGATCAACATGCTGATCGCCATCCCCGGAACGCCGCTCGCCGACGCCGAGAAAATCGACGGCATATCGTTCGTACGCACTATCGCGCTGGCGCGCATCCTGATGCCGAAATCGTATGTGCGCCTCTCGGCCGGCCGCACGCAGATGAGCGCCGAGACGCAGGCGCTCTGCTTTTTTGCCGGCGCCAATTCGATCTTCGTCGGCGACACGCTGCTGACGGCCGACAACCCCGGCGAGGACAGCGATGCCGTGGTGTTCGACCGGCTCGGTCTGAGGCCACTCGAGCTCGATACGGGCTCGCACGAGCAGGATGATGTACAAGAACCATGAGCGTGCGCTCGAGGCTCTCGCTCGACGCGGCCGCCGCCGGGCGCTGACCGCGTTCACCGGCATCGACTTCACGTCCAACGACTATCTGGCGCTCGCAAGCTCCGGCGAGCTGCAAGCGGCGGCGCGTTCGGCCATCGAGCGCGACGTGCCGATCGGCTCGGGCGGCTCGCGCCTGCTGCGCGGCAACCATCGCGAGCACGAGGCGCTGGAATCGGAGGCGGCGGCCTTCTTCGGCGCTGAAAGCGCACTGTTCTTCGGCGGCGGCTTCATCGCTAACCTGGCGCTGTTCTCGACGCTGCCGCAGCGCGGCGACCTCGTGGTTCACGACGCGCTGATCCACGCCTCGGTGCACGACGGCCTGCGCATGGGCAAGGCCGAGCGTGCCGAGGCGAGACACAACGATCCGCAAGCGTTCGCCGACGTGATCGCCGACTGGCGCGCCGCGGGGGCGACCGGCACGCCGTGGATTGCGGTCGAGAGCCTCTACAGCATGGACGGCGACCGCGCGCCGCTCGACGAGCTTTACGAGGTGGTGCGCCGTCACGACGGTGTGCTGGTTATCGACGAGGCGCACGCGACCGGGGTGCTCGGTCCCATGGGGCGCGGCCTCGGCGCCCACCTCGAAGGGCGCGGCGACGTCATTGCGCTCCACACCTGCGGCAAGGCGCTGGGTGCCATGGGCGCGCTGCTCACCGGTCCGCAGGTGCTGTGCGACTATCTCGTCAACCGCTCGCGGGCATTCATCTACGCCACTGCGCCCTCGCCGCTCATGGCCGCCGTCGTGCGCGCGGCGCTGCTCATCAGCCGCTTCGGCGACGCGCGGCGCGAGAAGCTTGCCGCCCTTGTGGCATTTGCCGGCGCGCGCCTTGCCGAGCACTGCGGCATCGCCGCGTCGGGCTCGCACATCCAGCCGGTGGTCGTCGGCGCCGACGAGCGCGCGACGGCTCTGGCGGCGGCCATGCAGGCGCGGGGGTTCGACATCCGTGCCGTGCGCCCGCCGACGGTGCCCGAGGGCACGGCGCGCCTGCGTCTGTCGCTGACGCTCAACGTCGACGACGCGCAGGTGGATGCCATGGCCGCGGCGCTGGCGGAAGAGCTCAAAAGGCGAAGCGCATGAGCCCGGCCATCGTCGTCACCGGCACCGACACCGATGTCGGCAAGACCGTGTTCGCAGCCGGCCTCGCTGGTGCGCTGGGCGGCTGCTACTGGAAACCGGTCCAGGCCGGTCTCGACGGCGAGACCGATACGGCAACGGTGGCGCGGCTGGCGGCGCTGCCGGCGGAGCGCGTGCTCCCCGAGGTGTACCGGCTGACGACGCCAGCCTCTCCGCACCTTGCCGCAGAGCGCGACGGGATCGAGATCGCCGTCGATCGGCTGGCCGTGCTGCCGCGGACGCCCGCCGGCCTTCCGCTGGTGATCGAAGGAGCGGGAGGCCTGCTCGTGCCGCTGACGCGCAGCGTGCTGCAGATCGAGCTGTTCGCCCGCTGGGCCGCGCCGGTCGTCCTCGTCGCCTCAACGAGGCTTGGCACCATCAATCATTCGCTGCTGTCGATCGAGGCGCTGAAGCGGCGCGGCATCCCGTTGCTGGGTGTGGCATTCACCGGCGAGGAGAATCGCGACTCCGAGCGCACCATTGCCGAGATGGGAGGCGTGCGACGGCTCGGGAGGCTGCCCATCGTCAATCCCCTCGATGCCGCAACGCTCGGCGCCGCTTTCGCCGCCGGCTTCGACACGGCTGATTTTCTGCAGCAGGTGGCGCCATGAGCGAGGCTGTCTCGAGCCCGGTCTGGCATCCCTTTACGCAGCACGGTCTGCAACCGGAGATGCTCGCCGTCAGCGGGGCGCGCGGCGCCTGGCTCAAGATGCGCGACGGCGGACTGATCCTCGACGCCATCTCGTCGTGGTGGGTGGTGACGCACGGGCACTGCCATCCGCGCATCATCGGCGCCATCGAGGAGCAGGCGCGGCGGCTCGACCAGGTGATCTTCGCCGGTTTCACCCACGCGCCCGCCGAGATGCTGGCGCGCGGCCTCATCGAGCTGGCGCCGCCGGGTCTCGCCCACGTCTTCTATTCGGACAGCGGATCGACGGCGGTCGAGGTCGCCCTGAAGATGGCGCTCGGCTACTTCCGAAACATCGGCGCGCCGCGCCGGCGCATCGTCGCCCTGGAGCACGGCTATCACGGCGATACGGTCGGCGGCATGTCGGTCGGGGCGCGCAGCGTCTTCAGCGCCGCCTACGAGCCGCTGCTGTTCGAGGTCGAGCGCATCCCGTTCCCGGCGTCCGGCTACGAGCAGGCGACCATCGACGCCTTCGACGCGGCGTGCGCCAACGAGCCGACGGCGGCGCTCATCGTGGAGCCGCTGATCCTCGGCGCCGGCGGCATGCTGATCTATTCCGCGCAGGTGCTGCGCGAGCTGAAGCGCGTCGCCGAGCACCGCGGCGCGCTGTTCATCGCCGACGAGGTGATGACGGGCTGGGGCCGCACCGGCGAGATATTCGCCTGCACCAAGGCCGGGGTCGCGCCCGACATCATGTGCCTCGCCAAGGGGATCACCGGCGGCTCCATCCCACTCGCGGCGACGCTGTGCACTCCCGCCATCTTCGAGGCGCACCGGTCGAGCGACCGCAGCAAGACGTTCTTTCACTCGAGCTCGTACACGGCCAATCCCATCGCCTGCGCGGCGGCGGTCGCCAATCTCGAGATCTGGCGCACGGAGCCGGTGATGGACCAGCTCGTGGCGCTCGAGGCGGCCCAGGCGGAGCAGCTGGCGCGGCTTGCCGGCGACCCGGCGTTCGAGGGCGCGCGCCAGCTCGGCACCATCACGGCAGTCGATCTGAAGGTCGACGATGCGGGGTACCTCGCGAGTGCCGGCCCGCGGCTGGCGAGCTACTTCATCGAGCGCGGCGTGCTCCTGCGGCCGCTCGGCAATACGATCTACGTAATGCCGCCCTACTGCACCAAGGCGGTCGAGCTCGACCTCGTCTATGACGCCATCGCCGAGGCGCCGCGCGTGCTGGCGGAGGCCGGGCCATGAGCGCGCCGGGCACCACCATCCTCGGCTTCGGTCACCATGTGCCGGAGCGGCGGGTCGGCAACGCGGAGATCGAGCAGCGGCTCGGACTGGAGCCGGGGTGGATCCTGCGCCGCAGCGGCATCGAGGAGCGGCGCTACGCGGCCCCCCACGAGGCGCTGACCGACATCGCCGTGCCGGCCGCCGAGATGGCGCTCGCCAATGCGGGGCTGGCGCGGGAGGACGTCGCGCTGACGCTGCTCGCCACCAGCACGCCGGATCATCTGCTGCCGCCGTCGGCGCCGCTGCTCGCGCACCGGCTCGGCTTGGCGCGCTCGGGCGGGATCGACCTGGCGGGCGCGTGCGGCGGCTTCCTCTACGCCCTGGCGCTGGCTGATGGCTTCGTACGCACGCACGCTGCGCCCGTGCTGGTGGTGGCGGCCAACATCCTGTCGCGGCGCATAAATCCGGCCGACCGCGCGAGCTCCATCCTGTTCGCGGACGCGGCCGGGGCGGTGGTCGTAGCGCCAACGGAGACGGCGGCCAGCGGCGTGCGCGGGGTGGAGCTGGCGTCCGACGGAAGCGGCTACGGGCTCTTGCACATCGCCTCGGGCGGGAGCCGGCAGCCGTTCGATCCGGCGGCGCCGATCGAGGACACGCTCATGGTTATCGCCGACGGCAAGGCGGTGTTTGCGCGCGCGGTGGCGATGATGGTCGCGGCCTCGCGCACGGCGCTCGCCCGCAGCGGGCTGGACGTCGCCGACATCGACTGCTTCGTCCCCCACCAGGCCAACGGCCGCATGACGACGGCGGTCGCGCAGCAGCTCGGCGTGCCGAGCGAAAAGATCGTGTCGACCATCGCCGCCTACGGCAACAGCTCGGCGGCGACCATTCCGCTGTCGCTGTCGCTGGCGGCGAGCGAGGGCTGCATCGGTCGCGGCAGCCGCCTCCTGTTGTGCGCCGCGGGAGCGGGATTGACCGGCGGCGCCGTCGTCTACGCGCTTTAACCGTTCATGCCCGGGTTCATGTCGGGGTTCACGTCCGGTTCATGCACGACATGGTGTTGTCAAAACGCCAGAGGTGGTTCGGTGTGATCTAAACGCCAGCGGTATTCGGATTTTGTCCTCCAATGCGCCCTGCAATCACATTTCGTCCCTTTCGTGCCGCAATCGGATGCAGGAACTGCCCCCGGCCGTGTCGCGTTGTTTGCTCCACCAGAACGTGCAACGCTACTCGCTTTGGCGTTCCCGTTACTTCCCTCTAGCGGCCCAGTGAGAAAAACCCGATGAGCGCCTCAAGCTCCGGTTCACAGCGAGACCTGCGCATCGACTTCTTTCGCGGCCTTGCTCTGCTCTTCATCTTCATCGACCACGTGCCGGACAACACGTTCGCGCGCTTCACGCTGCGCAACTTCGGGTTCGCCGACGCGGCGGAAGTCTTCGTGCTTCTCGCCGGCTTCTCCGCCGTGCTTGCCTATGCACGCATCTTCGAGGGTCAGGGTTTCAAGGCCGGCTTCTCGCGCGTCTTCGATCGCGTTCGCGAGATCTACCTCTGGCACATGCTGCTCATCGCGGTGTGCGGCGTCGGCTTGACGATCGCGGCGGCCTACTTCGGCAACTTCTCCTACGTCAAGAACATCGGCGTGCATGTTTTCGCCGAGAACCCGGCGCGCGCCACCGTGCAGGCCGCGTTGCTCATCAACCAGCCCAACTCCCTCAACATCCTGCCGCTCTACATCGTGCTGATGCTGTTCTGGCTGCCGTTCGTGCTGTGGCTGCTGCCGCGCAATCCATGGCAGGCGCTCGTCCTGTCACTCGGCATGTGGGCGGCCGCGAACCTGCTGTCGGCCAACCTGCCGAGCATGCTGCACGCCAAGGGCTGGGTGTTCAATCCGTTCGCCTGGCAGGTCCTCATCACCATCGGCGCCCTGACTGCGCACTTCTACCGCAGGGGTGAAATCCCCTACTCGCGCACGCTGGCGTGGATCGCGACGGGGTACCTCGTCTTCGCCTTTCTCTTCGTCGCCCCGTGGACGCAAATTCCCGGCCTCGAGGGCACGCGCGTGTTCGCGCCCGACATGCTGGGCATTATCGACAAAACGTATCTGTCGGGTTGGCGAATCGCCAACGTTGTGGCCCTCGGGTACCTAACCCTCATCTTACTGTCGCCCCAAAGCGCGTGGCTTACTAAGAGCTGGGCCATGGGCATCGGGCGCTGCGGCCGGCATTCACTGCAAATTTTCAGTCTGGGAACGATACTTTCGTTCGTCGGCTGGATTGTGATGGTTGAAGCCGGCTATGGACTTGCTCTACAGATCCTGGTCAATGCATTCGGTATCGGGATCTTGTTGGGGGCGGCATGGGCTCTGACGGCGCGCAATCGCGGCACGGATTGGGTTTTCGCTCAGTCGGTGCGCAAGTTCTTCGTCGTGCGGCGCTCTGCAGCGCCGCAGTTGTCGGCCTAACCTCAGCATTCCTCACCGCCGTTCCTGCCGAGGCCGTCCCGCGCTGCCAAGCGCCGGCGGCCTTGCTGGAGTTCGATGCGCCGCTGCCGAAGTTCTCCACCGCGCTCGCCTCCGGCAAACCGGTGACCATCATCGCCCTTGGCTCATCCAGCACGCAGGGCATCGGCGCTTCCAGCCCGACCTTGTCCTACCCGGTGCGGTTGCAGGCCGAGCTGCGGCAGCGCTTCCCGCAGAGCACGATCACGGTCGAGAACCGTGGCATCGGCGGCCAGCTCGCCACCGATATGCTCGTGCGAATTCGCCAGGCGGTTATTCCGCACTCGCCGACGCTGGTGATCTGGCAGACGGGCGTCAACGACGCCATGCGCCTCGTGAAGCTGGAGAGCTTCCGCGACACGGTCATCGCCGGCGTCGACGCGCTCCAGCGGGCCGGCATCGACGTCGTCCTGCTCGATATGCAGTACTTCCCGAAGGCCGAGAAGCTGCGCGATTTCCCGCGCTATCTCGTAGCCATGCGCCAGATCGCCCAGCAGCGCCACATCCCGATCCTGCAGCGCTACGCGATCATGCGGCACCTCATCACCACGGCGCAGTACACGCCCCAGCAGCTCCTTGCAGCCGACCAGTTCCACCCGAACGATTTGAGCTACGGGTGCCTCGGCCGGATGATGGCGGACGCGCTGCAGGACGAGGTGTTCGACGCCGCCAAGAAGACGGCGCAGCGCAAGTACCCGGCCGAGCTCGCCAAGCAGGCCGGCGCTGCTCCGGTCGCTCCCGTCCACTGATCAGAAACGGCGATTGTCGGAGCAACTCGGCCCGTGCGCCTCGGTGGCGGCCGGCCGTTGCGTTGGCCCCCGCCCCGCCATGGAGCGCGCGCCTGAACCGGACGCGCGTCTTCTGCCGGCCAATTTGCCGGCTTAGGCGTGTACTGGGCACCGAAAGCGTCTAAAATGCCCTGAGGGACACTAGGTGCGGAGGGCGTAATGGCGGCGGATGTCGACGCAGTAATCGCGGCGCTGCGCGTTGTTCTCGAGGAAGCGCAGCAGAGCGAGGAAGCCTTCTGGAAAGTGGAGGCTGCCAACCGCTGGGTCAGCCAGCTCCCGGGCTCCTGGAGCGGCCGCTGGCGCAAGCTCGTGCTCAAGGGCGATGTCGCGGGCGATGCCCGTCGCGACGAGCTGATCGCCCACGTCCGCGCCGTCCTGGCCTTCCTCGAAGCGAACCGCCTGCAGATCCCGGCGCGGCGCAAGTGGTGGTCGCGGAAGCGCAATTCGGCGCCGCAGCCGGCCGCCGCTGCCCCCAAGGCGGCGCCCCGCCAGGCGCGGCCACCCAATCTGCTGCGTGTCCGCAAGCCGATGCCCGGCGTTCACTAGCAAGGGCGCGCAACGGAGCCCTCAATTTGCAGTTGCGCTGCGCTGTTCCTTGAGGAACAGCCTTGAGACTGGTCGCGCGGTAGTATCCGCGGGATTCCGCAACGCCATAGGCACAGCCAGCGCAAGGCGCGCCGCGAGGGCGACTTGGGCCATCTGCCTGGGGACGACATGGTTCATCTCGATCGGCCTTTGCGCAGGGACGCCTCGTTCGAGGTCGAGGGGGTGACCTGTCGCGCGTGGGTGTACGAGCCTGTTGCCGAGACAACCCGTCCGGCACCGTGCATCGTCATGGCGCACGGGCTCGGCGGCATACGCGATGCCGCGCTCGAACCCTATGCCGTGCGCTTCGCCGCGGCCGGCTTCGCCGTGGTGCTGTTCGACTATCGCTATCTCGGCGCCAGCGATGGCGAGCCGCGGCAGCTCATCTCGCCACGCCGGCAGCTCGAGGATTGGCAAGCGGCGGTGGCGTTTGCGCGCGCTCTGCCGGGCGTCGATCCGGCTCGCATCGGCCTGTGGGGATGCTCGCTGTCCGGCGGACACGTCATGGTGATCGCCGCGACCGACGCAGGCATCGCCGCGGTGATGGCGCAGTGCCCGATGCTCGAGGGCATCGCGAGCGCGCGCATGGCGATGCAGCGAGCGGGCATCCTCGGCTCGCTGCGCATGGCCGGCGCGGTGATAGGCGACCTGGCACGCGCTGCCACCGGACGCGCGCCGCGTTACGTGCCGTTAGCGGCTCGCAGCGGCCAGCTCGGGGCGATGGCGTCCGATACCGCATATGAAGGCTGCTTAGCGATCGCACCGCCCGGCTGGCGCAACGAGGTCGCGGCACGCATCTTTCTGACGCTGCCGCTCTACCGGCCGATGCGATACGTACGGCGCGTGGCATGCCCTACACTGCTGATCGCGTGCGCGAACGACACGATTGTCTCCGCCGGCGCGGCGGCACGGGCTGCCGTGCGGACGCGCAAGCCGGCGCGCCTCGTCGTGCTTCCGATTGACCATTTCGACATCTACCGCGACGCGTGGTTCGAGACCTCATGCAGCGAACAGGTCGCGTTCCTCAAGGAGGCGATGCAAGGCGGCGCGGGTGGCCCCGGCTGAGCTGCCGAGAAAATCTACGCAGCGAGAAACGGGCTCAGGTCGCGCGGCGTTGCGCGCACGCCCGTCAGCGGAGCGGCGTCGAACGACAGGCCGTAGTCCTGCTGCATGTGGATCAGGGCCCGCTCGGCAAGCGCCGTGATCGTCAGCAGCGGGTTGACGCCGAGCGACCGTGGAATCATGGCGCCGTCGACGACGTAGAGCCCCGCGTGCACGTCCGTGGTGCCGCGTCCGGGGCCGGCGTCGAATACCTGGCCCTTGTGGTTGATCGCGCCGTCGCTGCGGTCGCGCCCCATCCCGGCGCCGCCGAGCGGATGGGCGGTGGCGGGCTGATGGCCCATCACCGTGCCTGCCAGTGGGTTCTTCACGTAGCTGCCTCCGGCCTCCTTCACGATGGCCGACAGCACTGCATCGAGGCGCGCATATACCGGTTCGTCCTTGGCGGTCGGCCACACCAGGGCCAGGCGATCGCCGTCGAGAACGAAGCGCCCGGAAGCGCTGTCGTGGGATACGGCGAAGAACGTCTGCAGCTTTGCGAACGGTCCCTTGTAGACCCCGTTGACGAGGCTCTGCAGCGCGCCGAGCAGCCGTCCGTTGGGCAGGAACAGAACGGGCAACACAGGCGCCAGCGCCGACGGGAGAACGCCTTCCTGCACACGCAGCTCGTTGGCGAGCGTTGCGTCATCGTCGATCTCGAGCTGGCCGCTGACGGCGGCGCCGATCTCGGCGCCCTCGATCTTCGGCGGGTAGCCGACGCCGACGGCGTTGACCGGCTCGCGCGCACCGTAGCCGAAGGCGATGATGTCGCCGTTGGCCGAGAAACGCTCACCGGCACGATCCGAGAGGGCGAGGCCATTGGTACGCGAGCGCAGCAAAATTTCCGTCGTTCCCAGCGTCCCGGCCGCGAGTACGACCATCGCTGCACCGAGCACGGTGTCACTGCCGGGGCCGTCGAGGCGACGCACGTGCACCTCCCACGATCCGTCCGGCAGCTTGCGCAGGTAGCGCACGCCGGCGTGGGTGAAGAGCTCGGCGCCATGGCGGACCGCGTCGGGCAGATAGGTGAGCGCGACCGAGTTCTTGGCGCCGACGTTGCAACCCCCGCAGCAGTCGCCGCAGCGCGTGCATCCCGGCTGCTCGATGCCGACGACGTTGGTCGAGGGCTCGAAGCTGACCGTGATCGTCGGCGCAACGATGCCGTGCCCGAGCGCCGCCCCCGCCGCCTGCAGCGTCCGGTATTTGGTGAAGCTGTCGGCGCGCGGGTCGCTCTGCGGTGCCAGCCACTGCCGCGCGCGGCGGAAGCCTTCGTCGAGGAGGCCGTCCTGTGCGATCTGGCCGGGCCAGCGCTCGTCGGCGAAGACGCGCGCGTCGGGCCGCAGGGCCACGCCGGCGTTGATCAGCGAGCCGCCGCCAAGGCCGCAGCCGACCAGGACATGCATGTCCTCCCCAAGACGCACGTCATAGAGCGCCGAGGACGGTCCGGTGTGCAGCTTCTTGCCCGTGACCTGCATCTCGTTCTTGAGATCGGGAAAGCGGTTGGGGAATCCGCCGGCGATCACCTCGCGGCCGCGCTCCAGAACCGCCACCTTCTTTCCCGCCCGGGACAGGCGCGAGGCAGCGACCCCGCCGCCGTAGCCGGAGCCGACGACGATGACGTCGTAGCGGTGGCGGGCATGCTCGAGCGTGCGCGAAAGACCGGTCATCGGCTGATCCTGCGTTTCCGTCGTGGCTAACCGATTTGCGTGGGCGGCGCTACCGCAACAGGTGCCCGCAGCATGCACGGGAGCCACGCCGAAATTTGGTCATCCCGTCGATGCGCTTGACTGCCGGCATATCACGCAACATTATATGTTGCATGAAACGAGACAGTCGGCTTTCGGGCGTGCTGCACGTCCTTCTGCACATGGCCGAGCACGACGGGCCGGTGACGTCGGAGGTGCTGGCCAAGGCCATGCAGACCAACCCCGTCGTTATCCGCCGCATCATGGCCGGGCTGCGTGAGCAGGGGTATGTGCAGTCGGAAAAGGGACATGGTGGCGGCTGGCGCATCGCCTGCGATCTTTCGCGGGTCACGTTGCGCGACGTGTATGCGGCGCTTGGCGAGCCCGTCCTGCTGGCACTCGGCAACCGGACGGAGATGCCGGGCTGTCCGGTCGAGCAGGCGGTCAATGCCGCGCTCAACGAGGCGTTCCGGGACGCCGAGGCCGTGCTTCTCGAGCACCTCGGCAAAGTCACGCTGGCGATGCTCAGCGCCGATTTTCACCGCCGCCTCAAGGCAAGGGGCGGCAACTGGCAGATGGAGGTCGCGCATGGCTAGCGACGCAGCCGGCTCCGTGGTGCACGGCGGCATCGAATTGCGCGAGGCACGGGCATGACAGAGCTGCTGGCGCCCTTCTCCGATCCGCAGGCCGTCGCGCGCTATGCCGAGGGCCCGCCGCGGTTCGTACCGGGCTTCGCCGATCTGCACCGCATGGCCGTGCTCTTGATGTCCGAGCGCGTAGCGCAGGATGCGCGCATTCTCGTTCTCGGCGCCGGCGGCGGGTTGGAGCTCAAGGCATTTGCGCAAGCCCGTCCCGGCTGGACATTCGCCGGCGTGGATCCGGCGCCGGAAATGCTGAAGCAGGCCGCGCGGACGATGGGGCCCTTGGCGTCGCGCGCCACGTTGCACGAGGGCTATATCGACGACGCCCCGCCCGGGCCGTTCGACGCCGCCACCTGCCTGCTGACGTTGCACTTCCTGGCGCGCGACGAGCGCCTGCGCACCGCAGCGGAGATACGCCGGCGCCTGAAGACCGGCGCACCGTTCATCGTCGCCCATTCGAGCTTCCCGCAGGCGGACGACGAGCGCGGGCTGTGGCTGTCGCGATATGCGCGCTTTGCGATGGGCTCGGGCGCCGACCCGGAGCAGGTCGAGAAGATGCGGGCGGCCGTCGAAGCGCACCTGAACCTGCTCGATCCGGCCGCGGACGAAGCGATCCTGCGCGAAGCCGGTTTCTCGGGCGTCAGCATGTTCTATGCCGCGTTCACATGGCGCGGCTGGGTCGCCTACGCCTGACGCAGGTTGACGGCGCCGCCGCCTCTAGAGACCGGACATCTGCGCCGCCAGACTAATCACCCGAGCGACCGTGGAAGGCTCCTGCTGGCGCTCGTTCCACACGATGATCCACACGAGGCCGGCGGCGAGCGCCGCCGCCGCCAGCAGTGCGCTGCGAGCCCGGGCGCCTGCCGGTGGCGGCAGTGGCCTACTTCTCGGGATCGAACCGGTCGTGCTCGGGGTCATATTGCGACTGGACCTTGCGCAGGTCCCTCTCGGTCTTGGTGGTGCGGCGGCCAGTGTCGATGTCGGGACCGCGGCCCTCCGTCGACGGCGCCGGCTGAGCGTCGTCGTCCGTCTCGGCCTCCGTATCCTTCGGCCCGAACAGATATTCCAGGATGCCCATCTGTGCCTCCATGGCTCGCGTTGGCCATATGCAAGTCCGCTGCGGCGGCGACGGTTCCAATTGGCGGCTCTCGTGGCGTGCGAGGCGGCGCGTGCGCCCCGGAAAGAGGCATCTCTCAGCACGTCGATAAGAATTTGTGATCGCCGCGAGCAGCGGAGCGCGGCGCCGCGTAGCTATCGTCGCAGTCCGCGGCACGCTGGCATTTAGCGGGCGTCGGCGAAGCGCTTTTGTGTTAACGAGCCCGTGCCAACAATCAGAAACCGATGCGGGCCGCATATGGCAAGCAAGTACTCCCGAGCCGTCCTCCACACACTCGCCGCCCTGTTTCTTCTTTCGCTGTTGTCGACAGCGCGCGCCGATGACAGTGCCGTGCAGACGGCGTGGCGACTTTTGGATTACATCGCCGTGGACTACGCCGGCGCCGTCTCGCAGGGCCACGTCAGCAGCGCCACCGAGTACGCCGAGCAGCAGGAGTTCGCGGCCACCGTTGCCGAGAAGATCGCAGCGCTGCCGGAAAAGCCCGAGCGCGGCGCGCTGCTCACCGAGACGAAGCGTCTGCAGGACGCGATCGCCGCCAAGGCGGAGCCAGCCGAGGTGGCCGAGATCGCACACGGCGTCGCGGCGTCGCTGCTGGCGGCCTATCCGGTGCCTCTCGCGCCCACCACCGCACCTTCCTTCGCCCGCGGCGCGGAGCTTTTCACGCAGCAATGCGCCTCCTGCCACGGCGAGAGCGGCGACGGCCGGGGCCCTGCCGCGCAGGGGCTCGATACGCCGCCGGTAGCTTTCACCGATGCCGAGCGGGCGCGCCAGCGCAGCATTTTCGCGCTCTACCAGGTCATCACGCAGGGCATCGACGGCACGCCCATGCCGAGCTTCGCCGGCATGCCGCCCGACGATCGCTGGGCGCTCGCCTTTTACGCCGGGCACTTCGCCTTCCCCGAGCAATCGGTGGCCGAGGGTGAGCGGCTTTGGAAGGACGACCCCAAGCCGCACGAGCTGCTTCCCGACATGAAGGCGCTGGCGGGGATGACGCCGGCAGCGCTCGGCAGCAAGATCGGCCAGGAAAATGCCGATGCGCTCATGGCCTATCTGCGGCGGCATCCCGATGCCGTAAGCGGACGCCAGACGGGCTCGCTCGCGATTGTCCGCGATGTGCTGCAGCAGAGTCTCGGAGCCTACACGGCCGGTGACAAGGCGAAGGCCAGCCAACTCGCGCTGTCGGCCTACCTCGATCACTTCGAGCCGCTCGAGCCTGCGCTCGGCGCCCGCGACTCCTCTCTGCTGGGACAGATCGAGCAGAAGATGGGCGAATATCGCGCGGCTATTGCCCAGGGCGAGAGTGCGCAGATCCTGTCCGATCGCGTCGCGGTGCTCGACGACCTGTTCCAGAGCGCCGAAGCAGCCCTGGCGCCGAGCGCCGGAAGCAAGCTTGCTACCTATCTGGGTGCAGCCACGATCCTGTTGCGCGAAGGCGTGGAAGCGCTGCTCATCGTCGTCGCCATGATCGCCTTCCTGCAGAAGGCGGAACGTACCGACGTTCTGCCCCATGTTCATGCGGGTTGGATCGGCGGCCTCGCCGCGGGCCTGCTGACGTGGGCTGTCGCGACATGGCTCATCGAGATCAGCGGCGCGAGCCGCGAGCTTACCGAAGGTTTCGGCTCGCTCTTCGCGGCAGCCGTGCTCCTGTCCGTAGGCATTTGGATGCACGGCAAGTCGCACGCCGACAATTGGCCGCGCTATATCCGCGAGAAGATGGCCGGCGCGCTCTCCGGCCGCTCGGCGTGGATCCTCTTCGGTCTCGCTTTCGTTGCCGTCTATCGCGAGGTGTTCGAGACGATCCTCTTCTATGCGGCGCTGTGGACCGAAGGAAATGGCGTTCCGATGCTCGCGGGCGCACTGACGGCGTGCGCGGCGCTGGCGCTGATTGCCTGGGCGCTGCTGAGCTATAGCGGCAGGCTGCCGATTGGTAAGTTCTTTCGCTACAGCTCCTGGCTGATGGCGATCCTCACCGTCGTGCTCGCCGGCAAGGGCGTCGCCGCGCTGCAGGAGGCCGGGATCGTCGGCATTGCGCCGCTGTCGTCCGTGCCGCGGTTGGCGCTCGTCGGCTTCTATCCGACCATGCAGACGGTAGCGGCGCAGCTCCTGATGGTTGGCGCGCTCGCCGTGGGCTTCCGCCTCAGCCGCTGAGCGCTCGGCCATTGCCACAGGTGCCGAGCTGTGCCGGTAACGCCGGAGTAAACGTGTTTACCGGCGTTCACCGCGGCGCGTCGGCAGATGTCGTCCTCCGCCTAAATTGGTGCGGATTGCCGACGACTACTTTGCTGACCGCTTGCGCTTCAGCGCCTCGAGGTGCTCGGCGTACGCGTCCAGAAAATGCTTCCGGCCGCCGGCCCGTTTTTCATCGACGAGCTTGCGCAGGTTCTGAATGGCAACCTCTTCGATTGAGCTCTCGTCGAGGTCCGTTGCGCCATCGAATGTCATTGGAACTCCCCCTACAGCTACCCCCCAGCACGAATAGGACGGGACGCGCGATGGGGACCAGTGGCGATCGAGCCTCATCCACGGCGCCGAACGCGCCGGGGGTATGCGCAGCGCCGCGCTTGACTGTGTCATAGGCACGCCGCCCGGGCTGTAGCGGCAAAGCGGACACCCGCAAATCTATGCGGGCCGGCATAGTGGGCCGATCCTACAGCCTTCCCGGACGCCGCCTGGCAGCGCCAGCGCAGAGGTTACCGGTTGAGTTTTATGCCGATTCCGATTGCCGCCAACGCAAGTAATCCGCAGTGTAACTGCAGATTCGATTCGCCGGGCGACCCGTTGGGATGGATCGAGAGATGAACATTCATACAACTCAAGCGCCACCGGCGGCGATTGCGAGTGGGCTGATTGGATATCCGTTCGACGCACTGGCCACCGATCTCGACGTGGTATTCGTCGGAACCGCAGCAGCGGATGGCGCAGAGCGCATCGGCCCGTACTATGCGGAGGCGGGCAATCTGTTCTGGCCGACGCTTCACCAGACCGAGCTCGCGCCTCGGCGTATCCGACCGCAGGATTTGGGCAGGCTACGGGACCTCGGCATCGGCTTTGCCGACATCGCCGCCGCGAGTTCGATCCACGGCTCCGATGTCGAGGCGTTGAGGTCGAATTTGCGCCGGCATCAACCGCGCGCAGTTGCGCTCACGGGCAAGGGTGCGGCACGCATTTGGCTGCGGCGGCGTAGCCAGTCCATTCGCTACGGGCTGCAGCCCAGGCACGCCGGTGATTTTTGCAGCGTTTTCGTGCTGCCTTCTCCCGCGAGCGCAGCACGCCGGTATTGGAACATTGCCCCCTGGCGAGAGCTTTCGGATTGGATCCGAATGACAGGGCGCTGGAGATATTGATGCAGGCGGCGGGGCTTGCCTGCGCCGCGCATATATTGCGCAGTTGCCATGTGCTCGCCGGTGCTGACCGAAGAAGCTGGCGCGTCGTGCGAGGCGAAACGGCCATCGCAAGCGTGGCCCGGGTTTCCCCGAGCCACTCATGAATTTGCCTACTGCTTGGTGGAGATCTGATCGTAGATCGCGCCGTCAGCGAAGTGCTGCTTCTTGACTGCGTCCCACCCGCCCAGCAAATCCTCGACGCGGAACGTCTCGATGGCCGGGAACTCGGCGGCGTTGGCTTTGAGAATATCAGCGCTACGCGGGCGCAACCCGTGCTTGGCGATGATGGTCTGCCCTTCCGGCGAATAGAGGAAGTTCAGGTACGCCTCGGCGAGCTTGCGGCTGCCGTGCTTCTCGACCACCGGATTGACGACGGCAACCGGCGGTTCAGCCAGGATGCTGAGTGACGGGTAGACGACCTCGAACTTGTCCTCGCCCAGCTCCTTGCCGAGCAGCTTCGCCTCGTTCTCGAAGGTGACGAGCACGTCTCCCAGATCACGCTGCGTGAAGGTCGTGGTGGCGCCGCGACCGCCGCCGTCGAGAACAGGAACGTTGGCGAAGACCTTTGCGACAAAGTCCTTGGCACCGGCATCGTTGCCGGTCTTCTTGAGGGCATAGCCCCAGGTCGCGAGATAGGTGTAACGGCCGTTGCCGGACGTCTTCGGGTTGGGAACGATCACCCCGATGCCCGGCTTTGCGAGGTCGTCCCAATCCTTGATGCCCTTCGGGTTGCCCTTGCGCACGAGGAACACCGTGGTCGTCGTGTACGGGGCCGCATCATTGGGGAATTGCTTGCGCCAATCGGCTGCAACGAGACCCGGCTTTACCAGGACCTCGATGTCGGGCGCCTGGTTGAAGGTAACGACGTCGGCGTCGAGGCCGTTGGCGACCGCGAGCGCCTGCTTGGTCGAGCCGGCGTGCGACTGCTGGACGGTGACGTCCTCGCCGGTCTTCTTCTTCCAATCGGCGATGAATGCTGCGTTGATGTCCTTGTAAAGCTCGCGCGAGACGTCATACGAGGCGTTTAGCAGCGAGTTCTTCCCGGCGGGCTGCGTGGCCTCCGCCGCTTTCTGGTCCTGCGCGTGAACGCCTGCCGGCAATGCTGCGAAGGCGATGGCGACAATGGCCGCTGCGGCTTCCGCCCTGATGCGATGAAGGATCATGCCCCCTCCCGATGTTGCAAAGTCGCGAAAATTAGGAGGGCCCGGCGGTGTGGCGGAACGAAGAAAAAAAGCGAAGCTTATACCGGCTGCTGCTCACAGGGGTGCGCCGGTGAGCGCGGCAGATGCGGATCGGGCGGAGGACGCCCGTAGCGCCGCCCCGCCCGATCGAGGTACCTGCAAAGATCCAGCCTTAGCGGCCAGCTTAATAGATGCGCTTGCCCCGGCTGGTCTGGATACGCTGCAACGTCGCGACGAGCGCGTCGACATCGTCCGTGGTGTTGTACAACGCCAGGGAGGGACGAACCGTCGCCTCCAGGCCAAAGCGGCGCAGGATCGGCTGGGCGCAGTGATGCCCCGCGCGGACGGCGATGCCCTCCGCCGCGAGCGCCTTGCCGACGTCCTCGACCCGGCATTCATCGAGCACGAACGAGACGACGCCCGCCTTGTTGTCGGCGGTGCCGATGATGTGCAGCCCGGGAACGGTCAGCAGACCCTGCGTCATATAGCCGAGCAGCTCGTGCTCGTAAGCAGCGATGTTGCTCATGCCGATCGTCATCAGATAGTCGATCGCCGCACCGAGCCCGACGGCGTCGGCGATGTTGCCCGTGCCGGCCTCGAAGCGCGCCGGGGCGCCATGGAACGTCGTCTTTTCGAACGTCACGTCCTGGATCATGTTGCCGCCGCCCTGCCACGGCGGCATGGCCTCCAGGATGCTCGGGCGGCCGTAAACTACGCCGATGCCGGTCGGGGCGAACATCTTGTGACCGGAGAAGACGAAGAAGTCGGCGTCGAGCGCCTGCACGTCTATCGGCATGTGCGACACGGACTGTGCGCCGTCGACGACGGCGATAGCGCCGTGCCGATGCGCGATGGCGACCATGTCGGCGATCGGCGTAATCGTCCCGAGCGCGTTGGAGACTTGGCTCATCGACGCGATGCGCGTACGCGGCGTGAATAGCTTCTCGTACTCCCCGAGGATGATCTGGCCGGAATTGTCGACCGGAACCACCTTGAGGACGGCACCTTTCTCGGCGGCGAGTTGCTGCCAGGGAACGATGTTCGCGTGGTGCTCGAGATGCGTGATGACAATCTCGTCGCCCTCGACGACGTTGCGTCCGCCCCAGGCCTTGGCGATGAGGTTGATGCCTTCGGTGGTCCCGCGCACGAAGATGAGGCTGTCGGACGAGGGCGCGTTGATGAAGGCGCGAACCTTCGCCCGTGCGGCCTCGTAGGCGTCGGTAGAGCGCGCCGCGAGCGTGTGGGCGCCGCGATGGATGTTCGAGTTCTCGTTCTCGTAGAAGTACGAGATGCGGTCGATGACGCTCTGCGGCTTTTGCGTCGTGGCGCCGTTGTCGAGCCACACCAGCGGCCGCCCGTTGACCTGCTGATGCAGGATCGGAAAGTCGCGTCTGATGGCGTACGGATCGAACGCACGGACGCCGCTGATGCCGGCCGTGGGAATTCCGAGGTCGGTACGGTGCTGGTAGTTCAGTGCCGTAAGGTCGAGCACCGAAGCCTGATAGGCGAACGGGAAATCCGTGGCGACGGGTGCCGCAGCGGCCGATGGCGAGGTTGCAGCCGCGGGCGTGAGGCCCACGCCGGACCGTGGCGTCGGGTCGTATGCCGGCGCGGCGCTGCGCTCGAGGAACGAATAGGTGCTGCCGGGCACCGCAGCGTCGGCGGCGGGACCGGTGAGAGTTCCCCCTCCATACGGCGTGGCGATGTCGTCGAAGCTTGGCACGAGCGACAGGGCGCCGCCGAGCGAATACGCCAGCGAGGCAAAGTCCGGTGCGTCGCCGATGCCGTGGGGCTGCGGCACGGGCGCGGAGCCGACGGGCGGGACCGTCGGATTTCCCGGCGTTCCCTTTCCGCCCTGCGGTTGCGCTGCCGCGGGGGACGGCGCCTGCACTTGCGACAGCAGCGGCTCGACGGCGAAGGCATGCACCGACGGCTGTGCGGCGCCCGATGCTGGAATCGGCATCGGCGGCAGGCCCGGGTTGAGGTTCGGCGACAACGGAGGTGTCAGCGCCGGCGTCCCGGGGATGGCGTTATAAATCGGCTCGGCGGCAAACACCGGCGCCGACGGCAACGCTGCGCCAGGCCCTGGAATGGGAGGCGACGGCGGCGTCGCATAGAAGGCATTCGCCATGCGAGCGAGCGTCGCCGCGTCCGGCACCGCCGGCGACGGCGCGTACCGAACGGCATCACCGGGACCGGACGGCGCACCGGCAGCAGCCGCGGCGCCATCCGTCAGATCACTTTGCTGCGGGATAGTCATGATACTTGCCTACCTCGACGTCATCTAGCACCGCGAGCGCGTCATCCGTGTGGACGGCGAGTGAGCAGTAGAGCGAAATCAGGTAGGAGGCGATCGCGCGGCGATCGATGCCCATGAAGCGCACCGAAAGGCTCGGCGATACCTCGCCCGGCACGCCCGGCTGAAAGAGTCCGACGACGCCCTGCTTCTTTTCTCCGGTGCGCAGCAAGAGGAACTTCGACTTGCCGCTAGCCGTCAGTGGCACTTTGTCAGACGGAATAAGCGGAATGCCGCGCCAGGTGAGGAAGGGGGAGCCGAACAGCGTGACGGTCGGCGGGGGAACGCCGCGGCGCGTGCACTCACGGCCGAAGGCGGCGATACCGCGCGGGTGCGCGAGGAAGAACGACGGCTCTTTCCAAACCTTGGTCAGCAGCTCGTCGAGGTCGTCGGGCGTCGGCCCGCCGGTTCGCGTCGCGATGCGTTGCGCGGGCGCGCAATTGGCGAGCAGCCCGTATTCCTTGTTGTTGATGAGCTCGCTCTCCTGCCGCTCCTTCACCTTCTCGATGAGCAGCCGCAACTGCTCCTGGATCTGATCGAAGGGATGGCTGTAGAGGTCGGAGACGCGCGTCTGAACGTCGAGCACCGTCGTGACGGCGTTGAGGAAGTACTCCCGGGGGTTCTCCTCGTAGTCGACGAACGTCTCGGGCAGGTTCGGGTCGCGGTCGCGCGGCGGGCTGCACTCGACATCCGCCGACTTCGCCGACGTCGCACCGCGCGTCTCTTTCACCTTGTTGAGACGGTAGATGCCGGCCTCGACCGGTGTCCACGGCAGTAGAGGAACGAGCCATCGCGGGGTGATGCCGCCCCATTGGGCTCTGGTCTTCGTAGCGTTTGCTAATTGCCGTGCGGCGCCTTCGGCAAGTGTGCCGCGTCCTTCGTCGGCCATGGTCGTCCCCTGAATGCGTTTGGAGGTGTACTAAAAATAGCGATGGCGATTTCGCGTCACGTCACCTCAAGGAGGAAGTGCCTTCTAAAGATGACGCAGAGTGGCGATTTGCATTCTCGCTTGGCCCGATATCAAGCAAAACCGTCGAGCTGCATGACGTTTCATTCGCTATGGTGGAAGCTTGTTAAGCCGTGGCGACCGTCGCGCAGCGGTCAAGCGTCATCGGCACGCAGCCGGCCGATGAGATAGATGAAAACGATGCTGCCTGCGGCGGCCGCGAAAAGTCCCGGGCCGGCAACCGCAGACGAGGCATCGCAGCGGCGAATGATTTCTCCGCCAACGCACGCGCCGAGTACGCCATCGAACATGCGGCTGAACAGTGCGTCGCAGATCGTGCGGCGTGTCAGGTAGGAAAGAGCGCCGGCCGTGGCGCCGACGATTGACCAGCTCACCAGCAGGTCCGCGAGCGTAAGCATGACGCTATCATTCGCCTCGATCCGAACAGGCAGCCGCGTTTCCGGCTAGAGCGACCGCAGCATACATTGTGGCTGCTCCGTGGCTCTGACAAATACGAATATGGAATATGGAATAGGCATTTCGGATAAATGACAGAGCCTCGGCACGGCCAGCGCGGCGCGCGCAACCGGGTGCGCGCATCGCTTTCCACGATCGAAAAATTTTTCCGTTGCGGCCGGAGCAGATCGCAGCCGAGGCGGTAAGGCCGGCACCGCCTCATAAACTGCGTCGAGCAACTACTTGCAGCGGTTTTTCATCATAAGAAGCTCAGAATAACTTGGTTGCTTAGCAGCTAACGCCGCCGACATCCTCGCGCAGCATCCGGGCATTCCTGCCACGGATCGACATTCGGACACGCGAAGGGGAACCATCATGCGCTTCACGTCGCTCCTCGCCGGAGCAGCGCTGTCGGCAACACTCATCACCATTGCCGAGGCCGAGACCATACGCGTCGCCATCGGCACGCAGGACACCACCATCAACACCGCGACCGGGGGGCTGCTGATCCGCGAGCTGAAGCTGCTCGACAAGTTCCTGCCGAAGGACGGCAAGTACAAGGATGTCACCTACGACATCCAGTGGCGGAACTTCACCACCGGCGCTGCCATCACCAACGACCAGATCGCGGGCAAGGTCGACTTCGGCGTCATGGCCGACTTCCCGGGATCGTTCAACGGCGTCGCCCACGAGAAGGCCGGCCGCAAGAGCATCTTCATCACGGTGCTGTCCGGCAGCGTGAAAGGCAGCGGCAACGGCATCGTAGTGCCCTCCGCTTCGCCGGTGCAGTCGATCTCCGAGCTGAAGGGCAAGACGATCTCCGTGCCGTTCGCCTCGACCTCGCACGGGCTTCTGCTCCGGGCCATCAAGGCGCAGGGTTGGGATCCCGATAAGGACGTGACGATCACGGCGCAGGCGCCCGAAGTCGCCGGCACGGCCTTGCAGTCGAACCAGATCGACGCGCATGCCGATTTCGTGCCCTTCGCCGAGCTGTTCCCGTGGCGCGGCTTCGCACGCAAGATCTATGACGGATCGCAGGCCAACGGGCCCACGTTCCACGGTGCCCTCGTCGACGCCGCATACGCGGAGAAGTATCCCGAGATCGTCGTCGCGTATCTGCGCGCTGCGCTCGAGGCGGACCGCCTGTTCCAGGAGGAGCCCGAGAAGTATTCCGAGCTGATCGCCAAAGTCTCCGGCGTCGATGCCGAGGTCAACTACCTCTTCCATGGTCCGCTCGGACTGCAGACGCGCGACCTCACGTGGAAGCCGGAGTATCGTCAGGCTGTCGGCACGTCCATCGACACGCTGAAGCTCCTGAAGAAGGCCGACCAGGGCCTCGACGTCGATAAGTTCGTCGTCGACAAATACATCCGCGAAGCCTTCAAGCAGGCCGGCCTCGACTATGAGGCGAGCCTCAAGAACTACGACCAGTTGCCGCTCAAGGCGAAGGACGCAGCTACCGGCGAGGAGATCAAGGACTTCAAGCGCGTCGCCCAGATCTGGGTGAAGGACGAGCCCCTCATTCGCCACTACGCGACTGCCGAAGGTGCACTGAAAGCGCTCAAGACGCTCGAGGCCGAGGGCAAGACGGCACGGGTGTTCTACGCGCAGGACCGCGAAAGCGGGATCAAGCTGCTCGGTGCGCAGGCCTGGTTCGTTCGTGCCGATAACGGCGAGGTCAGCGCCTTCCTGCTGAAGGAGCAGGCCGAGAAGTGGGCGCAGGCCAACGGCGGCAAGGTGCTGGATTACAACGGCGCTCGCGCCGCAGTCCTCGCCTCGAACTGAGGCAGACGCCTTGCAGTCCAACCATGATGCCGGCTGGCGCCGGTGGATACTCAGGGCGGTCTCGATCGCCGTCTGCCTCCTCGCGTGGCAGACGGCATCGGTCCATCATCTCAATCTCGGCTTCGTAAGCTTCGTCAATGTGCCGCCGCCGACGGAGGTGCTGGAAGCGGCGGTAGATCTGGCGCAATCGCCGAAGTCCCTCAATCACATCACCAGCAGCCTGCGCCGCGTCGCCATCGGTTTCACCATCGCCGCCGTGCTCGGCGTGCTGCTCGGCCTCGCCATCGGCCGCTCGCGACGTCTCGGCGATATCCTGCTGCCGCCGCTCGAGCTGCTACGCCCCATCCCGGCGGTGGCGTGGATACCGCTGGCGGTTCTCATGTTTCCCTCCTCGGAGGGCTCGATGATCTACATCACCTTCATCGGCGCATTGTTTCCCATCCTGCTCAGCACCATTCACGGCGTCGAGCACGTCGATCCGCGCCTCATCGCTTCGGCAAAGAGCCTCGGCGGCACGCGTTTCGCCATCCTGCGCGAGGTGACCCTGCCGGGCGCTGCGCCCGCCATCTTCACCGGCCTCGCCATCGGCATGGGAACGTCGTGGTTCTGCCTCGTCACGGCGGAGATGATCTCAGGGCAGTTCGGCATCGGGTACCACACCTGGGAATCCTACGTCATTCAGCGCTATCCCGACATCATCGTCGGCATGGCAGTCATCGGCATCCTGGGCATGGGCTCGAGCCTGCTGCTGCGGCAGCTCGGACGCCTGCTCACACCCTGGCACAGCGAGGACACGCGATGAGCGGACAGGAGAGGATCGCCTTCAGCGATACGGGCCGCATCGACGCGCACAACGTCGCTATCCGCCTCGGGCGCGGCGAGAAGGCGTTCGAGGCGATCAGTGACGTGACGCTTTCCATCAAGCCCGGAGAGTTCGTGTGCCTCATCGGCCCTTCCGGCTGCGGCAAGTCCACGCTGCTCGGAGCGCTTGCCGGCCACATCGGCGTGGCGCACGGCGAGCTGAAGGTGGACGGCGACAACGTGAAGGGCCCGCACCCCGAACGGGGCATCGTGTTCCAACACCACACCCTCTTTCCCTGGAAGAGCGTGCTCAATAACGTTGCCTTCGGCCCCAAGATGCGCGGCATCGGCCGCAAGGAGCGTCACCGGCGCGCCAAGGAGATCCTGGAGCTCGTCGGCCTGCAGGATTTCATCCACCGCTATCCGAAACAGCTCTCCGGCGGAATGCAGCAGCGGGTGGAAATCGCCCGCGTGCTCGTCAACCGGCCACGCCTGCTGTTGATGGACGAGCCGTTCGGCGCGCTGGATGCGCTGACGCGCATGCACATGCAGGAGCTGCTGCTGGACCTGTGGTCGCGCGTGCGCACGACCATCATCTTCGTCACCCACGATATCGACGAAGCGCTGTTCCTCGCCGACCGCGTGCTGGTGATGAGCCATCGCCCCGGCCGCATTCTCGAGGAGATCAAGGTACCGTTCGCGCGTCCGCGCAGCGCCGAGGTCTCCGTGACGCCGGAGTTCGGCGCCCTCAAGCACCACTGCATGTCGCTGCTGCACACGCGGACGGTGAGCCCGCTTCGGCGACTGGAGCCGCTGGGCCTGGAGAACATCGAGGCGTAGCCGGCGCGGCCCAACGGACGGGCCGCGTGGCGCAGCGCCAACCACGCAGCAGCGCCACCGGGCTCAGGCGCTGATGGGCTCGCGCATGCGCTCGACCACCGGCGCGGGCACGCGATGGATGACCGGCTCGGGGCCGAGGATCATCCGCCGTACCTCGTCGGGATGGTAGGGCTTGCCGCGGGTGTTGAGGTGCCCGTGCATGGCCAGCGTCGCGCTCAGCTCGCGCAGGGACCGGCGGTCGCCGCGTTTCAGGCTGTCGCGATGCAGACGGCGCGCCAGGGCGACCGCCTCGGGGAACATCTCGCTGTAGTTCTTGCGGCGTCGCGGGCCAATTTTCGCCCGTTGCCGCTGCTCCATCGCCTCCAGCCGCTTCTCGAACTCGTGGTTGAGGGTCAGCACCTGCTCGACGACGGTTTGCCGGGCGCCGGTGATCGGCTGAGCGCCGCCTTGATCGGCAACGAGCAGCGCAATGCCGCGCCGGCTCAGCGCCACCTGTGCCACCGTCTGCACGAGGGGATCGGCCGCCATTCCGGTCGGCGTGGCGACGAGGATTGTCCGCGCGCGCCCCGTCTCGACGAGCGAGATAAGCGTGCGAAAGGCGATGCTGGTGAAGAGATCGGACAATGATGAGCCTTGGAACGCCAGCTCCGCGACGAGCTGAACGCCGGCTTCCTCGGCGAAGCGCCCCACCACCACGCTCTGCTGGTCGATGGTGAGCTGATGCAGCTCGCCGGGGTGCTCGCGAAGCAGCGCGACTGCCGGCCTCAAGGTCACATTCGCCATGTCGACATGCCCTCTGCTCGCAACTCTGAAGGTCGCACGGAGCTGAAACGAAGCCCGGCCGGCGCGCCCAATGGGAGTTGGCGGCCGGCCGGGGTCGTGCCCTCTGACCGCGTAGGACAGTCAGAGGGCTACTCGCAGGGCTCAGAAGCTGATCTTTGCGCCTGAGAACACGGTGTCGAAATCTTCCGTATCGATGGCCGCAACACCGACAGCGGTCTTCAGATCGGCCGAGTAGTGGCGGTAGGCGACGTAAAGCTGCAGCGCCGCGGCGTCGAAGTCCTGGATCGCCGCCAGGCCCCACACATCGACGTCGGAGCCGACGATGTTTGCGGTGCTCGACTGACCGAAGTCGCCGCGGAAGTACTCGCCGTAGAGCGTCGTGTTGCCGAACGGCGACCACTTGCGCTGGATACCGGCCTGGATGTTCCAGTTCGAGTACTCGTTGTCACCGGCTACAACGCTGTCGGCCAGCTCGGTCCGGCCATACGCGAAGGTAGCGAAGAGGCCACTTTCGACGTGCAGGACGCTGGCGGAGCCGCCGAGTGTGGTGCCCCGGTCATCGCCTGCGTTGCTCGATCCGCCGAACTTCTGCGTATTGTCGGTGATCTCGCCATAGCTGATGCCGGCGGACAGCTTGAAGCCGTGGTACTCGCCGTCATAGCGCAGCGCTACGGCCCAGAAATCGTCCTCGCCCCAGTTGGCCGAAGCCACGAAGCCGGCAAACTCCGGCGAGTCGTAACGCACGAGATTATAGCGATCGCCTTCGCCGACGCCGGTCGTCTGGCCGCGGGTCAGGCCGTTCCACGTCACGCCGGCAGAGTTTCCGTTGGCACTGTTGACCAGGTTGAAGGCGCCGTTGGGCGTGAAGATCGTGATCGGCTTGTCGACGAGGATCGATTTGGCCAGCGTCACCTCGGTGATACCGTCATTGACGGCCGATGTCTGACCCACCGTCACCTTACCTAGGCTCTTGCTCTCCAAGAACCAGGCGCTGTGGCGGAGGGTGAGCGCACCCACGCCTGCCTGCTCGATGGCGGTGTTGCTGGCCTGCGCGTTGGAGGCCACACCGATCTCGAGGATGTAACCGGCCGTCCAGTCGTTGTTGATCTTGGCCTTGCCGACGAAGCGGAAGCGCGACGGGTCGCTGCCGTTGGTCGTTACATAGGTGTTGCTCTCGTTACCGTCGTCCCACCACTGCACGGCATTGTTCACAAAGCCGGAAATGGTCAGCGAGACCTTCCGGTTGCCTTTGCGGGCCGTGGTTGCCTCGAGCTCGGCGACGCGTTCCTCCAGGTCGGCGACGCCGTCCGATCCAAGGTCCGCCGCGAGTGCAGGCGCAGCCGCAAGAAACACTCCGGCACTTAGAGCCCACCCAAGGTGGACCCTACCCCGTACTCCCCCATACATCACGAACTCCTAACGCTACAGTTTACGCCACTACCCGCGGCACTTTCGTTTCCGGCGACATTTGCAGTTACGCGTCGCCGAGAGCGTCAGGACTAGCGATTGGAGTTTTTTCTCAAAACCAACAATTAATGCGCAGCTTATAATCCATAATAAAAACGCGCTGCATGTCCGGCGCACCGTCGCCGCCTTTTTCATTTGTAAAACAGAAGCTTGCTTACCGGTGCGTGCGCCAGTTTTTGCGCTGCAGCTTTTTGGCAACAAATACCGGCCATTTGCTGGTGCCAATGCATCATATAATTGGCGGCATAAAAGAATGAAAACAGCTCCATTATCGCGAATTGAAACGGGCGATCTCATAAGAACGGATTACAAGTCCAATTTATAAGACGCGCTGCGGCATATCGGCTCATGTGCCCGTTCTGTAGGTGATTCGTCAGGGTCGAGTGCCCGTGCCAGCCCAATCGGACAGCGGGCAGCGCCGTAATAACGAATAATCGAATTTCGCACGGGAGAAGGATCGCGACTGGGCGCGCGACGTCCATGCTTATTTTGCGGAATGCCGCACATCATAGCGGAGCGCGAAGCATATATTGAAAGCGGCGCACGTAAATTATCCGGCTATTTGCGCGGCGGCCGAAGAGGCGGTAGCGAAAGAATAGACATTATCCCGCCGCCCGCCTGGCGAGCGCGGCGCTAGGACGGCACATGGTGTTACCATCAGCAAAGGGGCACGCTCGCCGGCCCCGCGGCGAAAACGGGCAAGAATGCCGGATGCGCGGGGCGCTAAAGGATCGGTGTTTCTCAGGGGGGACCGGAATAGAAAACGGCGCGTGGCGGCCGGCCAGGGCCAGCCCGGCGGCAATCAGCCGTGCGGCCCGAGGCTCGACAGCACCATGTAGACGACGGCTTCCTCGTCGCCGAGATTGTGCAGCCCATGCAGGGCATCGGCGGCGAAGAGCATCGCGTCGCCTGCCGCCAGGGTCACCGTGTCCTCCCCGGGGATCGTCACCATGACGATGCCCACGGCGACCGCGATGTGCGCCCAGGCGCCCGCCGGACCGCGCTCCATCTGCTCGAAGTGACCGCGCGCCAGCACGACCTCGAAGAACTCTACGCCGGTGACATCCGCGCGCGACAGGGCGCGGGCCACGTACTTGCCGTCGCTCCCTTGCACCGTCCTCGCCCTGGATCGGCGCATCACCTTGGTGCTCGGCGTCTGCTCGGCCGCAAGCAGGCTTGGCAGCTCCACGTCCAGCGCTTCTGCCAGTCTGGCCAGCAGGCCGACGGTAGGCGTGCTCTTGCCGGTTTCGATCTGCCCGATCATGCCGCGGCTGACGCCCGAGATGGCCGCCAGCTTTTCCAGGGACAATCGCTGGCGCGCACGTAGACGGCGCAGGTTGGCGCTTATAACGGAGACGAGCGCCAGTTTCGGCTGCGCCGGCTCATCGGCGAAAGCGGAAGCCGCGTCTGCGCGCTCTGGCTCGTAGGCTGCGAGCCCATCATGGTCGGCCATGCGCTCTGTTCCCACTCGCCATCCACGTCCCACACGCGCGCCCGTCGTGCCGGGCGTTCGTCGCCGGCCGATGCTCGGTCGCTTGCCAAGATATTTAGTGCTGCGTCCGTCATGCCGACCGCACCTGGTCGGCTCCAGCATCACGGACAACCGCGCCCCTCAATCGACGACTAGCGCCGACGATGCGCCAATTCAAACAACAATAAGTGCAGTCCATATATCGCCGGACCTGCGGCGGTTCGGCAGCTACGCGCCGTTGACACCGACGAAGCTCGCCGCTGTTGCATGTCTGCGTGCGCTTTTCGCGCTGCTCGACAACGCGCCAGCCGGTCATGAGCCGACACGCATTTCCCGGCACTGCACGGATGGCATATAAGCTAATCACAACTCCTTCATTCAATGCTGCGGTCCGACCACATACTTTGTGCGCTCGGCGGAATCATCGGGGGCGTGGGATGGATGTTGACAGCGGCATGTGCTTGTCCGGTGCGCGCGCGTCATGAACTTCCGGCAGCTCCGCATCTTTCGTGAAACCGTTCGATGCAACTACAATCTCACCGAGGTGGCCAACACCCTGCTGACGGCGCAGTCCGGCGTCAGCAAGCACGTCAAGGATTTCGAGGATGAGCTCGGCGTGGAGCTGTTCGTCCGCCGGGGCAAGAGGCTGCTCGGGCTGACGGAGGCCGGCAAGGAGGCCGTCGGCATCATCGAGCGGATCCTCATCGAAAAGCAGAACCTGTCCGAGATCGGCAAGCGCATGTCCGCCGACAACGAGGGCACGTTGCGCATCGTGACGACGCACACCCAGGCGCGCTACACGCTGCCGCCCATCGTCGCCCGCTTCAAGCAGACCTTCCCCAACGTGCGCTTCGTGCTCAACCAGGCGAGCCCGCGCGACATCGCGGCCATCCTGCTGGAGGGCGACACCGATCTGGGCATGGCGACGGGCACCATGGACGGCATCGAAGGGCTGGCGACATTTCCCTATTCCACCTGGAACCATGCCGTGATCGTTCCGGAGGGCCACCCGCTGCTGCAGATCCCGTCTCCGAGCCTCAGCGACATCGGCGAATGGCCGCTGATCACCTACGACGAGGGCCTGACCGGCCGCGAGCTGGTGGACGAGGCCTTTGCCCGGCAAGGCGTCGTGCCCGACATCGCCGTGACCGCGCTCGATGCCGACGTGATCAAGGCATATGTGGAGACGGGGATCGGGGTTGGCGTCATCGCCGAGATCGCCTTCGATCCCGAACGCGACGGCAAGCTGCGCCGCATTGGAGATGAGCAACTGTTCGCGCCGAGCACGTCGATGATCGGCCTGCGCCGCGGGCGGCACCTGCGCGGCTACGTTTACCGCTTCATCGAGCTTTGCGCGCCGAACCTGTCCGAAGCCCGGGTCAAAGCGGCCCTGTAGGTCGCGTCATCGACAGCGATGGCTAACATTCAGGCGCCGGCAAGCCGCGACAGCGCCCAGCGAACGTTCTTGCGCACATCCGCGTCCGGATCGCCGGCAGCTTGCTCGAGCTGCGCACGCGTCTGCGGGCTGGCCAGACGTCCGAGCACGGCCGCGGCCTCCTTGCGCAGGTTCGCCTCGGGGTGGGCCAGGCTGTCGGCGATGCGAGGCGCCGCCTCCACGCAATCGAGCTGGCCGAGGCTGCGGATCGCCTTCAGACGCACCTGCCAGAAATCGTCATCCAGAACGCCGATGAGCGCGCGCGCGTCGACACCGGCACCCTTGCTGAGGCCCAGCGTTTCCGCCGCGCTCTCCCGCACCGGCCACTCGGCGTCTTGCAGCGCCCGCGTAATCGTCTCCACGGCGCCGCGCGTTTGCGAGAAGCCGAGCGCACTGACGGCCGTGCGGCGCACGGTGGCATCGGCGTCGCGCGCCGCTGCCTGCAGTGCCGGCACGCTGTCCTCGCGTTTCAGATAAGCAATGACACCCACTGCCTGGGCGCGGACCTCGGCTTCTTCGTCCTGCAGCGCCTCGATGGCCGGGCCCCAGGCGAGCTGGGATCGCAGCTCCTTGAGGCCGCGCAGCAGAGCCGCACGCACCGCGGGCTGCGGGTCGCCTAGCCCCGCGATGATGGCCGGAGCCGCCGCCGGCTCTTTCAGCTCGCTGAGGCTTTCCGCCGCTAGCCGCGCCACCTGCGCATCGGCATCGCGAACCAGGCGCACCAATCCTTCGGCGGCAGGCCCACCGTCGAACGTGGCGAGCCCCTGCGCCACCTGCTGCCGGACGCCGGCATCCTCGTCCGCGACGTGCCGCAGCAGCAGGGCGAGCGCTTCCGGCTCCCCGCTGTCGGTGGCGGTCAGTATGGCCACGCGCCGGCGCTGCGCGTCCGGCAATGCCGCGTCGGCGGCCAGCGCTTCCATGTCGACGAAGCTCTCGAAGAGATTGGATGTCACGTCGCGGCGCTCCGCAGCTCGGCGGATTCGCCCGGGCGCGTGCGCTGCCGATAGTAGAGGTCCTTATCCTCCTCGGCGATGGGCACGACGTAAGGGTCGATGGCTCGCTTCTCGACGTGCATGCGGCCGTCCACTTTGCCGAGCAGAGAGTGGCACAGCCAATCGGCATCGTTGCGCTGCGGATAGTCGGTGCGCAGGTGGTAAAGCCCCCACCGGCTCTCGGTGCGGAACAGCGATGCGGTGGCCGCCATGTCGGCGCAATCGAGGATGGAAGCGGCCTCCAACGCACGCATCAGCTCGTGCGCGTTGCGCGCCATCATGCCGTGCGACAGATCCTCTCGCACCTCGGCGAAGCGCTGCTGGGCCAGCTCATACTTGCGTGGCACTTTCGGCGGCTGCAGGTAATCGTTCACCAGCCGCCGTGTCTTGTACTCGACCTGGTTCGGCGGAATGCCATTGTCGCGGCGGGTCGGCGCCAGCACGCGCTCGCGCTCACGCGCCACATCCTCGCTGTCGAAGTCCGCAAGATCGACCTCTCCGGCAAAATCGATGGCGTCCTCGCCGGCGATCGAGCCATTGGTGAAGGCGCCGAGCATATAGCTGTGCGGCACGCTCGCCATGTCGCCGGCGGCGTAGAGGCCCGGCACCGTCGTGCGCGCGAACTCGTCGACGAACACGCCGGAGGCGCTGTGCCCGGAGCAGAAGCCGATCTCGGAGATGTGCATCTCGATCATCGATGCGCGGTAGTCGGTGCCGCGCTGCTCGTGGAACGTGCCGCGCGAAGGCCGCTCGACTTTGTGCAGGATGCCTTCGATCTCGGCGATGGTGCTCTCGTGCAGATGATTGAGCTTCAGGAACACCGGTCCCTTGCCCGACTGCAGCTCGTTGTAGAACTCCAGCATCATTTGCCCCGACCAATAGTCGCAGTCGATGAAGCGATGGCCCTCGTTGTTGGCGGTGTAGGCGCCGAACGGTCCGGCGACATAGGCGCACGCCGGCCCGTTGTAGTCCTTGATCAGCGGATTGATCTGGAAGCACTCGAGGTTCGCCAGCTTGGCACCCGCGTGATAGGCCATGGCGTAGCCGTCGCCCGAGTTGGCGGGGTTCTCGTAGGTGCCGAACATATAGCCGGAGGCGGGCAGCCCCAGGCGGCCGGCCGCTCCCATGCACAGGATCACCGCCTTGGCGCGGATGACGAGAAACTCGCCGGTCCGCGTGTTGACCGCAACGGCTCCGGCAATGCGTCCGTCAACGCCTGTCAGCAGGCGCGTCGCCATGAAGCGGTTGGAGATAAGTAGCTGCGCGCGCCGCAACTGCCGGTACAGCGCCCGCTTGACGGTGTCGCCGTTCGGCATCGGCAGCACGTAGGTGCCGAGGTGATGCACCTTCTTCACGGCGTAGTCGCCGTTCTCCGTCTTCTGAAACTTGATGCCGAAGCGGTCCAGCTCCTCGATCACGCCGAAGCAGCGCTCCGCGTACTTGAGCACGGGCTTCTGGTCGACGATGCCGTCATTGGCGATGGTGATCTCGCGCACATACTGCTCGGGCGTCGCGTAGCCGGGGATGACGGCGTTGTTCAGCCCGTCCATCCCCATGCAGATGGCGCCGGACCGCTTCACGTTCGCCTTTTCGAGCAGGATGACCTTGGCGCCCGGACGCCGCAGCTTCGCCTTCAGCGCCGCCATGGGGCCCGCCGTTCCGCCCCCGAGCACGAGCACATCGCAGCTCACTTCCGATATGCCGTCCACGAGTTGATCGATCGCCACGGATTCCCTCACGACTTGGCAAATTGCAAGGCTGCGATTCTACGCAGTCATCCCGCCGGATAGGCAGCAACTAATTGCTTCAAGCGGCTCCTCGCCAATGCGAGCCTGACACCAACTTTGCAGCGCGGAGCCATATTCATTGCAGGTGCTGAGTGCAGAACCAACGAGCGACGGCCAGGCTCTGACGTGCGTGATCGCCGACGGTACGCGACGCGAGCTCAGTGCAGCGTTGCTTTGGAAGCGCTGCCCCTCGGCGCAAGGCCGCGTTCGTCGTGAGCGAGGGCTGCATCATACGCCTCCGGATGGGCTCCACATCCGCGCCGTGCATGCCATCGGCGTATACGGCGTCAACATCGCTTTCTCGGACGGGCACGACCGCGGCATATACCCATGGACGTACCTCGCCGAGCTGGCGCAGCAGCCGCAAATGCAGGACTTCATCATCTATTGAAGGCGTGACGGCGCATGACCCTCGCAACCACCTACACAGTCGTGCCGGTAGAGGTCGACAACGGCAAGTGCATCGCCGACAAGGGCTGCACCGTGTGCGTCGACGTGTGCCCGCTGGACGTGCTGCGCATCAGCGAGGTCACCGGCAAGGCGTACATGGCCTACGACGAGTGTTGGTACTGCATGCCCTGCCAGGCCGACTGCCCCACCGGCGCCGTGACCGTGAGCATTCCCTACCTGCTGAAGTGAGCCCTCAGCCCGCGGCATAGGCCTCGCGAAAGCCGCGCGGGTTGCGGATGGCGATCGACTGCGCCCGCACCTCCACGTATCCATCGCGCTCGAAGCGCGCCAGCGTCGCCGTCACCCATTGGCGTGTCGAGCCGATGATGGCCGCAAGCTGCTCGTGCGTCACATGGCGGGGCACCTCGTCCTCGGCTCCCGGTCCGGCAGCGGCGCTGCGTTCGGCGAGTGCCAGCAGCAGCTCCGCCAGGCGTCCGCGCGCCGGCTTCGTCGCCAGTATCTGTGCCAGCGAGGAATAGCAGCGGCCCTTCACGATCAGCGCATCGATCAGCCCCATCGCTAGGTCAGGATCTGCCGCGGCCAGCGCGCGCAAGGCGTTGCCCGGCATCCACGAGACGACGCACGGCGTTGCCGCTTCCGCCGACCAGACGTGAATGCCGCGCCCGAACAGCTCCGGGCCGCCGACGAAGTGCCCCTCGCTCCAGTAGGCGAGCGTGATCTCCTTGCCCGACGGGCCGGCATAGAACGTGCGCACCGAGCCTTTCTCGATGACGAAGATGCCGGAATGGGGCTGCCCCTGCTCAAACACGGGATCGCCGACAGCGAGGCGCAACGTGGTTCCGCGGGAGCGGACCGCATCGCGCACGGACTGCGGCAGCCTGTCGGTGAGTTGCGGGCTGTCGGGTGGCGCCTCGTGCTCGTCGATCAGGAACAGGGCGTGTCCCCGCGGAGCGGCAGGAGCTGTCGTCGGAGCCGAGTTTCTGGCGGCGGCGTGCATGGACGGTCCTTCTGCTGATGCGAACCTCTATCTGCCGCGCTGCAGCACCGTTCGCATAAGAAGAAATTCTGCGTAGCTTGTGACTTATTTATGCTTGCGGCCAGCGCTGCGGCTGCCGCCCCGCGTCGGCGTAGCGGACGCATGTCGCACATGGAGAAGGAAGTCTCGGCGAGGCCGTCGATCACCTGAGCTGGCGCTCAGAGGCACGGTCGGCAGCCTCGCCGATGGCTTGTGCACGGGATGACGATCCCGGCAGCATTCGAACCTGCGATCCTCAAACCTTTGCCGCACAGGGCGGCGCGTAGATCCGACGGCACACCCGGCCGGCCCGTCTAACCGAGCCACCGCCGCGGCGACCGCCGGAGAGCCCTATTGCGTGAGTGTCCCCGGATCGACGTTCGCTTTCACGAGGCCATTTTCGACCGCTGCCTTGGCGCGCTCCGCCAGCAGCTTCTTGAACGCGTCGTCGATTTCGATCTTGATGTCCTCGCGCTTGGTGGCCGCGTACAGCGGGTTTTCGTTGGCGAGCTTTTTCACCACCTCCGGCTTGAGCCGCAGCGCCTCCGCGAACCAGGTCGCCGACTGATCGGGGTTCGTGGCGATATACAGCACCGTGTCTTTCAACGCCTCGACGTAGCGCTTCACGGCATCCGGGTTGTTGTTGAGGTATTCGGTGCGAACGATGGACGTGAAACGGAACGGCCAGGTCTCGATCTTTTTCGCCCCGAGTCTGTCCTCGAGGCCGAGGACCTGCGGCTGCCGGATGCTGGCCGCGTCGACAAGGCCCTTCTCGAGGGCCGCCGGAAGCTCGTTCGGCTGCAGGTTGACGAGCTCGACGTCCGTCTTGGGATCCAGCTTGGCCGCCTTGAGCGACAGGATGAGATCGAGGTGCGATTCGGAATTGAACGAGACGCCGATCTTCTTGCCCTTGAGATCGGTCAGCGTCTTGGCTGGGCTATCCTTGGGCACCAGCAGAGAATGGCTCGACTGGCCTAGGGTGGCTACGAATTTGATCGTGCCCGGCGCCTTCGCCGATAGGTTGAGCGGCGGCAGCAAGCTCGTCACGACCGCGTCGAGCTGACCGGAGACGAGACCTTCCATCATCGGAGGCCCGTATTGGAAGCCGGTGAACTCGGCGGCCAGCTGATGCTTTGGCGCGATGCCCGCTTTTTCCAGAACGATCGGAACCTGGCCGTTCATGCCGGACGGATACCCGATGCGGATCTTCGTATCCTCGGCCTGCGCCGCACCGAATGCCAGCGCACCGAAGACACCCGTCATGGCGGCGCGGAGTGCGAATAGGCGTAGTGGTGACATTGTCAGTTCATCCTTTGTCAGTGAGGGTGGTTCCAGGGAACGATGACGCGCCGTTCGAGGACGCCGAGAGCGCCGATCATCACTGCCCCGAGCAGGCCGATGACGGTCATGCCGACGAGCACGCGAGGAGTTTCGAGGCTCAGGCGGCTGATCTGAATCATGTAGCCAAGGCCCGACTGGGCGGCGATGAGCTCGGCCGTGACGACCGCCATCCAGGCTTGTCCGAGTCCGATGCGAAGACCGGTGACGATCATCGGCAACGCCGACGGCAGCATGACAGTTACCAGCAAGGCGCCCGGGCCTGCGCCGAGGGATCGCGCGGCATTGACGTGCTCGTGCTGCAACGACGTCCCACCGGCAAACGCGTTGAGGAAGATCGGAAAGAACGCCGCGATGGAGGTAATGAAATAGCTTGGCGGATCGCCCAGCCCCATCCAGAGGATTGCCAGCGGAATCCAGGCGATCGGCGGGATCGGCCGTATCAGCGCGATCAGAGGCATGACGAGACCGCGCAGCACGCGGGAGTACGCCAGGATCAGCGCCAGCGGCACTGCGATGCCCGAAGCGATGAAGAAGCCAGCGAATACGCGGAAGATGCTCGCCCGCACATCCCCTAACAGCGAGCCGTCTGTCAGCAGCTCTGCATAGGTGCTGAGGACCGCCAGCGGCGAGGGCAGCAGAACCTCGTTGTTGAGCTTGGCTGCCGCCAGTGCCCAGAGACCCGTGAAGATCGCCAGGCCGGCCGTCCCGAGCAACAGAGCCGATCCCGTCGACGCATACCGGCGCAATATCCCCTTCATCGGAACGACTTCCGCGCCTCGGTGCGGATGATGTCGGCGATCTCGCGCCGGCGCTCGATGAATTTCGCGTCGTCCATGATGTCGGTCGCACGGGGACGCGGGAAAGGAATTGCAAACTCCTGGGCGATTCTGCCCGGGAACGCCTGCATGACCACGACGCGGTCGGCGAGGAAGATCGCTTCCTCGATATCGTGCGTAACGAAAACGACGGTCGGGCGAAATCTGTCCCAGATCGACAGCAGCTCTTCCTGCATGAGGGATCGGGTCTGCGCGTCGAGCGCGCCGAACGGCTCATCCATCAGTAGGACCGGCGGCCGCGTTGCGAGCGCACGTGCGATACCGACGCGCTGCTGCATCCCGCCGGAGAGGCTCGATGGCCACGCGTTGGCGACGGCGCCGAGCCCGACGGTATTGAGCAGCTCCTGGGCGATGCGCCGCGGATCAGGCATGCCGAGCCGGCGGGGACCGAAGGCGACATTGTCGAGCGCTGTCATCCACGGAAACAGCGAGTGCTTTTGGAAGACGACACCGCACTTGGCCGACGGCGCACTCAGCGGCTCCCCGTCGAGGTAGACTGTTCCGCGCGTCGGCGGGCAAAAGCCGGCCATGACGTTCAGCAGCGTCGACTTTCCGCAGCCGCTTGGTCCGAGGAGAGCAACGAAATCGCCCGGGCCTATGGAGAGCGAAACGTCCTCCACGGCGGTGATGGCGCGCGCATTGAAACGCACCGTTACGTTGTCGAGATGGAGACGGGGCGTCGCTTCGATGGTCGCAGCGTCGTCGCTACCGACGACGTGGAGATGCGCGACGCGCGCAGCGGGCGGCGTCGCCGCAGGGAGCCGTGTCGCGCGAAAGTCATTTGGCGAGGTCCGTCGCGCCACCGGTGTTCCCCGCCCTCGAAGTTGATCGCCTGACCACTAACGTCAGTTAACCAGGGCGTGAACGAAGAAATCGTGCGAACCATAGCAGCCCAGGCGCAAAGCGCTGCTCGCCTCTCGTGCGCGCCCGCCGTAGCTAAAGCGGCGCGCGCGAATGACGTTTACGCGGGCTTGAACGGCTTGCTGAACTCGAGCACGCGCTCTGCGGGCGCATACCAACCCTGCGGCCGGTAACTGTCATCGTGCAGATAACACCGGACGCGTACCAGCGGAGATCCGGCGGTGAACGTGAAATGCCTGCTCATGGGAGGGCAGGTGACGAACGAATGGTACTTGGAGAGCTGCGCGCAATTGACGAAGTTCGTTCCCCACTTGCGCTCGACGTGGCTGCGGCCGCTCACGACATCGTCGGGGTAAGTATGCGTATGACCGCCCAGCCAGAGGTCGACCGCGCCCGGGTTTTCAGCAAGGTACCGCTCGAAGCGCTGCGCCTTCGGCTCGTCGTCCACGAAGTAGAGATACGATGCGCCTTCGGGCACGCCATCGACCCCGTGATACCGCCCGTGCCGGTAACGGCCGTCCGGATAGCGCGAGACGCCCTCGTAGTCGCCGGACGCCACTGTCGTCTCGCGCAGCATGTGGTGATGGACGCTGACCACGATCTCGTCGCTCCTGCGCGCCTCATCGACGTGCGCCTGCCACCATTCCCACGTCTCGCCGGTCACCGCGCCGGCCGGTGAGCCGCCGCCCGACTCCTGCCGGCCCACCGGGTACGGCAAGTCGTTGCGGTCGCTCATCATGAGGAAGCGGATGTTGCCCACCTTGAACGCGTAGCGCTCCCAGGTGCCTTCGATCGGATAGGGGCGGCGGCTTGGATCGACGCCGGAAGTTTCCGGGTGCTCGCCGACGGGATCGATCCATTTGCGGAACCACCAGTTCGCCGGCTTGCCCAGGCTCGATGCGGCAGCGCCGGGCGAGGCGTCGTGATTGCCCGCCACCGGGTAGATTTGCTCCCGGCGATGGTGCTTCAAAACGCCGAGCTGGCGCACGACCTCCCGGCCCTGATCATCGTTGGGAAGATCCCACAGACCCGCGTTGTCTCCAAGGTCGAGCGCGATGTCCCACCGGAACGATGGCCCGCCGAGCTCGCCGCCTTCCTCCGACTGGCGCAGCGCGTTGGCGAGGCTCTCCGGGTAGCCCGCGGGAGGGACGAACCCCATGCCATTGCGGATGGCAGAAGAGACGGCACGGTCGGTGGCAACGTGGGCGTCGGAAAAGACCCATAGGTGGAAGGTCTCAGCCTCGCCATTGGCGCTGGCGGGTCGGTCGCTCATGGTGCCCCCGGGTGCAATTCGCGCCCCATGTGCCGGCTGGCCGTACGCGAGACAAATATTAGATCGTGAATTGTTTGCCACTTTTTCTGCTTTGCGCGCTTAGCCGCCCGCCGCAGTTAAAGGGAGAGAGAGGGGCAGCCCCACGTGCGGCTCCGCCACCTGGGGCATCGGGTCTCAGGGGGCGTCAGGGGTAGGCGAGGAGGCGCTCGACCGGCGGCCACACCTCGCAAGCCCGCCAGGACACTATGGGGTGGGGTAGAGACGCGATTTCTGCCGGCGGCATCAATCCGCCCATTTCCTGCCATTCGGCCCGGCGATAAACCGAGTGTCCTCAAGAGCACATTGGGGCCGCGGCCGGTCAGCCAATCGAGGTAGCGCGATTTGACACTTGATCGCGACGAGCACGGACTGGCATCAAACGGGGGGCCCATGACATCACAGATCGAGTTTCGATGACGCAATCAGCAGTTAGGCGTTTTGGACTGTCCCCCATTGCAATTGTGGCGGCCGTTGCCGCACTGACGTCGCTGACGACCGAAGTCAGTGCGCGACAGTCCGCTCGCCCGGCAGAGACGACGGCGGAGCGGGAAGCCGGCGAGCCGATCATGGCGATCGTGACGATCAAGTCCCAGCAGGTCACATTTTATGACGCCGACGGCTGGATCCTAAAGGCGCCGGTCTCAACCGGGGTCAAGGGTCGCGAAACGCCGGCCGGCATCTTTGCCGTTCTCGAGAAGGATCTGGACCACCACTCGAGCCTCTATGACGACGCCTCGATGCCGCACATGCAGCGCCTCACGTGGAACGGCATCGCGCTGCACGGCGGCCCCCTGCCCGGATATGCCGCCTCGCACGGCTGCGTGCGGATGCCGTACGGGTTTGCGGCGAAGCTGTTCGACAAGACGCGGATCGGGATGCGGGTGATAATCTCCCCGGACGAGGCTGCTCCGGTCGAGTTTTCCCACGCGGCGCTGCTGGTGCCGAATGCCGAGGCGGTCGCCGCCGCGCCGCAGCGTGCCGAGACGCTCGCCCGCGAGGCAGCCGAGGCCGCCAAAGCAGCCGACGAAACGAAGAAGCTCGTCAAGCAGGCAGCACGCGAGGAGGCTTCTGCAAAGGCCTCGCTGCGTAAGCTCGAGCGGCTCAAGTCATCCGCCGACGAAGATCTGGCCGACGCCGAAAAGGCCGTCGCCGCCGCCAAGACGGACGAGGCCAAGGCGCGCGCCGAGGAAAGGAAGCTCAAGGCCGCGACCAAGGCAACCGAAGCTGGCGCAAAGCTCGACGCGGCCAAGGCGGATGCATCCTCGAAGATCGATGCCGCGGTCAAAGCGGCAGTTGCCGCCAAGGAGGCAGCAACCAGAAAGGCCGACACCGCGAAAGCGGCGGACGATGCAAAGCTCGCGCTCGATCCGGTCTCGGTCTACATCAGCCGCGCGACGCAGAAGCTCTACGTGCGGCGGAACACGCACAAGCGGTGGCCGGACGGCGGCGAGGTCTTCGATTCGTCCATCGAGGTTCCGGTCACGATCCGCGATCCCGACAAGCCCATCGGCACGCATGTGTTCACGGCGATGGCGCCCAACGACACGGGCCTTCGGTGGGCGGCGGTCACGATCGACAATGGGGACGACGCCAAGAACGCGCTCGATCGGGTCAGCATCCCGAAGGAGGTGCTGGATCGCATCGCGCCGACCGCGCTGCCGCGATCCTCGATCATCGTCTCGGACGAGCCGCTGAGCCGCGAGACCAACTATCGGACCGAGTTTGTCGCGGTGCTGAGCAATCAGCCCCAGGGCGGCTTCAAAACGCGGCGGCCTACGCCTCCGGTCGATGTTTTCGCTTCCGGCGGCAGCTCATGGCAGCCCGGCTTCTTCAGCTTCTTCGGTCAGCCGAACCCCAGCCCGAGGCCCGGCGACAGGCGGCGGCGCGGGCGCAGCAATCAAGTGCAGCAAGGCTTTTGGTAGTAGGCGGTCGCGCGCCGATCTGCGCCCCGTTGACGGCTCAGTAGTCTCTGCATCTCCGCACAAGCAGGCGCCGCGCATCGGTCCTGATCGGCCTTTGCGCGCACCCGCTGCCAACCAACAGCCTTGTCCAGGTCGGCGCTAGGCACGCGGGTGCCACCGGTCGCGGAGTCGTGCTAATGGCCCTACTGCCACGAGCAAGGCCCAGATGTCCGAACGACCGCTCCCATTGTCGATACTGATCATCGATGAGAACCGCCTGCGGGCGGCGGTCATCGAGGATGGCCTGCGTGATGCCGGCTACGACCGCCTGACCGTGGTGCACGACGTCGTCGGCATCGCGCGCAAGATCGCCGAGACGGCGCCGGACGTCATCGTCATCGACCTGGAGAATCCGAACCGCGACGTGCTGGAGAGCATGTTCCAGCTTTCGCGCGCCGTGCAGCGTCCCATTGCCATGTTCGTCGACCGCTCCGATCAGGCATCCATCGAGGCGGCGGTGGAGGCCGGCGTTTCGGCCTACGTCGTAGACGGGCTGAAACGCGAGCGCGTGAAGCCGATCGTGGACATGGCGATCAGTCGCTTCAACGCCTTCGCACGCATGGCGCGCGAGCTCGAGGAGGCGCGCTCGCAGCTCGAAAGCCGCAAGTTGATCGACCGGGCGAAAGGCATCCTGATGGCGACGCGCGGCATGAGCGAAGCCGACGCCTACGCGCTCCTGCGCAAGACGGCGATGAACCAGAACCGCAAGATTTCCGACATCGCCGAGAGTCTGATTACGGCCGCGGGGCTTCTCGCCCCTCCGGAGGAGTGACGCGCGTGGGCAAGAGCTACGAGATTGTTGCCGGCTTCATGCCGCTGCTCGACAGTGCCATCCTCGTCGCCGCGAAGGAAAAGGGCTTCGCGCAAGCCGAGGGTGTCGACCTGACGCTGGTGCGGGAGACATCCTGGGCGAGCATCCGCGACCGCATGGCGGTGGGTCACTTCCAGGTGGCGCATCAGCTCGCACCGATGCCGATCGCCGCCAACCTCGGCCTCACGCCGCTGGCGGCGAAAACGATTGTGCCTATCGCCCTCGGGCTCGGCGGCAACGCCATCACCGTGTCGAACGCTTTGTGGGCCGCGATGGTCGAGCACGGCGCGCGGTCAGACCTCGATCCGGGCGCAGCCGGACGCGCGTTGCGCACCGCGATCACCGGGCATGCCAAAAGCTCCAGCGAGCTGCTGCGGTTCGCGGTGGTGCACCCGTTCTCGGGCCACAACTACGAGCTTCGCTATTGGCTGGCCGCGTGCGGCATCGAACCGGACCGCGCCATCGAGATCGTCTTTGTGCCGCCACCGTTGATGGCCGATGCATTGGCCGCGCGCACAATCGACGGCTACTGCGTCGGCGAGCCGTGGAGCACGGCCGCGGCGGTGGCAGGCGTCGGACACATCGCCACCGTCAAGGCCGCGATCTGGCGCTCGAGGCCGGAGAAGGTGCTGGGCGTCGCAGCGGCCTGGGCGGAGCAGGAGCCGGGCGCGCTCGATGCTTTGCTGCGCGCGCTCTACCGCGCGGCGCAATGGTGCGGGGCCGCCGAGAACCATGGCGAGCTGGCCGAGATCCTCGCCGGGCCGAGCTACATCGCGCGCCCGGTAGAGTGGATGCTGCGCGGCCTTTCCGGCACGCTCGCCATCGGCGGCGGTGCAACCCACCGGACGGAAGATTTCTTCGTGCCGTTCGCCAAGGCGGCGACGTTCCCGTGGAAGAGCCACGCGCTGTGGTTCTATTCGCAGATGGTGCGTTGGGGACAGGTCGCGTCCGCGTCGGGGAATGCCGCGATCGCGCGCGAGACGTACCGGCCCGATCTCTACCGCAGCGCTTTGAAGCCGCTCGGCGTGGCACTTCCAGCAGCGAACGCCAAAGTGGAAGGCGCGCTGCTGGCTCCGACGCCGGTCGGCTCGGCGGGCGCCAGCCTGACGCTCGGGCCCGACGGCTTCTTCGATGGCGCGCTATTCGATCCCGACAGGCTCGACGCCTACATCGAGGACCAGAGGCGCTAAGGGCCGACGGGGGCGGGCACGCTGCACTGCACAAACTTTGAGCCGCGAACCGGCGAATTGGCTATTCTTTGGCCTTGCTCGTCCCGGCCCGCGCCGCGTACCAAAGGGGCATGTGACTGATTTGAGGCGGGTTTTGTTGGCCGCGATGGCTGGCATGGTTTCTGCTCTCCGATCGTAGACCGCGCCCAACGACGGGCGCTCACCAGGCAAAGCTGCCGTTCAAGCTGTTGCGCTCGCGCGCAAGGGTTTGGCCGGCAGCTTTTTTTGTTTTTGGGCTTGTGAGGCCAGGGGCAGACTGATGCACGACAAGGGAAGCGCTGATCTCGGCGTGTCGCGGGCAGAGGGCCGCGCGCTGTGGATGTCGACCGTGGCGTTCACGGTGTGCTTCGCCGTATGGACCATCTTTTCCATCATCGGCGTGCGCATCAAGGACGAGCTGGGGCTGAGCGAGACGGAGTTCGGCCTGCTGGTCGGCACGCCGATTCTCACCGGCTCACTGTCGCGCATATTTCTCGGCATCTGGACGGATCGGTACGGCGGCCGGCTGGTGTTCACGCTCACCATGCTGGCGACGAGCGTAGCGACCGTGCTGCTCGCCTTCGCCCACACCTATGGGCAGGTGCTGGCCGCGGCGCTCGGCGTCGGGCTTGCCGGCGGATCGTTCGCTGTCGGCGTCGCCTACGTGTCGCGCTTCTATCCGCAGCAGCGGCAGGGAACGGCGCTCGGTATCTTCGGCGTCGGCAACGTCGGCGCGGCCGTAACGAAATTCGCCGCGCCGTTCGTGCTGCTCGCCTGGGGCTGGCAGGCAGTGGCGGTGAGCTGGGCCGGCGTGCTCGCCGTGACGGCCGCGGTGTTCTACTTCACGACGGTGGATGACCCGGTGCTTGTCGAGCGGCGCCGCACCGGCGCCCCGCCAAAACCCTTCATGCTGGAGCTATCGGCCCTGCGCGACGTGCGCGTCTGGCGCTTCGCCTACTACTACTTCTTCGTGTTCGGCGCCTTCGTCGCGCTCGCGCTGTGGCTGCCGCGCTACCTCATGGGCGTTTATGGGTTCGACATCGCCGCCGCCGGCATGATCGGCGCGCTCTATTCGGTCCCCGCCAGCATCTTCCGCGCCTACGGCGGCGTGCTGTCGGACCGTATCGGCGCAAGGGTGGTGATGTACTGGAGCCTCTGCGTCGCCGCAGCCGCCACGTTCATCCTGTCGCTGCCGCCGACCAGCTATGTCATGCGCGGCATAAAGGGCGACATCTCCTCGCACTTCGAGATCGGCGTTGCCGGCTTCATCGTTGCGACGTTCGTGCTCGGCTTCTTCATGAGCCTCGGCAAAGCGGCGGTGTTCAAGCACATCGCCGCCTATTATCCCGACAACGTCGGTGCGGTTGGCGGCCTTGTCGGCATGATCGGCGGGCTCGGCGGCTTCGTGCTGCCCATTGCCTTCGGCGCGCTCAACGAGCTGACCGGCCTGTGGTCGAGCTGCTTCATGCTGCTGTTCGCCATCGCGGCGAGCGCGCTCGTGTGGATGGACGTTTCCGTCCGCCGCACGCAGCGCCACGCCGAGGCCCCGCTACACCAATCCATCGTCGCGGCCGAGTGACCGAGGGAGAACCGCTCACCATGACCGAGAAGCTCGTCATCATCGGCAACGGCATGGCGCCCGGGCGCATGCTGGAGCACCTGCTCGATGCGGCACCAGGCCGCTACGAGGTCACGATCTTCAATGCCGAGCCGCGCGTCAATTACGACCGCATCATGCTGTCGCCGGTGCTGTCGGGCGAGAAGGACTACGAGCAGATCATCATTCACGGTGACGGCTGGTACATCAAGAATGGCATCACGCTCTACAAGGGGCACAAGGTGACCGCCATCGATCGCGTGGCGAAGACGGTCACGTCGGAGCACGGCGTGGCGGCACCCTACGACAAGCTCGTCATCGCCACCGGGTCTGTCCCGTTGATCCTGCCGGTGCCGGGCAACGAGCTGCCGGGCGTGCTCTCCTACCGCGACCTCGACGACGTGAAAGCGATGCTTCTCGCCGCCCAATCGCGCGCCAAGGCGGTGGTGATCGGCGGCGGGCTCCTGGGGCTCGAGGCCGCGGCGGGTCTCCAGGCGCGCGACATGGATGTCACTGTGCTGCATCTCATGCCGACGCTGATGGAGCGCCAGCTCGACCCGGTCGCCGGCTACATGCTGCAGCGGGAGCTCGAAGGCCGCGGCATCCAGATCATCACCAAGGCGCAGACAAAGGCCATTCTGGGCACCCGGTATGTCGAAGGCGTCGCGCTGGAGGATGGCCGCGTCATCGAGGCGCGCCTCGTCGTCATGGCGGCGGGCATCCGTCCCAACGCCTGGATCGGACGAGAGGCGGGCCTGGCGGTCAATCGCGGCATCCTGGTCGACGATACGATGCGCACGTCGGATCCCGACATCATTGCGCTGGGCGAGTGCGCGGAGGTCGGAGGCCACGTCTATGGCCTCGTCGCGCCGCTCTACGAGATGGCGCGGGTCGCCGCCGCGCATCTTACGGGCGACGCCTCCGCCCGCTTCATTCACAACGACACGCCGACCAAGCTCAAGGTGACCGGCATCGACCTGTTCTCGCTCGGCGACTTTGCCGACGGCGACGATCGGGAGGAGATCGTCCTGCGCGACGCCGCCGCGGGCGTGTACAAGCGGCTGGTGCTGAAAGAGAACCGGATCATCGGCACCGTGCTCTACGGCGAGACGGCGGATGGCGCGTGGTTCAACGACCTGAGGAAGCGGCAGGCGGACATCTCCGACCTGCGCGATACGCTCATCTTCGGGCAGGCGTACCAGGGCGGCGCACCGCTGGACCCTATGGCGGCCGTTGCAGCATTGCCCGATGACGCAGAGATCTGCGGCTGCAACGGCGTATGTAAGGGCAAGATCGTTTCGACCATCGCCGCGAAAGGGCTGACATCGCTCGACGACGTGCGCGCGCATACCAAGGCGTCGGCCTCGTGCGGGTCGTGCACCGGCCTCGTCGAGCAGGTGATGAAGCTGACGCTGGGCGATGCCTATAATCCCGCCGCCGTGCAGCCGATGTGCGCGTGCACGCCGCTCGGCCACGACGACGTGCGCCGGCTCATCAAGGCCAAGAGCCTCAAGACGATTCACGCCGTCATGCAGGAGCTCGAGTGGAAGACCTCGTGCGGCTGCGCCAAGTGCCGCCCGGCGCTCAACTACTACCTCGTGTGCGACTGGCCGGGCGAGTACGCCGATGACTACCAGTCGCGCTTCATCAACGAGCGGGCGCACGCCAACATCCAGAAGGATGGCACCTACTCGGTGGTGCCGCGCATGTGGGGCGGCGTGACCAGCGCCAAGGAGCTGCGCGCCATCGCCGATGTGGTCGACAAGTTCGCCATCCCGACGGTGAAGGTCACCGGCGGCCAGCGTATCGACATGCTCGGCATCAAGAAGGAGGACCTGCCGGCGGTGTGGTCCGATCTCGGAAAAGCCGGGTTCGTGTCGGGGCACGCTTACGCCAAAGGCCTGCGCACGGTGAAGACGTGCGTCGGCACCGACTGGTGTCGCTTCGGGACGCAGGATTCGACGGGCCTCGGCATCCGCATCGAGAAGTTCATGTGGGGCTCGTGGACGCCTGCCAAGGTGAAGATGGCCGTATCGGGATGTCCGCGCAATTGCGCCGAGGCGACCTGCAAGGACGTCGGCGTCGTGTGCGTCGATAGCGGGTACGAGATCCATTTCGCCGGCGCCGCCGGTCTCGACATCAAGGGCACCGAGGTGCTGGGCCTCGTCAAGACCGAAGACGAGGCGCTCGAGGTCATTGTGGCGCTGGTGCAGATGTACCGCGAGCAGGCCCGCTACCTGGAGCGCATCTACAAGTGGACGAAGCGCGTGGGCGTCGAGGAGATCCGTCGCCAGGTTCTCGACGACGCCGAACGGCGCCGCGCGTTCTACGAGCGCTTCGTCTACTCGCAGAAGTTCGCCCAGGTCGATCCGTGGTCGGAGCGCGTCTCCGGCCTGCACAAGCACGAATTCCGTCCGCTCGACGCGGTCGGCATGGCGCAAGCGGCGGAGTGATGGAAATGAGCTGGATCGCCATCGGCGCACTTGCCGACATCCCGCAACGGGGCGCCCGCTGCATCGAAACGCCGGAGGGCCGGTTCGCCGTATTTCGCACGGGCGATGACCGCGTGTTTGCCATCGACGACCGCTGCCCGCATAAGGGCGGGCCGCTGAGCCAGGGCATCGTGCATGGCGCCTCGGTCACCTGTCCGCTGCACAACTGGGTGATCTCCCTGGAAACCGGCAGAGCCGAAGGCGCCGACGTTGGCTGCGTGCGCACGCTGCCGGTGAAGGTGGAAGAGGGCCGGCTCTACGTGGATTTCAGCGCGCGCGCCGAGCAGGCGGCGTAAAGCATGGACGCGGCCAGCCCACGCGGCATCCGGACGACCTGCCCCTATTGCGGCGTTGGCTGCGGCATCATCGCCGAGGCGCAGGCCGGCGGCGCGGCGAGCGTACGCGGGGACGCGGAGCACCCGGCCAATCTGGGGCGCCTGTGCTCGAAGGGATTGGCGCTGGCCGATACCGTCGGCCTCGATGACCGGCTGCTGACCCCCGAGGTCGGCGGCGCGCCCTGCGACTGGGACACGGCGCTGGATCTGGTGGCCGGCAACCTCAACGCGGCCATTCGCGAGCACGGACCGGACTCGGTCGCCTTCTACGTCTCCGGACAGCTTCTCACCGAGGACTACTACGTCGCCAACAAGCTGATGAAGGGGTTTGTCGGCTCGGCGAACATCGATACCAATTCGCGGCTGTGCATGGCGTCGTCGGTCGCGGGCCATCGACGCGCGTTCGGCTCCGACACGGTTCCCGGTTGCTACGAGGATCTCGAGCTCGCCGACCTCGTCGTGCTGGTCGGCTCGAACCTCGCCTGGTGCCACCCGGTTCTCTACCAGCGCATCGCCGCCGCCAAGGAGCAGCGGCCGCACATGAAGGTCGTGCTGATCGATCCGCGGCGTACGGCAACGGCCGATATCGCCGACCTGCACCTTGCCATCAGGCCCGACAGCGACGTGGCGCTGTTCCTCGGCCTGCTGCGCTATCTCGCACGCAGCGGCAGCATCCGCCGCCGCTATCTCAGCGCGCACACGACGGGCTTCAAGGAAGCCTTGCACGCAGCGGAGATGCTCGACCTTTATGAGCTCGTGCGCCGCACCGGCGTTCCCGCCGCCAAGCTCGAGCAGTTCTTCGCCCTGTTCGCGGCGACGGAAAAGGTCGTCACCGTCTACAGCCAAGGGGTCAACCAGTCGGCCTCCGGCACCGACAAGGTCAACGCCATCATCAATTGCCACCTGGCGACCGGGCGCGTGGGCAAGCCCGGCATGGGCCCGCTGTCGGTGACCGGCCAGCCCAACGCCATGGGCGGACGCGAGGTGGGCGGGCTCGCCAACACGCTCGCGGCACACATGAGCATCGAAAATCCCGTTCATCGTAACCGGGTGCAGCGGTTCTGGAACTCTCCCACCATGGCGGCGAAGCCCGGACTGAAAGCGGTCGACATGTTCCGTGCGGTCGCCGACGGGCGCATCAAGGCGCTGTGGATCATGGCGACCAATCCCGTCGTGTCGATGCCCGATGCCGGCAACGTCGAGGCTGCGATCCGCGATTGCCCGTTCGTCGTGGTCTCGGACGTCACGGGCGCCACCGACACGGCGAAACTCGCGCACGTGCTGCTGCCGGCCGCCGCCTGGGGCGAGAAGGACGGCACGGTGACCAACTCGGAGCGGCGCATCTCGCGCCAGCGCAAATTCCTGCCCCTGCCGGGCGAGGCGCGTCCCGATTGGTGGATCATCGCTAGCGTGGCGAGCCGCATGGGGTACGGCGAGGCGTTCTCCTATACCGAACCGGCGCAGATATTCGCCGAGCACGCCGCGCTCTCGGGCTTCGAGAATGACGGCACGCGCGATTTCGACATCAGCGCCCTCGCCGCCATCGACCCCGACGCGTACGAGGATCTGGAGCCTTTCCAGTGGCCGCGCACCACGGCGGCAGGAAGCCGCAAGCGCATGTTTGGCGACGGCCGCTTTTTCACGCCCGACGGCAAGGCCCGCTTCGTCGACGTACGCGCGCCCGCGGCTCCGAAGCTGGAGCCGGCGTTTCCGCTCGTCTTGAACACGGGACGCGTCCGCGACCACTGGCACACCATGACGCGCACGGCGAAAAGCGCGCGCCTGTCGCGGCACTACGCCGAGCCGTTCGTCGAGATCCATCCCGAGGATGCGGCGCGCCACCATGTCGTTGAAGCCGATCTGGTGCGCATCTCCACCGGTCTCGGCGCCATTCTCGTTCGCGCGCTCATCACGCCCCGCCAGCAGATCGGCTCGATCTTCGTGCCCATGCACTGGAACGATGTATTCGCCGCCCGTGCCCGCGTCGACACGCTGGCCGCGGCGATCACCGATCCGACCTCGGGACAGCCGGCGTCGAAGGCCATCCCCGCGCGCATCGAGCGCTTCGTCGCCGCTGCCTATGGATTTGCAGTGGTCCGGCGGAAGCCCGAGACAGTCGAGGCCGAATACTGGGCCATAGCCAAATGCGAGAGCGGCTGGCGGATCGAGATGGCATTCGCCGCGGCGCCGGAGGACTGGACGGCATTCGTCCGCAGCCTCGTCGGCGGCGCAGGTGAGCTGGCCGCCTATCAAGACACCGAGGCCGGGCGCATGCGCTTTGCCTGCTACGCCGATGGCTGCCTCCTCGGCACGGCATTCTTCGCGCGCGAGCCAGTGGCCGTGTCGCGGGACTGGGCTGTCGCGCAGCTCGCCGAGGGTAGCGTCGCCGCGCACAAACGCAGCGCCGTGCTCGCCGGCCGGCCCGGCGCAAACGATATCGACCGCGGCGCCATCGTCTGTGCCTGCTTCGGCGTCGGCGCCAACGAAATCGCCCGCGCCGTCGGGCGTGGCTGCAACAGCGTCGCCGCCATCGGTGCCGCGACGCAGGCGGGCACCAACTGCGGCTCCTGCCGCGCTGAAATACGCACCATCCTCGAAACGCAACTCGGTAAGGAGGCGCCGCGTGCCGTCGAACCGGTTTGAGGCTCTGATGCACGGATACCCGCGTCCATTCTTCCCCGTGCTCGCCGATTTTGCCGGCGCTTGGCTATCGCGCGTCGCGCACAGGGCAATAGGACCGCTGCGGCGGCAGCCGGTACGTACGGAGACGCCGGCCACGGCGGAGCGCACCGGGGGCCACGTGCACCTCGTGGGAGCTGGGCCCGGCGATCCCGAGTTGCTGACGCGGAAAGCGGCGCGCGCAATCGGTGCCGCCGATGTGGTGCTGCACGATCAACTCGTCTCGGCGGAGGTTCTCGCGCTCGTGCCAGCAAACGCGCAGCGCATCGACGTCGGCAAAAAGGGCTACGGGCGCTGCTGCAATCAGGCGGACATTAACGCCCTGATGGTTGGCCTTGCCCGCGCGGGTCGGCGCGTCGTCCGTCTGAAAGCCGGAGACCCGCTCATGTTTGGCCGGCTCGAGGAGGAGATCGACGCGCTGCAGACGGCGGGAGTCAGCTTTGACGTCATACCGGGTATCTCGGCTGCTCAGGGTGCCGCTGCGTCGCTCGGTGTACCGCTCACGCGCCGCCGCAGTGCGCGCCGGTTCCAGGCCATAACCGGGCATGCTACCGCGCGGCGCCTGCCCGACGACTTCGACTGGTCGGGCCTCACCGACCCGAAGGCCGTGACGGCCGTGTACATGCCGAAGGCGACGATCGTTGCGCTGTGCCGGGAGCTCATGGCGCGCGGCTTGCCAGCCGGGCATCCGGTCACCGCGGTGTTCAACGCCACGCGCGCCGACGAGGAGATCATCGCGGCCAACCTGGGGTCGCTGCCGCGGCGGCTCGCGGAGTGCGGCACGCAGGGACCGTGCATCGTGCTGGTCGGGGTAGCGGCGGCACGCCGCCCGGCAGCCTTGGCGGCCGCTCGCGCCGGTGTCGCGGGCTAGGAAGCTCGCGCGGCTGCTTCGAGAGCGAGGCGAGAGATGTCCCGTCGCGACGCGGCGCCGGAATCACCCGGAGAACAATTAATTGACGAGTTGCATGGGGTTGGTGGAGCCGAGGGGAATCGAACCCCTGACCTCTGCAGTGCGATTGCAGCGCTCTCCCATCTGAGCTACGGCCCCGGGCAGTTCGGCGGCATTTAGAGGACCGCCTCGAATCTTGTCAAGAAAACGCGTCGCAGACGCTGTCTCCGGGCGCCCACGCGCTTGCGGGGCGGCGCGGTCAGAGGCTACACGTGGCCGAGCATTAGCTGGAGCGGCACACGATGGTCCTACTGCGCCTGATCGACTTCCTCAGCTACCTCATCACGCTATACACCTACGTGGTCATCGCCAGCGTCATCCTGAGCTGGCTGATGGCGTTCGGCGTCGTTAACCCCTACAACACGACAGTCCGCGCCATCTGGCAGGGCCTGAACGCCGTGACCGAGCCGCTGCTGCGGCCCATCCGCAACATGATGCCCAATCTGGGCGCGATCGACATATCGCCCATCGTGCTGCTGCTCGCCTGCTTTTTCATCCAGAGCGTGGTGCTCGGCTCGCTGCGGGACATCATCCTGAGCTCGGGATGACGGATAGCGGACAACCGTGGCGGGCAGGCAGCGGGTGCGTCATCGTGCGCGTGCGCGTGACCCCGAAATCCTCGATAGAAGGCGTCGGCGGCGTCGCCCCGAGCGCGGAGGGGATGGCGCTGCAAGCCCGCGTACGCGCGGTGCCGGCCGAGGGGGAGGCCAACGCGGCGGTGGAGAAGCTCATCGCGCGCTGGCTCGACGTGCCGAAGAGCACGGTGCGCGTGACTGCGGGCGGAAAATCCCGCATCAAGTCGCTCACCATCAGTGGGGACACGGTGCGCCTGGAGCAGCAGCTCAAGGCCAAGCTCGCGGCTGCCTGATATATTGTGCAGGCGGCCAGTTAAACGATCCGAGGGAGGAATTCTCGCTATGACCGCTTATGCCATCGACGGCAAGGCAATCGCCGCCAAGGTGCGCTCCGACGTTGCTGCCGATGTGGCGCGGCTCAAGGCCCAGCACGGGCTCGTTCCCGGCCTGGCCGTGGTGCTGGTCGGCGAGGATCCGGCCAGCAAGGTCTACGTCCGCAACAAGGCGCAGCAGACCCTCGAAGTCGGCATGCAGTCATTCGAGCACAAGCTCGCCGAGGACACGCCCGAGCAGGTTCTGCTCGACCTCGTGGCCAAGCTGAACGCCGATCCCAACGTCAACGGCATCCTGGTGCAGATGCCGCTCCCCAAGCACATGGACGCCAACAAGGTGCTGGAGCTGATCGATCCGCTGAAGGACGTCGACGGCTTTCATCCGATGAACGTCGGCCGGCTGTCGATTGGCGAGCGCGCTCTGGCGCCGTGCACGCCGGTCGGGTCGATCATCCTCGCCAAGTCGGTGAAGCACGACCTGTCGGGGCTCGACGCCGTCGTCGTCGGCCGCTCCAACATCGTCGGCAAGCCGATGGCGCAGCTGCTGCTGCGCGAGAACTGCACGGTCACCATCGCGCACTCGCGCACCAAGGATCTGCCAGATGTCGTGCGCCGTGCCGACCTCGTCGTCGCCGCCATCGGCAAGCCGGAGTTCGTCAAGGGCGACTGGATCAAGCCGGGCGCCATCGTCATCGACGTCGGCATCAACCGCGTGGCCAAGGACGACGGCAAGACCAAGCTGGTCGGCGATGTCGACTATGCGAGCGCCGCGAAAGTGGCGAGCGCCATCACCCCGGTGCCGGGCGGCGTAGGTCCGATGACCATCGCCTGCCTGTTGAAGAACACCGTCGAGGCGGCGCTGATGCAGCGCGGCCTGAAGGCGGCGGCCTGAAGGCAAGGCATAGCGAGTAGCGAGTAGGGCAAGACTGCTATTCGCTATTCGCAACTCACTATTCGCTCACGCGGCGCTTCGCTGGCGCAGCGTCTCGCCGCGATAGCTGAGCGCCTCGGCGATATGCAGGCGGCCGATGCCGTCGGACCCGTCGAGGTCGGCGAGCGTGCGCGCCACCCGCATGACGCGATGAAAGCCGCGGGCCGAGAGCTGCAGCGTCTCTGCCGCCTGGCGCAAGAGCTTGGCGCCGTCCGCATCCGGCGCGGCAATTTCCTCGAGCAGCCGGCCCGAGCACTCGGCGTTGGTGCGCATGCCCTTGGCGCCGAGCTGCGCAAAGCGCGCCCGCTGCACCTCGCGTGCCCGCGCCACGCGTGCCCGCACCTCGGCGCTGCCCTCGCTCGGCGCTGGAAGGATGAGGTCGGCTGCGCTCACCGCCGGAACCTCGATCTGCAGGTCGATGCGATCGAGCAGCGGCCCGGATATGCGCGCCTGATATTCCGCCGCGCAGCGCTCCCCGCGTTTGCAGGTCACACCCACGGCGCCGCCGCACTTGCACGGGTTCATCGCGCCGACGAGCTGGATGCGCGAGGGATACTGAATGCGGTGGTTGGCGCGCGCGATCACCGTTTCGCCGGTCTCGAGCGGCTGGCGCAGTGCGTCGAGCACGCCTGGCTGGAACTCGGGTAATTCGTCGAGGAACAGCACGCCCAAGTGCGCGAGGCTCACCTCGCCCGGGCGCGGGCGCGTGCCGCCGCCGACCAGCGCCGCCATGCTCGCCGAATGGTGCGGCGCGCGGAACGGCCGCTCGCTGGCGAGCTTGCCGCCCAGCAGCTCGCCGGCAAGGCTGTGCACCATCGAGACTTCCAGCATCTCCTCGGGTGTCAGGGGCGGCAGGATCGACGGCAGGCGCGCGGCCAGCATGGACTTGCCGGCGCCCGGCGGTCCGACCATCAGCAGGTTGTGGCCGCCGGCGGCCGCGACCTCGAGCGCGCGCTTGGCGCTCTCCTGGCCTTTGACGTCGGCGAGGTCGGGCCGCGCTGCGGGATCGGCACCGAGGCCGGGCTGCGGCCGCGACAGCATCTGCGTCCCCTTGAAATGATTGACGAGGGAGAGAAGGTGCGGCGCGGCGACGATGTCGACATCCTCGCCCGCCCATGCCGCTTCCGGTCCGCACGCGGCGGGGCAAATGAGGCCCTTGCCCATGGCGTTGGCGCCGATGGCCGCCGGCAGCGCGCCCGGCACGGCGCGGATCGACCCGTCGAGCGCCAGTTCGCCGATGGCGGCGAAGCCGCTTACGGCGTCGGGTGCCACCGCCTCCATGGCCACCATCATGGCGAGCAGGATGGGAAGGTCGAACTGACTGCCTTCCTTGGGCAGGTCGGCCGGTGCGAGGTTTACCGTCACGTGCTTGTATGGCATGCCGAGCCCGACGGCGTGCAGCGCGTTACGCACGCGCTCGGAGCTTTCCGCCACCGCCTTGTCCGGCAGTCCGACGATGACGAACGCCGCCTTGCCGGGCGTGATGCGCACTTGCACCTCGACAGGCCGCGCCTCGATGCCGACGAAAGCCAATGTCGAGATCTGCCCGTACATGCCCCGCCCCCGAGACGCTCCCGGCCCTTCGCGCCCGGCGTCGCCGGGCGCATCAAATGAGCCTCTGCAACCCTAGCGCGCCGGCCAAAGCGCATCAAGAACATTATGGGAACATACGAAGCGCTAGGTCGCGCCGCCCAGCGGCCGCACGGCCAGCACCGTGGTGTTGTCCTGGTGCGGATCGCGGATGGCCTCGACGGCGCGGATCAGCGCGTTCGACACCGCCTCGGCGCCGTCGCCGGCATAGGCTGAAATGATGCGCTCGACCTCGCTGGTCTCCAGCGTGTGCAGCCCGTCAGAGGCGAGGATGACGTAGTCGCCCTCCTCCAGCACCAGCGGCTTGCGCGAGATATCGACGAGATCGAGCTCCTCGCCCGTCACCGCCGAGCGCAGCATGTGCCGGCGCGGATCGGCGCGCGCCTGCTCCGGCGTGATGCGCCCGATGGCGGCGAGGCGATCGAGCTCCGGCGCCAGCGAATGATCCTCGTTGAGCAGCGCCACCTCACCGCGGCGGAACAGCAGCAGCGGACTGTCGCCGACGCTCACCCACTCGACGCCGTCGTTGGTGAACACGGCGGCGACGAGCGTCGTCCCCATGCCGGCCAGCATCGGATTCGCCTCCACCTGGGCGGCGATGGAATCGTTCGCGGCGCTGAGCGACTTGAGCAGCCGTTCCGGACGCTCGCCGTTCAGCCCGGCGTAGGCCGAGATGAAGCTGTCGCACACCATGCGGCTCGCCAGCGCGCCGGCCGTATGGCCACCCATGCCATCGGCGAGCACCGCAACGAGCCGCGTGTTGTTGGCGGCGGTGGGCGGAACGTCGGCGGCTCCAGCCGCACGGTCATGCGGCGGCCAGAACGCGCTCGAATCTTCCTGATAATCGCGCGCGCCCTTGGTGGCGCGCGAGGCATGATCGTAGGCCAGCATCAGTCCTTGGCATCGGTCAGCTCGGCCCAGTCGAACTCGGACCCGCAGAACGGCACGAAGACGAGCTGCGTGCGCCCGATCGTGATGACGTCCATCTGGTTAAGCTCGACGGCGCCGGTGGGGCGCTTGTCGTTGACGGAAACGATATTGGTCTTAGCGAGGTTCGGCACGAAAAGGAACGTTCTGGAGGCTGAATCGTATCGGATGTAGGCCTGCTCATCCGAGGATATGGCTTCGTCGCCGAAATCGAGCGGGATCCGCTGCGTCGGCGCGCGGCCTACAGTGTTATTACCCTCGAAAATTGGCCGGAAGTTGCCCATTCCCGCCCCGCCGACGACGACCAGCCAGCCGACGACCGGATCCTGCTCGAACTCGCCGCGCTTGACGTTCACCTTGCCACGCACGAGCTGCGTGCGCGGCGCATCCGTCGTTTCCGCGGCCTTTGGCGGGCCGCCGCGCACGACGCGCGTCGTTGGCGGGGCGCCGAACTCCACATGCTTGTCCTGCGGCGGCTTCAGGGACGTCTGCGCCTTTACCTCGCGTGCCGCCTCGGCGGCGCTGGGGCTCGGTGCGCCGGCCGCAGCGCTAGCGGCAGCGGGGCCCGCCTCGGCCTTCGCCGGCTCGGCAGCGGCGGCGTCGGGCTCGGGCTTGGCGGCGGCCTGGGCGGGCTCGGCTGGCGCGGGGCCGCCGCCGCGGTGCGTATCGTCACGGCTCGCGGCGGCAAGCGCGTCCTTCAATGAACCCAGGAAACGGGCGTGCTTCGACCCCTGCTGAGACATCGTATCCTCCGTTGTGCCTGGGTGTTCGTCCGACATTGCACTCTCCGTTGCGATCGTGCGCGCATCCTTGTTCATCTTCGCCAGGCGCTAGATTGGACGCGCGTCGAAATTCAACATCACCTCGCCGATGCCGATCACGTCGCCCGGCTTCAGGCGGCTTTCGGCGATGCGCTTGCCGTTGACGACGACGCCGTTGCCATCCGATCCCGACAGGTCGGTGATGACGACATCGCCATCGGTCGTCCGGCGGATCACCGCGTGATAACGGTGCACCGTCTTTTCCGGCAGGCATACGTCGTTGTCGTCCTCGCGCCCGATACGCAGCAAGGCGCGCCCGACGACATACCTGTGACCCTCCGCCTCGACCCAGGCTTCCGTGGGCCAGGCCGACAGCTCGGTTCGCGTCGTCACGCTGGGCGTCTCGGCCGTGCGTCGCGATGGGCGTGATATGAGCACGGTCGCATCGGGCGAGCCACGATTGCGGCGCAGGACATAGCCCGCGATGGCGAGCGGCGGCAGCGCCAGCAGGACGGCGAGAACCAGCATCAGGGCGGGGGCGCGGAGGTAATTGTCTCCGAGCCACGCGTTGACCTGCATCCACGCGTCCGTCGTACCCTGCAGGACGATCATGCCGGAAATGGCGGACGCGCGCTCCGGCAACGGCGCTGCAGCGGCGTGCGCAACATCGGCTTGGGAGATCGCGACTGTCGCAATCGACAGATTCGGCAGCAGCGACCACGGCGATCTCATGGTCATAGTCTCGAGCAAATCGGTTGCGAGCGTCGTGTGGCATGACGGCGATAACATGGCATGTGTCGCGGCGCCCGCTTTTTGTTTGGCCCGGTTTGTCTGGCCAAGATCGGTGTGCATGCCGACATGCACAAGCCAGCGCCACATTTGGCCGTCATATTCACCGTCATAAGTGTGACGGAGGCAGTACGGCAAATTGACGAGTGGCGCGGCGCGTAGCATGTGAACGCGAAGACCGACGTCACGGAGAGCCATGACGAATCTCATCGCACTGCCAAACGGAACTGAGCTCGTCGGGGACTACCGGATCGAGCGCGTGTTGGGCGCAGGCGGGTTCGGCGTAACCTACCTCGCCGATGAGATTGCGCTCGACCGCCAGGTCACCATCAAAGAGTATTTCCCGAGCGATATCGCGGCGCGCAACGGCGGCGTCGATGCGGCGCCCCGCTCGCAGGAGTGCGCCGGCGACTACCGCTGGGGGCTGGATCGATTCATCGAGGAAGCTCAGACGCTTGCGAAGTTCGATCACGCCAACATCGTGCGCGTCTACCGCTACTTCCGGGCCAATAACACCGGCTACATGGTGCTCCATTTCGAGGAGGGCCAGAGCCTCAAGACCTGGCTCAAGGGCCTTGGCCGCGCACCGCGCCAGAAGGAGCTCGACGCGATCCTCGCGCCGCTGCTCGATGCGCTGGAGCTTATCCACAGGTCGGACTTCCTGCACCGGGACATCGCTCCGGACAACATCATCATCCGCAAGGCCGGTGATCCGGTGCTTATCGACTTCGGCTCGGCGCGGGGCGAAATCGCCTCGCATACCAAAACCGTGTCGGCGCTCGTCAAGCCCGGCTACAGCCCGTACGAGCAGTACGCCGAGACGAGCCGCCAGCAGGGGCCGTGGACCGACATCTACGCCTTGGGCGGCACGCTCTATCACGCCATCACCGGCAAGCGGCCGCCCGATTCCCCCTCGCGCATGGTCAAGGACGAGCTGGTGCCCGCGCGCGAGGCGGCGCTGAGCTCGTATCGCACGGGATTTCTCAAGGCGGTCGATAAGGCCTTGGCGCTCAACGTCGAAACGCGCCCTCAGTCGATCGCGGCATGGCGCAACGACCTGTTCGCACCCGACCCGGTGCGGACGAGCTGGCTCGGCCGCACGGCCCGCCGTGGCAAGAACGCCGGGAAAGAGGAAGAGAGCTTGGAGGAGGCGGTTGCCGCCGCAGCTCCGGCTGCGCCCGCTCCGATGCCGACGCCCACGCCCGCGGCGACGGTGCCGCTGGCTGCCGCCGCAGTCCCGGAGCCTGTCGTCGCGCCGCCCGCACCGGTGGTCGAGCCGCCACCCGCCGCGGCTGCTGCGCTGCAGGTGCCGAAGGGCGGCATCCTCGATTTTCTCGAAGGTCTGCGCAAGAAGCCCCAGGCGGAGTCCGAGTCGGAGCCCGAGCCGGAGCCGAAAGCGAAGCCCGCGCCCAAGGCCAAGCCCGCGGTGGTGGCGACCGCGAAGGTCGAGCCTCCCGTCGTGGCGAAGAAGAAATCCCAGTCGAAGAAGCCGATTCCCAAAGAGCGGGCGCTGGTCGTTGTCAAAACGCCGGCGCGCGCCCGTCCGCGGCCGCTGAAAGGCAGCCGTCCGCGCCTCGTGCCAATTCTGTTCAAGTTGCTGGTCGGCGTGGGTGTGGCGAGCGCCGCCGTCGCCATGCAGGACCGGTTCCCGCAGTTCGAGAGCCGCGGCTCCAGCATCACGACCGGCACCACCAGCACCACCAGCACCGCGGCGCTGCCGAGCCAGCCGAAGCCGCCGGCGCCGGTTACGCCGGTCGCCGACTTCGAGGCGCATCGCGGATCGGTGTCGGGCGCCATCTATACGGAGGATGGCGCGCAGATCGTCACCACGGGCGCCGACGGCAGCATGCGCATCTGGGATGCCGGAAGCCACCGCCTCGTCCGCACCATCGAGCTCGACGACGGCCCGGCGACGGCGCTGGCGCTCAGCGGGCGCCACGCGATCACCGGACACGCCAACGGCAAGGCCGTGCTCTGGGACATCGACCGCGCCGACAAGATCGCGACCGTACAGCGGGGCGACGCCGACGTCTCGGCGGTTGCGTTCACGGGCGATGCGAACCGCTTCGCGGTCGCCAGCCACGATGGGAAAGTGGCGCTCTGGGACGCGCAGCAAACGGGCGCGCCGCTGCAGGTCCTCGAGGGCCACGAGAACGCGGTGCAGTGCCTCGCCTACGCGCCCCAGCAACTGCTGCTGGCATCGGGGAGCGCCGACAAGACGGTGCGCCTGTGGAACCTCAGCACGCTGGCGCTGAAGCGCAGCTACTCGGGGCCGCGCGACTTCGTGACTGCTCTCGCTTTCTCGCGCACCGGCAAGCTGCTCGCCGGTGGCGGTCTCGACGGACGTATCCACATTTGGTCGATTCAGTCGTCCCGCCGGTTGCGCGGGCTCAGCGGTCACAAGGGCCGCGTCGCGGGGCTGGCGTTCTCGCCGTCGGGCGACCAGCTCGCCTCCGCGGGCGAGGACGGCACCGTGCGACTGTGGGCGCTGCCGCGCGGACAAATCGTGCGGGCGCTGACGGGGCACGTCGGCGGCGCGACGGTCGTCGCCTTTGCGCCCGACGGGCAGCACCTGATGTCGGCCGGCGTCGACGGCCATGTGCGTCTGTGGGCAATGCCGATCGGCCCGATCGCGCGAGAATAGTCGCGCGTTATCCGGCATTTGTCGCAAGCTGCGCCGTGCGTCCTGCACAGTTTGTCACGTCGGACGCCGCACCGCAGGCGTTTGTCTCGACGACGTCGCCGAAGCGCGCCACAATGGCCGCGCCATCGGGATCAAGAAAACACAAAAGCGGGTGCCATGGACTTTGATGCAGTTCTGCTGGCCCGTATCCAGTTCGCCTTCACGATCTCGTTCCACATCATCTTTCCGAGCTTCACGATCGGGCTCGCCGCGTTCATCGCCACGCTGCTCGTACGCTGGCGTCTCACCGGGCGCGAGCACTTGCATCGTCTGGCGCGCTTCTGGACCAAGATATTCGCCGTCTCTTTCGCCATGGGCGTCGTCTCGGGCATCGTCCTTTCGTATCAGTTCGGCACCAACTGGAGCAATTTCTCGGTCGTCGTCGGCAATGTTCTCGGCCCGCTGCTGGGCTACGAGGTGCTGACCGCGTTCTTCCTCGAGGCGACCTTTCTCGGCATCATGCTGTTCGGTTGGAACCGCGTGCCGCCGAACATCCACGTGCTCGCCGCCGTGCTGGTGGCCGTCGGCACCTCGCTGTCGGCATTCTGGATCCTCTCGGCAAACAGCTGGATGCAGACGCCGGCCGGCCACGAGGTGCGGGACGGCATTGCCTACCCGGTCGACTGGCTGGCGGTGATCTTCAACCCGAGCTTCCCTTACCGCTTCGCCCACATGTTCACGGCAGCCTATCTGACGACCTCGCTCGTCGTGCTGGCGGTCGGTGCGCGGTATCTCGTCCAGGGCCGCTTCCCCGAGGAGGCCAAGACCATGATGCGCATGGGGCTTGGCATGGTCGCCGTCCTGGCGCCGCTGCAGATTTTCATCGGCGACCAGCACGGCCTCAACACGCTGGAGCATCAGCCGGCCAAGATCGCGGCCATCGAGAGCCACTGGGACGGCTCGAAGCCGGCGCCGCTTGTCCTCTTCGCGATCCCGAACTCGGCCGAGGAGAAGAATGATTTCGAGATCGCCATTCCCTACGGCGCGAGCCTCATCCTCACCCATGAGCTCGAAGGCCGGTTCAAGGGGCTGAAGGAGTTTCTGCCTAACGACCGTCCGCCGGTGTTCCCGGTGTTTCTGTCGTTCCGCCTCATGGTGGGCATGGGCCTGCTGATGCTGCTCATCGGGATCGTCGGAGCGTGGCTCTGGTTCCGGGGCCGGCTGTTCGATACACCGTGGTACGCACAGTATACGCAGTATGCCTGGCCGCTTGGCTTCATCGCCATCCTCGCCGGCTGGTACACGACTGAGGTGGGACGCCAGCCGTGGATCGCCACCGGCATCCTGCGCACCGTGGACGCCGTCTCGCCGGTGTCGTGGGGCGCGGTCCTCACGACGCTCGTGCTTTTCGTTCTCGTCTACGGCGTCGTGTTCTCGATGGGCATCTACTACATCAACCGGCTCATCAACTACGGGCCGAAGGGCGCCGCCGCGGAAGCGCCCGATGGCTTGCCCTCGCGTCCGCTCACGGCGGCCGAGCCGGCCGCGCACGACGCTATCGAGGGGGGCTAGTGTGATGATCGAGAAATTCGCCACGAGGTGCGGCATGGGATCGAGCGAATTTCTCGATCTGAATCACACTAGCAAAGCAACGATTTCAGTGTCCCTTATGATTGCGAAGTTCGTTCCGGACACCGGCGTCGAGCTTTGGCGAACTTCGCAATCGGGACACTGAGCCATGGACGCGATCGCCTATTGGCTTCCGATAGTGTGGGCCGCGGTCATCGGCATTTCCGTGGCTCTCTATGTCATTCTCGACGGCTTCGACCTCGGGCTCGGCATCCTCTTTCCGTTCACGCCCGAGGAAGAACGCCGCGACGTGATGATGAACTCCGTGGCGCCGTTCTGGGACGGCAACGAGACGTGGCTGGTGCTTGGCGGCGGCGGCCTCTTCGTCGCCTTTCCGCTCGCCTACGCGGTCATCATGCCGGCAGTCTATCTGCCGATCATCTTCATGCTCCTGGGCCTGATCTTCCGTGGCGTCGCCTTCGAGTTCCGCTGGACGGCCAAGCCGAGTCACGAGTTCTGGGACAATGCTTTTGCCTGGGGCTCGATCGTCGCCACGTTCATGCAGGGTGTCGTGCTCGGCAGCTTCCTGCAGGGGATCAACGTACAGAACAACCAGTTCGCCGGCGGCACGTTCGACTGGCTGGCGCCGTTCCCGCTGTTCACCGGCTTCGCCCTGATCGTCGGCTATGCGCTGCTCGGCACGACCTGGCTGGTGATGAAGACGGAAGGCGAGCTGGCCGTGAACGCACGGCGCTGGGCGCAATATCTGCTTCTCGCCATGCTCGGCATCATGGTGATCGTCAGCCTGTGGACGCCACTGGCTTTCGAGCGCATCGCCGACCGCTGGTTCTCCTGGCCCAACATGCTGTACCTGTCGCCGGTGCCGTTGCTGACCGCCGCTGCCACCTATGCATGCTGGCATGGCCTCAGGACGGGGCGCGAGGTGCTGCCCTTCCTGTCTGCGGTCGCTCTATTCCTGCTCGGCTTCCTCGGCCTCGCGATTTCCAACGTGCCCTATCTCGTGCCGCCGACACTCACGTTCTGGGATGCCGCCGCGGTTCCGCAGTCGCAGATATTCATGCTCATCGGCGTGCTGATCATGCTGCCGCTGATTCTCGGCTATACGGTGTTCGTGTACTGGACGTTCCGCGGCAAGGTGCGCGAGGGCGAGGGCTATCACTGAAGCCGGCGCCGGCCGCCTTTGGCCCGGCGCTGCCATCATCTCGTACCGGTTCGCTGGAACGCTTCGAATCGCGGCGCGCCCGGCTGCTGCCGCACCGGTCCATTTGCACGTTTCGGGAGAGCGCATGCTCGGCTGGCGCAAACGCAACGATGGCTTCGAGTGGCGCGAGTACGTGCGCACCACGATCCTCGTGCGGCGCAAGCAGCGGCGCGACCGCATCGGCGAGGCGGGACGCGCCGCCGTAGATAATCTGAAAGCGGCGGGGCAGCGCGGAGCGGCGGCAGGTGCGGAAGGCGCCAGAGCCGTCGGGCGCGGTGCAGCACAGGTGGGACAGCAGGGCGCGGTGCTCGGCGCGGCCGGCGCCAAGGCGATGGGCCGCGGCGCGGTCAACCTCGGCCAGCAGGGCGCCGTGTTGGGCGCGGAAGGGGCGAAAGCCGCCGGACGGGGCGCGGTGCGGTACGGCCGCGAGGCGGTTCGTCTCGGCGCCATCGGCGCGCGGGCCGGCATGGCCAGGGCGCGTGCGGCGGCGCCTGTCGCCGGCAACTACCTGCAGCGCTTCGGCGCATGGTTGCTCTACGCAGCCGCCTACGTATGGGCGGTGCTGCGCACGATCGGCGGCATCGTGGCCGACCATCTGGCTCCGTTGCTTGCGCCGCTCGCCAGCTTCCTGCGCCGCCCCGGCGTCAGGCTGGCGGTGCTCGCGGTCGGGGCCGTGGCGCTTGCCGGCGGCATCATACGCGCGCAGGCCAATGGCTTCGTGACCGATACGTGGATCGTGCTGGTGACAGGCATCGTGCTGCTGGCAGCTCTGGCGCTGGCGCACGTCTCGGCAGGCGTGCCGCAATGGGCTTCGGGGCCGTTGCACGCGGCGGGAACGCGCTCGCGCGAGCTATTCGGCGATCACGCCAACAGGCCGGGGGTGCAGAAGGGGCTCGCGGCGGCCGTTCTGGCCCTGGCGGTGGCGGGCGGCCTCTACGCCTGGCACTCGACCTCGGGGTCGGAAAGGATGACGGCAACGCGCCGCGCGCAGGTCGAGCCGCAGGCCGCCGTGTCGGGCAACGCCGACATCAGCGGAATGGGGCATGCGGTTACGGGCGACACGCTGCGGGTCGGCTCGACGACGGTGCACCTCGACGGCATAGAGGCCCCGCTGCCGGATCAATCGTGCCTCGCAGCCAACGGCCGGCCGTGGCCCTGTGGCGAGGCGGCGCGGCAGGCGCTGGCCCGAATGCTCCGCTCACGGCGCATCGAGTGCAACGTCGCCGATCGCGGCGAGCCGCGCACGCTGGGGGAATGCCGGATCAACGGCCGCGACATTGCCGCCGAGCTGGTCAGCCAAGGGCACGTGTTCGCCTCACCCGGGTTGTTCGCCGCTTACACCGGCTTCGAGCGTGACGCGCGCGGCCGCAAAGCCGGCATCTGGGTCGGCGAGGCGTTGCGGCCTGCCGACTATCGCGCCCAGCGGTGGGAGGAGGCGAAACGCGCTTCTCCCGACGGCTGTCCGATCAAAGGCAACGTGCGCGGCGGCAGGCGCTTCTATCTCGTGCCGTGGGCGCGCGGGTACGAGCGGGTGCGCATCACGCAAAGCCGCGGGGAGCGCTGGTTCTGCTCCGAGGACGAGGCGAAGGAAGCCGGCTTCCGTCCCGCCGAGCAATCCTGATCGAGTGCGGAAAAGGAAAGCCCGCGCTCCGGGGGAAGAGCGCGGGCTGCGATGCGTGACGCCGCTTAGGGGGGACAGGTGGGAGGGCGCCACGTTCGAGGTTTCATGAGATACCATTGGGCGCCATTTTGCAAGGAATTCCGCAGGCGTTTCCTGCAAGAGTTAAGAAACGGCTTACAATGGCGTAATGTTTTTGCGTCGAGGTCTTCGCTTTTCTTGCGCTGCGGTAAGTTCGGTAAAATAGGCCAATTTTATTGGTCGAAAGTACTACCTCCGTTATTGATCGCGGTCGATTGGTCGCACGACGAGGTCGACCTTGCCGCTGCTGCGCAGCACGCCGACGGTTACGGATTTACCTATCCGTTCACCATCCAGCATTCTGAACAGGTCATCGACGCCCGTGACGGGGATGTCATCGAGGCTGACGATCAGATCGCCATTCAGCAATCCGGCCTGCCCGGCGGGGCCGTCCGCCTGCACCTCGCGGATGCGCACCGCGCTCTGCTGCTTCAAGCCGACGCGGTAGGCGGCGCGTGCCGGCAGCGCGACCTGCTCTGCGGCGATGCCCATGCGCGCGCGGCGCACGCGGCCGTGCGCGAGGATCTGCGTCAGCACATGCAGCGCGGTGTTGGAGGCGACGGAGAAGCAAATGCCCTGCGCGCCCATGATCATCGCCGTGTTGATGCCGATCACCTGCCCCGCCGAGTTGGCGAGCGGGCCGCCGGAGTTGCCGGGGTTGAGGGCGGCATCCGTCTGAATGACATCGCCGATGAGGCGGCCGTTCTGCGCCCGCAGCGAGCGGCCGACGGCGCTCACGATGCCGGCCGTTACCGTCGACTGAAAGCCGAGCGGATTTCCGATGGCGATCGCGATCTGCCCCTGACGCACGTTCTTGGAATTGGCGAGCTGCGCCACCGGCAGGGTTTCGCTCGTCTCGCCGCGGAGCACCGCCAGATCCGTGTCGGCGTCGCGGCCGAGGGCGCGGGCTCCAAAGCGACGGCCGTCGGAGAGCGACACGGCGACCTCGCGGGCGCCGTCGATGACGTGGTTGTTGGTCAGGATGAGCCCGTCGGGCGAGACGAGAACGCCCGAGCCGGTACCGTCCGCTCGCCGGCCATTGCGCACGCCCGCCACCTCCACGTGCACGACGGCCGGAGCCACGGCGTCGACGGCATCGACGACCGATCGCGAATACGAATCGAGGCGCTCGCTGTCGTCGATGGCAGCGCCGGGCGTGGGCATTGCAGCCGGTTCAGGCGCGGCGGCACCCAAAAAACCAATGATGTTCCGCATCTTGTTGTCTCCCCTCGGCGCCGGCACGCGAGTGGCCGGACGCCGTATCGCCACCTGATATGGTGACGGCGGGGGACGCGTTTGAAGGGGCGCTAGCGCCAGCCGATCTCGAACGGGGAAAGGCGCAGTACGCCGGGCTGCTCCGGACGCTGGCTGTAGCCCACAGCCGCGAGGACGCCGGCCAGCACCGTCTTGGCGTCCGTGCGCAGCGGAACCTGCGTGTCCTCGACGGCCAAGGCGCCGTCGATCCACAGCCGCACCGAGCCGTTCGCCTTGCGCGGCTCGTTCAGCGTCACTTCCTGCTCGATCTTCACCCAGCGGTTGGTCGGCAGCGGTACGGTATTGCCCGACATGCGGCGTATGTCGCCGCCTTCGAGGGTAGCGCCGACGAGCGGCGTTCCGTTCGCGCCCCACTGCGGCGACACGGAGAACGCCTTGCCCTGCTGCGGTACTTGCGCGCCCTGCCGGCCAAAGATTCCGGGCAGCTTTCCGCCGCGTCCGAAGACGAATTTGTCGGGCAGCCAAACGCTGTAGCTGAGGCAGGCGGCGGTCGCGCTTTCCAATCCGGATGGCGCCCAGTCGAAGGCGATGCCGTTGCGCGCGGTGGCTTCGGGATCGGCGCCCGCCGGCAGCGGGCGCAGCTTCACCTCCAGCGCCTCGGGCGCAGGCCCGCCGGGCGCGGCGACGACCGAGGCATTGTCGATAACGCCCATCTCGCGCAGGCCAGCGCGCGCCTGCAGCTCGATCGCCGTCAGCGGTTTGCCTTCGCTCGTCTGCAGTGAGAAGCGCGAAGCGCCCGGATAGCGGGCGCTGCAGGGCTCTGCGGCATCCTTGTGCCACGCGGCATTGGCGATGTAGGCGATGATGAGCACGCCAAGCAGGGCGCCGCCGAGGTTGATCAGGAGCTGAAGGTGTTTCGGTTGCATCGGGCTCAGGGGCGCTCCGCGCTGCGCCATCCGCCTCGGATGGTCGCTGGCGCAACTCGTACCTTGCTACACCGATCTCGTTAAAAACCCTGGCGCCGGGCGTGGCCCTTCTGCACCCTGGAGCCGCGTTCGTCCGCTTACGTGATTTCCGACGCGGCTGGCGTCTTTTGCCGGCGCCGCTCATGGGCTAGTAACGGTGCAAGGTAGCGATTTGTCGGTGCGCGTCTTCGCCAACGAGGGGAGAGGTTCATGACGATGACGAGGCTGGCGCTGGCAGCCATGGCTTTAGCTGCGGTCGCGGCTGTCTCCGCGCCGCAAGCGCGCGCCGCGAGCGTGCTGCCGCTCGGCAAGGCTATCGAGAGCGGCCGTTCGGCCTCGTCGGTGGTCAAGGTGGCGAAGCGGCGGCACCGCTCAGTTCCTACGCGCGAGACGGCGCCGGAGACATCGGCCGTTCCCGCTGGACAGGCCAGCAACGGCGAGGTGCTGTTCGGCGTGCAGGATGTCGGCTTCCTCGTCGACCGCGACGTCATTCGCGTCGGCGCCGAGATCGGCAAGTTCGACCGCATCCGCCTGCGCGTGCTGCGCAACGAGATTTTCGTGACCGATATGAAAGCGGTGTTCGACGACGGCTCGACCGAAACACTGCTGACGGACGCGAAGATTGCCGCCAACCGCAAGACGGATTGGATCCCGCTGAAGCACAACGGCTTCATCAAGGAGATCCAGCTCGTCTACCGCTCGAAACCGGATTTCAAAGGCGAGGCGCGCGTCGAGGTGTTCGGCGAGTACCAGAAAGGCTGGCTCGGCGCCGACGGCGAAGGCCGCAAGTATAACGACGGCTGGGTGCTGCTCGGCACGGATACCGCGGGCAGCGTCGGCTTCGACCGTGTGAAAATACCCGTCGGCGAGAACGAAGGCGGGTTCAAGCAGCTTCGCGTGTCGGTCAAGGATCGCGACATCACGATGACCAACCTGGCGGTCGTCTACGCCGACGGCGGCAAGGACGACATCGAGACCAACCGCGTCAAGGTCGAAGCCGACAAGGCGTTCGGGCCGGTCGATCTGAAAAAGGCGGCGACCATAAAGGAGATCGAGGCCACGTGGCGCTCGCGCGCGCTGGCGACTTCCAAGCGCGACCGCGCGTATGCGACGGTTCAGGTCTGGGCAAAGCAGTGAAGGACGGCCGTCCCGCAGGCACATGATGCGAAAAAGGCCGGCGCATTGCCGGCCTTTTTTATGTCCGTTGCCGTTGCCGTGCCGGCGATAAATTACCCGAAGGCGCCGAAGTGATGCGAGATGCCGGTGCCGATCTCGCGGATGACCTCGTATGCCTCCTCCATCGGCGCCAGGATCTCCGTCTCCACTCGGCCATAGTCGTCGATGCCGTGCGGGCGGTACGTCGCCTTCTCGTTGTACTGCGTCCCGTCGCCGCCGGACTCCATCCGGCGCGGGAACGCCTGTCGCATCTCCGCCACCACGGCCGGGACGTCGAGCATCAGAGCAAGCTCGAAGAGCTGGCGGTGCGAGATTTCGCGTGTCGAGAAGCGCGGCATCTGCGCGGCTAGAATGAACACGCGCATGATCAGCGCCAGGCGGATGGCCTGCAGCAGGTCGAGCTCCAGGCGCGTGTCGTCGGGGATCTTGCCTCCCTCGATGCCGATCTCTTCCAGCATGGCATGCAGCTCGACGGCGTCGAGGCGCAGATGGTGGACGAGGCCGTTGATCTCGCCGTTGCGGTCATCGTCGAGCAGCAGCGATGCCAGGGCGCGGAACGCGGGATCCAGGCCGCCCTCGCGTCCCCACGACGCGCGCCACGCCCAGAACCCCGGATCGAACACGATCGCGTTGGCCCCCATGGCGTTGAGGCTGGAAAGCTGCTTGCCGCGGGCGATCATCTCCAGCAGCGGCCGCAGGCGCTGGGAGGAGCGGGCGAGCTCGACGAAGCGCTCGCGTTCCGAGCCGACGGCGGCGCCCAGCCCGGCGACGACATTCGCGACATAGCCGAACTGCTGCAGGATGGCGTTGTTGGGAATGGCGCGCATGCGCGACACGGCGCTGCGGTCGACGACGCCCGTCGCATCCATCTGCCGCTTGACCGGTCGCGATCCGGTCTTGAACAGGATGTTGGCGCCAAATGCGCCCAGAACCGCGCGGTATCCCGGATGCGCGAACAGGTGCTCCTGATACGCGCGCAGCCGCCCCAGGAAATCGAACCGCAGGTCCGCGTCCTCGTAGAACGGGTCCTCGCCATCGGCCGGCACCTCGCCGTCCATGATGACCGTCGCCAGCGCCCGCGTCGTGAGGCGCCGGTTGGCGAAGAACAGGTAGCCGTCGCCGCCCTGGAAGCTGGTCTCGTGCTTGATCGGGACGCCGTAGCGCGCAAACCGCCGGCGCGCCTCGTCGGAGAAGAGGTAGTGCAGGCGCGTATGCATCTCGCCGGGATGGGCGCCGCGTCCCATGGATTCGCCGTGCGTCGAGAAGATGAGCGTCTCGAGGCCCTTCACCTCCGAGCCGTTGATCGCCTCGGCGATGCCGTGGTGCAGACGCTCGATGGCGAGCGTGGCGGCGATCTGGCCGACGAAGCGGCCGGCATCCGAGAAGCCCGTCTGCAGCGCGATGCGGCCACGCCGGCGCACGTACTCGATGTAGGCGTTCTGCTCCAGCAGGCGCTCGACGACGCGGGCGCCGGTTTCCAAGCCGAGCGGCGTTTCGAATAGCGGCGAGACGTCGGTGATGTCGTCGACGCCGAACAGGGTGGCGAAGAAGATGGCGATCAGCACCGTTGCCGGCGACTCCGTCTCGGCGATCAGGAAGCGGACGGGTGTCTCGCGGTCGACATGCTTCTTGATCTGCGCGATGAGCGCGAATTGCCGGATGGCGGTCGCCGTCTCGAGATCGAGCGATTCGAAGTTCACCGTCTCCTTGCGCGCCGTCTCGATCATGCTGACGATGCGCGCCAGCGCCTGGCTCTCCGAGAGATCGCGCGTCCAGGGCTCGTGCACGAAGGCGCGGAAGGCGTTGTTGAGCTGCACGGCGTTGATGCGCACGTGGATGTGCGCCGTGCCGAGCCCCGTCGCTTCCATGAGGCCGGCGATGACCGTGACGCCGCGCTTGCCCTTGCCGTCCGGCAACGCGTCGATGAGCGAGCGCAGCAAGCTGACGATCGGCTCGATCGTCGTGATGTTGTAGCCGTCCTGGCGCGTGATGACGTTAGCGGCCTCGGCGAGCGGCGCATCCTCGGTCATCACCTTGTCGAGCGCTTCGACCTGCTCTTCGACCGCCGCGATGGTGAGATCGAGCTTGCCCGTGATCTGGCGCGACAGGCGCTGCGCCTCGCCGTCCGCTGGCAGATCGCCCTTCAGCGCGATGAAGCGCTCGCGGATGTCGGCCAGCGACGCGCGCTTTTCCTTCAGCCGCAATATGAAAGACTTGCGCCAGTCGATATCCGTGCGCCCGTCGAGGTCGTAGCCGACCCAGCAGGCGAAGGTCGCCAGACGAGGGCGCAGCTCGTAGGCCTTGGCGCCGAAGCGGTGCTGGGCGGCCGAGAAGAAGCTGTCGAGCAGCTCGACGTAGGCGTTGCGCAGGTTCTGGATCGCGTTCTGCGCGCGGCGATGCTCGTAGGCGAGGTCGATGTCGTCGTCGGGGCAGTGCGGCACGCCGATGCGCGTGTTCGGATCGACGTTGTCGGCGACGGCGATCTCGACGATGCGCTTGGACAGCGCGTCGGAGAGGCCGAAGGTCGGGTGCGCGGTGAGAACGATGCCGGTGCGGGCCCGCTCCCAGCGGGCCTTGAAGGTCTCGAAGTCGGCGGCGGCCGCCGCGCCTTCGACGTAGTCGGCGAATTCCTTATAGGTCGTGCCGCGATCGACGAAGCCGACGCGCTCGCGCAGATGCAGCGCGCGCTGGACGCCGGCGCGGTCCATGAGACGGCCGGCGAGCGCCCGCAGCTCCGCAAAGTTGATCTCGCCCGCCTCGAGGCGCCGCGACAGATCGAAGGCCAGGTTGACGATCGGGTTGAGCCCCGGCGTATCGGGGATCCTGGTGCGTAGCGCGCGTAGCTCGTCACGCAACCGGAACTCGTCGAGCTGCCCCGTGGCGATGGGCTGCACGTCCTTCTGCATTCACTTTCTCCACGCTTCGCAAGCTGCCGCCCGGCCGCGGTGGCACGCCGATCCGTGAAGAGCCAGGGGCGCCGAGGGGTGCGGGCCCGCCTCAAACGAGGCGGGCCACAGGCTATTTACGCCACTTTCTTCAACGAGTTGAGAACGCCCGCAACGGTAGAGCCCATCTCGGACGGCGTTGGGGCGATGGTAACGCCGCAGCCCTTGAGGATCTCGACCTTCTCCGGGGCGGATTCGCCGAACGCGGAGATGATCGCGCCCGCGTGGCCCATCTTGCGGCCCTTGGGTGCCGACAGGCCGGCGATGTAGGCGATGACCGGCTTCTTCATGTGGTCGCGCGCGTATTGGCCGGCTTCGGCCTCCTGCGGACCACCGATCTCGCCGATCAGCAGCACGGCATCGGTCTCCGGGTCGTTCTCGAAGTGCTCGAGAATGTCGCGGAACGAGGAGCCGTTGATCGGATCGCCGCCGATGCCGACGGAGGTCGAGACGCCGATGCCGAGCGTCTTGAGCTGCGAGGCGGCCTCGTAGCCGAGCGTGCCCGACCGGCCGACGATGCCGACGCGCCCCGGAAGGTAGATGTGCCCCGGCATGATGCCCAGCATCGCCTTGCCCGGCGAGATGGTGCCGGCGCAGTTCGGCCCGGTGAGAATCATTCGATTCTCTTTCCGGTAGCGGCGCATGTACCGCTTCACGCGGATCATGTCCTGGGCCGGGATGCCGTCGGTGATGCAGACGCAGTACTGAATGCCCGCGTCTGCCGCTTCCATGATCGCATCGGCCGCAAACGGCGGCGGCACGAAGACGATGGCGGCTTCCGCGTTCGTCTCCTGCACGGCGCCCTTCATGGTGTTGAACACCGGCCGGCCGAGGTGCGTGGTGCCGCCCTTGCCGGGGGTCACGCCGCCGACGACGTTGGTGCCGTAATCGATCATCTCCTGGGCATGGAAGGTGCCGATACGGCCCGTGAAGCCCTGGATGAGGACCGGGGTATTCTCGTTGATGAAAATAGCCATGTGAGCGATCTCCCTACCCTTAACCGGCGCTCTTCGCGGCGGCGACGGCCTTCTGGGCCGCTTCTGCCAGCGTGTCCGCCGAGATGACGGTCAAACCGCTCTCGTCGATGATGCGGCGCCCTTCTTCGACGTTCGTGCCGGCGAGGCGGACCACGACCGGCATCTTGATGTTGAGGTCGTTGACGGCGTCGACGACACCCTTCGCCACCCAGTCGCAGCGATTGATACCGGCGAAGACGTTGAGCAGCAGCGCCTTGACGTTCTTGTCCTTGAGCACGGCCTTGAACGACTTGGCGACGCGCTCCGGGGAGGCACCGCCGCCGATGTCGAGGAAGTTGGCTGGCTCGCCGCCGGCCAGCTTGATCATGTCGAGGGTGGCCATGGCGAGGCCGGCGCCGTTGACGACGCAGCCGATGTCGCCATCGAGGCCGACGTAGGCGAGGCCGCGGTCGGAGGCGTAGGTCTCGCGCGGGTCTTCCTGGCTCTTATCGCGCAGCTCGGCGATATGCGGGCGGCGGAACAGGGCGTTGTCGTCGAAGCTCATCTTGGCGTCGAGCGCAACGAGGTTCTTGTCCTTGGTGATCACCAGCGGGTTGATCTCGACCATGCTGGCGTCCAGATCGCGAAACGCGCGATAGCAGGCCATGATGGTGGGAACCAGCTTGTTGATGATCTCCGGATCGACGCCGAGGCCGTAAGCGACCTCGCGAGCCTGGAACTGCTGCATGCCGACCGCGGGATCGACCTGCACGCGAATGATCGTGTCAGGCTGCTTGGCGGAGATCTCCTCGATCTCCATGCCGCCTGCCGCCGAGGCGACGACCATGATGCGCTCGGAAGCGCGGTCCATCACCAGGGCGAAGTAGATCTCCTTGGCGATGTCGGTCGCTTCCTCGATGTAGAGGCGCGACACCAGCTTGCCCGCGGGGCCGGTCTGGTTCGTTACCAGCTTCTTGCCCAGCATGGCTTCGGCGGCCTGCTCGATCTCGTGATCGGTCGAGCACACCTTGATGCCGCCGGCCTTGCCGCGGGCGCCGGAGTGGATCTGCGCCTTGACCACCCACTTCTTGCCGCCGATCTCGGTGGCGCGATAGGTGGCCTGCTCCGGGCTATAGGCGAGGCCGCCGCGGGCGATCGGCACGCCGAACTTGGAGAGCAGCTCCTTAGCCTGATACTCGTGGATATCCATTTATCCGTGCTCCTGAATGAGGGCTGCTTATTCGGCGGCTGCCTTGGCGCGGGCTTCCTCGCCCTTCTTGATGGCGGCAGCGGTGGCGATGAGGTTGTTCGCCATCTTCTCCGAAGCGGCGTCGATCATCTTGCCGTCGAGCGAAGCGGCGCCCTTGCCCTGGGCCTCGGCCTCCTTGAGGGCCGCGAGGATGCGCTCGGCGCGCTCAACCTCTTTCGCCGTCGGCGAGAACACGGCGTTGGCGAGCTCGATCTGCGAGGGGTGGATGGCCCACTTGCCCTCGATGCCGAGCGCGGCGGCGCGGCGGGCGCCGGCCGTGTAGCCGTCGGGATCGGAGAAGTCGCCGAACGGGCCATCGATGGGACGCAGGCCGAAGGCGCGGCAGGCAACCGTCATGCGCGACAGCGCGAAGTGCCACTGGTCACCCGGATAGTCGGGGTTGAGGCCGCCGATGACGACGGTGCGCGCCTTGTTGAAGGCCGCGTAGTCGGCAACGCCGAAGTGCATGGCTTCCAGGCGGCTGTTGGCCGACGCGATCGACTCGACGTTGGCCATGCCGAGCGGCGTCTCGATCAGCGCTTCCATGCCGATCTTGTGGGGGAGGCCCTTCGCCACTTCGATCTGGCTGACGAAGCTTTCGATGGCATAGACGTCGGCAGCCGTTCCGACCTTGGGAATGAGAATGGTGTCGAGCTTGGCGCCGGCCTGCTCGACGATGTCGACGACGTCGCGGCAGCAGTAGTGCGTGTCGAGACCGTTGATGCGTACCGATACCGTCTTGCCGGCGCCGCGCCAGTCGAGATCGTTCAGCGCCTGGATGATGTTTTTGCGCGCCTGCTCCTTGTCGGGCGGCGCCACGGCGTCCTCGCAGTCGAGGAACACGTAGTCGGCGGCGCTGGCGATGGCCTTCTCGATCATCGTCGGGTTGGAGCCGGGCACCGCGAGCTCCGAGCGCTGCAGGCGGGACTTGCGGAGGGGGTAAAGCGTGTAGCTCATCTTGGGGCGTTCCTCTGAACGGCTTTTGCTTGGGACGGTTTGGGCTCGACGCTCGATGCACCGGGCCGCAGTGGCAGTGCCGACAGCGAAGCGGCGCCCTTTTAGAGGCGCCGCTTCCCGTCAAATCAGCTCGCGAGCTTCAGCTCCGGACGGCTCGTCGCGGAGGCCTTGGTCGTCTCGCGGAAGTACTCCGCCGCGGCGCCCGAGCCGGAGCCGGGGACGACGTTCACGCCGCAGTCGCGCAGCGCCATCTCGGCGGCGAACAGGGCACCGCCGACCATGACCTCATCGAGCGCACCGAGGTGGCCGATGCGGAACACCTTGCCGGCAACCTTGTTGAGGCCGACGCCGAACGAGGTGTTGTAGCGATAGTAGGCGGTCTTCACGACCTGGGCGCTGTCGGTGCCTTCGGGAACCAGGATGGCGCTGACGGTGTCGGAGTACCACTTCGGCTCCTTGGCGCACACCTTGAGGCCCCAGGCGTTGACGGCGCGGCGGACACCCTCGGCAAGACGGTGGTGACGAGCGAACACGTTGTCGAGGCCTTCGGCGAACAGCAGGTCGAGCGCCGCGCGCAGGCCGCGCAGGTGCGGCGTCGCCGGCGTGTACGGGAAGTAGCCGAGGTCGTTGTTCTTGATCATGTCCTCGAAGGAGAAGAAGCAGCGCGGCATCTTGCCGGTCTTATTGGCTTCCAGCGCCTTGTTGCTCACGGCGAGGATGCCGAGGCCGGTCGGCAGCATGAAGCCCTTCTGCGAGCCGGAGACGCAACAGTCCACGCCCCACTCTTCCATGCGCATGTCGATCGAGCCGACCGAGGACACACCGTCGACGAACAGCAGCGCCGGGTGCTTGGCATCGTTCAGCGCCTTGCGAACGCCGGCGACGTCGCTCGCCACGCCGGTGGCGGTTTCGTTCTGCGTGACGAAGACGGCCTTGATCTCGTGGTTCTTATCGGCGGCGAGGATCTCGGCGTACTTCTCGACCGGCACGCCCGTGCCCCACTCCTCGTCGAGCACCTGCACGTTGAGGCCGAGGCGCTGCGCCATGTCGACCCACAGCAGCGAGAACTGGCCGAAGCGGCTCATCAGAACCTTATCGCCGGTGTTCAGCGTGTTGGTGATCGCCGACTCCCAGGCGCCAGTGCCCGACGCCGGATAGATGAAGACGCGACCGTTGGTGAGCTTGAAGGCCTTCTTCAGGTCCTCGAACAGTGGCAGCGTGAACTTCGGGAATTCCGGCGCGCGCATGTCTTCCTGGCGGATGTCCATTGCCCGGCGCACGGCTTCGGGAACATTCGTCGGACCGGGAATGAATAGGTGTGGCGTAACGAGCATGCGTTTTTCCTCCGAATTCCGTGTGAGTTGGTAGGGCGTGATTGGATTTGCGCTTATGCGCGGGACCTGCTCCCGCGCCCGAGGGCAGGTCCGTTTTCAGTTGCTTGCGGCCAGGCCGGGAGCATCTATTTACTCTGTTGTCTTCACAACACCCCATCGGGCAGACGTGGTGCACGATCGGGTAGCGGCCGGGCTATGCGTGTGGGTAGTCGCTCCTACCCATCGCACTGGGCGCGATTGCCAGCCGAATTGTGCTGATGCTCGCGCCGTGTCCCGCGCCGTCAACCCGCGGAAACATTAGCCGCCTTTAGCGCTGAAGCAACGTGCAAAAGCGCGCGCGGCCATTGTGCGGCGCGTCAATTCGTTCGTCCACGGATCAGCGCTGATCGAGCGTCGTCTGCATGTAGAGCGCGACCGCCATCGCGCGGTTGGAGACGCCGAGCTTATCGTAGAGGTTCTTGAGGTGATACTTCACCGTGTTGCGCGAGATGCCGATGCGCGATGCGATCTGCAAATTCGTCCAGCCGTTGGCGAGCGCCGTCAGCAGTTCGCGCTCGCGTGACGTCAGCTCGGCGAACGGATCCGTCGTCAACGCCTGCAGGTCGATGAACGGCAGCGACATGCGCCCGCGCGCGACCGCGGCGATGCTCTCGACGAGCACGGCCGGCTCGTCGCTCTTGGAGATGAAGCCCCACGCGCCGAGACGGATCGCCTGCCGCAACACTTCCTTGCCGGGCTCGCCGGTGTAGACGACGATGCGCGTCTCGATGTGCCGGCGCTTCAGCGCCGCGAGGATGTCGCCGCCCGACATGTCGGGGAACGACCACCCGATGATGCCGATGTCGGTCGGTCGCTGCTCGACGACGGTGATGAAGTCGCCGCCGGTGGGAACCGTGCCGAGCACCTCGAAACGATCGTCGCGGGAGATGAAATCGCGCAGCCCCGAGCGCACGACGGGGCTCTTGTCGGCGATCACGACGCGTGGGCGCTGGCCACCCTGGGCTGCTGGAAGCAACGATTCCGTCATAGCGCCATTGGTAGCAGCGAACCTGAAGGATTCAATCAAGAGGCGGATTGGCAAAAAGCCGGATGGACGCAGAGAGCCTTGCGCCTACACCTTGCCGCAACTCTTCGCCGGCGCGTGGCTGGCGTCCGCGCAGTCGCGGTGCTCGACCTCGACCGTCGCGTGCACGACGCCGAACGCCTGCCGCAGACGCGCCTTGATGGCAGCGGCAACTCGTTCCGGCGGCACGCTATCGCAGGTGAGGGCGTGCAGCGTCATCATGCGCCGATCCTCGCTCAATGACCAAGCGTGGACGTGATGGATCCCCTGCACGTCGGGCACGGTCTCCTCGAGATCCTTCTGGACCTCGCGAACGTCGAGATCGCTAGGCGCCCCCTCGAGCAGAATGTGCCCGGCGTCTTTGGTGATGAGCCACGCGCTGCGCAGGATGAGCAGCGTGATGACGATGGAGAGGATCGGGTCGATGGGCGTCCACCCGGTCTGCATGATGATGAGCGCCGCCACGATGGCCGCGACCGAGCCGAGAAGGTCGCTCATGACGTGCAGCAGCGCCGCCCGCACATTGAGGTTGGGACCGCCGCCGTGCTGCAGGATGAGCAGCGTCACGACGTTCACGGCCAGGCCGACGATGGCGATGATCAGCATGGTGCCGCCAAGGACTTCCACCGGCTGGAAAATGCGCTGGATGGCCTCGTAGCAGATCATCGCCGAAATGAAGAACAGCGCCAGGCCGTTGGCGAAGGCCGCCAGCACCTCGAAGCGATTGAAGCCGTAGGTGCGCTTCCAATCGGCCGGGCGGCGCGCGATGCGCACGGCGAGCCAGGCGAGAAACAGCGCCGCCGCGTCCGTGAGCATGTGCCCGGCGTCGGCCAGCAGCGCCAGCGAGCCGGAGACGATGCCGCCGACCGCCTCCGCAACCAGCGTCACCGTGGTCAGCGATGCCGCGAGCAGCAGCCGGCGCTCGTTGTCGGACTGGCCGGCGCCACCGCTCGCGGCGTGACTATGGCCAGCGTGCGAGCCGTGCCCGTGCCCGTGTCCATGTCCCATGCATTTCTCCTGGCCTACCGCTATAGCATCGGGCCGCTAGGCAATTTGCGCAACGCGGCCGGCGCCCCGCTCTGACCGCGGCGAGCCATGCCGCAGGCGAGCGGGCAACGCCCCCGCACGAAACATTTTTTCCTAGCAGGAATGGGCACGTAGCGCATTCGCCGATTTGCAGATATTGGCTTGCCGATTGTCGCCGGTCCGCGCCCTTAGATGCTCTTGCGCGCGCTGTTTGAACCGACAATATCGGCGCGGGAATTTTTGGCCGGGCCTCCGGCCGACCGACACCGAACGGCCTTGCCGCCGAAGACCTGCCTGGGAGGGAGAGACACTGTGACCGTGAAGTCCGATATCGAGATCGCGCGCGCCGCGACCATGAAGCCGATCACCGAGGTGGCGGCCAGGATCGGCATTCCTGCCGACGCGCTCGTTCCCTACGGCCACACCAAGGCGAAGGTCACCTTCCAGCACATCAACAGCCTCAAGGATGCGAAGGACGGCAAGCTGATCCTCGTGACGGCGATCAGTCCGACGCCGGCCGGCGAGGGCAAGACCACGACGACGGTGGGCCTCGGCGACGGCCTGAACCGTATCGGCAAAAAGGCCGTCATGTGCCTGCGCGAGCCTTCGCTCGGCCCGTCCTTCGGCATGAAGGGCGGCGCTGCTGGCGGCGGCTATGCCCAGGTCGTGCCGATGGAGGACATCAACCTCCACTTTACCGGCGACTTCCACGCCATCACCTCGGCGCACAATCTTCTGTCGGCGCTGATCGACAATCACATCTACTGGGGCAACAGCCTCGGTTTCGATACGCGCCGCATCGCCTGGCGGCGCGTGCTCGACATGAACGATCGCGCGCTGCGCCAGATCACCAATTCGCTCGGCGGCATCGCCAACGGCTTCCCGCGCACGGACGGCTTCGACATCACCGTCGCCTCCGAGGTCATGGCCATTCTATGCCTCTCGCTCGACCTCAAGGATCTCGAGCGCCGGCTCGGCAACATCATCGTCGGCTACACGCGCGACAAGACGCCCATACGCGCCCGCGAGCTGAAGGCGGACGGCGCCATGACAGTGCTGCTCAAGGACGCGCTGATGCCGAACCTCGTGCAGACGCTGGAAAATAACCCGGCGTTCGTGCACGGCGGCCCGTTCGCCAACATCGCGCACGGCTGCAATTCGGTGCTGGCGACGAAGACGGCGCTGAAGCTCGCCGACTACGTGGTCACCGAGGCAGGCTTCGGTGCCGACCTCGGCGCCGAGAAGTTCTTCGACATCAAGTGCCGTAAGGCCGGTCTGGCGCCGGCCGCCGCGGTCGTGGTGGCCACGGTGCGCGCGCTGAAGATGCACGGCGGCGTGTCGAAGGAAAATCTCAAGAACGAGAGCGTCCTCGCCGTGAACAAGGGCTGCGAGAATCTCAAGCGGCACCTGGAGAACATGTCGAAGTTCGGCGTGCCGGTCGCGGTCGCCATCAATAAGTTCATCACCGATACCGATGCCGAGCTGGAGGAGGTGCGGAAGGCTGCCGAGAGCCTCGGCGCCAAGGCGTTCGTGTGCACCCACTGGGCCGACGGCGGCGCGGGCACCGAGCAGCTCGCACGCCACATCGTCGAGCTGACGGATACGACGCCGTCCAACTTCAAGCCGCTCTACGGCGACAGCCTGTCGCTGCGCGACAAGGTGCGTACTATCGCCACCGAGATCTACCGCGCATCCGACATCGCCTGCGATGCCTCCGTCGAAACGGCATTCAAGGATCTGGAAGCCGGCGGCTTCGGCAATCTTCCGGTGTGCATGGCGAAGACGCAGTACTCGTTCTCGACCGACCCCAACCTGCGCGGCGCACCGACCGGGCACGTGGTGCCGATCCGCGAGCTGCGGCTGTCGGCGGGTGCCGAGTTCGTGGTGGTCATAACCGGCGAGATCATGACCATGCCGGGCCTGCCGCGCGTCCCATCCGCCGAAGCGATCCGCCTCAACGCGGACGGCCAGATCGAAGGTTTGTTCTGATCGAGGAAACCGCGCAGCGTTCCGTCCCGTTTGCCTTCTATCGAAGCAAATGCCCGCAACTCAGGCAGTGATCCGTGTACGATTTACTGCCACTTTTCGCTGTTTGCAGGCATGATGAAGCTCGGTTTGGCAATCGGGGCGGAAGTTGCAGCAAGAACAGACGTTGGTCAAAGTCGCGACGGCGCTGCGCAAAGCGTTCGATGAAATGAACGGCACCGGCGACGGTGTACGCGCTCCCTATTCGGCCATATCCGAGTGGCTCGGCGCGCAAAAGATCGACGACCTCAAGCAGAAGCTGATTGAAGCGGAGACGATGTTCCGCCGCACCGGCATCACCTTTGCCGTCTACGGCAAGGAGGAGGCGGCCGAGCGCCTGATCCCCTTCGACATCATCCCCAGAATCATCGCCGCCGGCGAATGGCGCCGCCTGCGCGCGGGCATCGAGCAGCGCGTGCGCGCGCTCAACGCCTTCATGTACGACATCTACCACCGCCAGGAGATCATCAAGGCGGGCAAGATTCCGGAGGAGCTCATCGTCTCCAACTCGGCGTTCGTCCCCGAGATGATGGGAGTCGAGCCGCCGCTCGGCATCTACAGCCACATCATCGGCATCGACATCGTCCGCACCGGCGAGAACGACTTCTTCGTGCTCGAGGATAATACGCGCACGCCCTCGGGCGTCTCCTACATGCTCGAGAACCGGGAAACGATGATGCACATGTTCCCCGATCTCTTCGCGCGCAATCGCGTCGCGCCGGTCGAGGACTATCCGGAAAACCTGCTGAAGACGCTGGCCAGCGTCGCGCCGCGCAGTCTCGATCGCGAGCCGACGATCGTGCTGCTGACGCCGGGACAGTACAACAGCGCCTACTTCGAGCACTCGTTTCTTGCCGACCAGATGGGCGTCGAGCTGGTCGAGGGCCATGATCTCATCGTCATGGACGGCTATCTGCAGATGAAAACGACGGAGGGACCGCGGCAGGTCGACGTCGTCTACCGCCGCATCGACGACGATTTTCTCGATCCGCTGGTCTTCCGGCCCGACTCGGTGCTGGGCGTGCCGGGGCTGTTCGATCTCTATCGCGCCGGCCGCGTCTCCATCGTCAATGCGCCCGGCGGCGGCATCGCCGACGACAAGGCGATCTACAGCTACATCCCCGAGATCATAAAGTTCTACACCGGCCGCGCGCCCATCCTGCAGAACGTGCCGACCTACAATTGCCGCCGCCCGGACGACCTCGGGTACGTCCTCGACAATCTGGCGGAGCTGGTGGTGAAGGAAGTGCACGGCTCGGGCGGCTACGGGATGCTCGTCGGGCCGACGGCGTCGAAAGCCGAGATCGAAGCCTTCCGCCGCAAGCTGGAGGCGAATGCCGACAATTACATCGCCCAGCCGACCCTGGCGCTGTCGACCTGCCCCACGCTCGTCGAAGCGGGCGTCGCTCCGCGCCACCTGGATCTCCGTCCCTTCGTCCTGTTCGGCGACGAGGTGCGCCTCACCGCCGGCGGGCTGACGCGTGTCGCCCTGCAGGCGGGCTCGCTGGTCGTCAACTCGAGCCAGGGCGGCGGCACGAAGGACACCTGGGTGCTTCAGGACTGAAGATGGGGTTTCAGGTTTCAGGGATCAGGTTTCACGGATGCCGCGTTTCGAAGGCGTCCGAGCAGCCCGTTGAGCATTCGGCCTATCTCGGCACAAAGCTCCAGCGCGGCCCGCACTTGATCTTTACTGAGCAGTTCGACCTTCACCAGGAGGAGAAGAATTGTTTCCGTCTCCGCGAGCGATCCTCGCGCAATGGAGATGAAATTGGCGTAGTCCTTCCGGGTGCCTCGCGAATGTCCCTCGGCGACATTGGCTGGCACCGAGGCGACAGCGCGCAGAAGCTGGCTCGTCAGCCGATACTCCTCAGCTTTCGGCAGAAGCCTTGCCAGGCGATACGCTTCTGCGGCGAGGCGCATCGCCTTCTGCCACACCAACAAATCCCGGTACGACTGAATACTCAAAGCCAGCCCCTGAAACCTGGCCCCTGGGCCCTGGAACCAGATATCTAGCATGCTAGGACGGACGGCCAACGATCTTTATTGGCTGGCGCGCTACGTGGAGCGCGCCGAGAACATGGCCCGCCTGACCGAGGTGGGATATCGCATCGTGCTGCTGCCGCGCGACGGCGAGGGAACGCACGAGGAGTGGCGCTCCACGCTCGCCAGCGCGGGATGTGCGCAGGGCTATTTCTCGAAGTTCGAATCCCTCAACACGCGCGACGTCATAAATTACCTGCTGTTCGACTTCTCCAACCCATCGAGCGTGAAATCGTGCCTCGCAGCGGCGCGCCGCAACGGCCGGGCGCAGCGGACCTCGATGACGCGCGATATGTGGGAAAGCCTCAACTCGGCGTGGATCGAGTTCTCCAACATCAACCCGGCGAGCATCTCCGCCGGCGAGCTGCCGCGCATCCTCGACTGGGTGCGCTCACGCTCGGCGCTCTATCGCGGCGCGCTGCTCAATACGATCCTGCGCAACGACACCTTCTTCTTCAGCCAGCTCGGGACGTTCCTCGAGCGCGCCGACAACACCGCCCGCATCCTCGACGTGAAGTACTACGTGCTGCTGCCGCAGGTCGAGATGGTCGGCGGCGGCGTCGATAACGTGCAGTGGGGCGCCATCCTGCGCTCGGTTTCGGCCCACCGCAGCTATCGCTGGGTCTACAAGGAGAACTACAAGCCCTGGCGCATCGCCGAGTATCTGATCCTGAACAAGGCGATGCCACGCTCCTTGCGCTCGTCCTACGACGAGATCCACGCGGCTCTCAACGACGTGGCCAATCTCTATGGCGCGCGCGCCGCGTGCCACGACACCGCGGATGCCACGCGCGCGCTGCTGGCGAACGGCAAGATCGACGATATCTTCCAATCCGGGTTGCACGAATTCATCGAGGACTTCATCATCCGCAACAACCGGCTGGGCAGCGAGGTTGCTGGTGCCTATCACTTCAACGTCTGAATTGGATTAGGCTAGTGCTCGTCTCCATCGGTCATGTCACGCGCTACGCCTACTCGACGCCGGCGCTGTACAGCATCCAGACGCTGCGCCTGACGCCGCCCAGCTTCGAAGGCCAGCGCGTGGTGAGCTGGCGCGTCGAGATGCCGAAGATCGAGCATGCGCTGCGCTATCGCGATGCCTTCGGCAACGTCTGCCACCTCGTCTCCCTGCAGCGGCCGCACTCGGAGATCGCCATCATCGCGCGCGGCACGGTCGAGACGCACGACAAGGCCGGGTTCGTTCGCGGCCTCGCCGAGGTCGCGCCGACGCGCATTTTCCATCGCCAGACCGCGATGACGGCCCCGGATGCCGGCATCGCCGATCTCGTCGCCGGGCTGCAATCGCCCGATGGCATCGACCGGCTGCACGAGCTGATGCAGGTTATCGGCGAGCGGATCGAATACGTGGTGGGGGCGACCAACGCGCACACCAGCGCGGCCGAAGCCTTGAGCGAGGGGCGCGGGGTCTGCCAGGACCACGCCCACGTCTTCATATCAGGCGCCCGCCTCCTCGGCATCCCGGCCCGCTACGTGAGCGGCTACTTCGTCACCGGCACCGAGCCGTCCGAGGCCCAGCATGCCTGGGCCGAGGTCTTTATCGATGGGCTGGGCTGGCTCGGCTTCGATCCGGCCAACCAGCTTTGCCCGACCGATCGCTATGTGCGGCTGGCGTGCGGGCTCGACGCCGCCTCGGCGGCGCCGATAACCGGCAACCGTCGCGGCGGGACAGACGAGGTTCTTGACGTCTTCGTGGAAGTCCAGCAGCAAAGCAGTGCCCAGCAATAGGCCCGTCACGGGCGCGATCCAGGGCGGCCTGCTAGTACGGGGACGGACCGATGACCTACTGCGTGGCACTGCGGCTCAACCGTGGCCTGGTCTTTGCGGCCGACACGCGCACGAATGCCGGCGTCGATAACATCGCCCAGTTCCGCAAGGTGCATACTTGGGTGCTGCCGGGCGAGCGCGTGTTCGTGCTCCTGACGGCCGGCAACCTGTCGCTCACGCAGTCGGTGGTGAGCTTGCTGAACGAGCAGGTCGCCGAGGCAGCCGAAGGCGATGATGCGGAGACACCCAATCTCTACAACGTCCCTTCGATGTACCGCGCCGCACGCCATGTCGGTGACGCCGTACGTGCCATCCGCGCCATCGACGGCGCGGCGCTCGAAGCGACAAAGACCGGCTTCTCGGGCTCGTTCATCCTCGGCGGGCAGATCGGCAAGGAGCCGCCGCGTCTTTTCCAGATCTATTCGGAGGGCAACTTCATCGAGGCGACGGAAGAAACGCCCTTCTTCCAGATCGGCGAGCACAAATACGGCAAGCCGATCCTCGATCGCGTCGCGCAACCGACGATGCGCCTCGGCGAGGGGGCAAAGCTCGTTCTGCTCAGCTTCGATTCGACGTTGCGCTCGAACCTGTCGGTCGGCATGCCGATCGACATAGTCCTCTATGAGCGCGACAGCCTCGACCTGCGGCGTCAGAAGCGCATCGGTCAGGACGACGAATACTTCAAGAAGCTCTCCGCTGCGTGGTCGGATGCGCTGCGCTCCGCTTTCACGACCATCGAGGAGTTCAACGTCTGAGGGCGGCGCGGAGCGCTAGGAAGCGCGCGCTTGCGGGCGCGCCAGGCGTACGACGACTCTGACACCGGGCCGGTATGCCTGATGTTGCGGGGCATGCTTCGCGGGCGGGATCGCTGCGCCTCGCGGCGGCGCGGCGGCGAGCATGGCGGAAAGGTGTGCGGCGCTTACATGGGCGTCGGCGAGCGCCCGCCAGTTGGCGAGGATGATCTCCAGTGGCGTGATGAGACGCGGCACGAGAATGGCGGCGGCGAAGCCGCTCGCGGAATGACAGGCCCCCGCCATCGTCAGGTAGACGCCGAGGCCGAGCGTCGCCGATTGGAGCGCGGGCCGCAGCGCGCGCAATATCGCGCCACGCAGCATGGTCCGGCTGCGAGCCGCCTGCAGCGCCTCGCGCCCGGTTGCCGTCGGTATCGCTCCGGCCTCAGCCGGCGCAGCCAGGAGGCAGACGGCGATCGACATGCATCCGAGGATCGCCAGCGCGCAATAGAGCGGATGCAGAAGGAGCAGGGCGCCGAGGTAGAGCGGCAGCCATGGGGTGTCGCACAGGGCAACCGGTGCCGATCCGCGCAGCACGGCGCCGACCGCGTCCAGCTCACGGAAGGGCCGCGACTGCAGTCGTCGCACAGAGATGGCGGTCAGCCGGCGCATGGCGCGCTCACCGCCGGCGACGACGGTCCGCTGACGCGCGAAGTCGATGGCCGCGCCGAGCGCATACAACACCAGCATCGCGGTCGTCGCGAGCGCCAGCCCGGGGATGCCCGCCGTCGGCATCACCCAGTCGAACAGCACCAGCATGTATGCCGAGCCCGTGAGTGCGAGCACGTTGATCGCTGCCGTGGAGAGCGCGGCGCAGGCGATGACGCGCCGTCCGCCCAGGAGTGCGATAGACTGTGCGAGGTATCGCCATTCGGTACGGAGCAAGTTTCGCGTGCTCGGCATCGGCTCCCAGGGCACCTGTGACGCGCCGGGAGCAGCGCATGGGGCGGCGTTCCAAGATGTATGCAACTTATAGTTGCAATGTCCATTTCGTACCGTCAAGGGTGCAGGTGCGCCATGCGGACATTGCTCCACGATCCAGCCCGGGAGCTTTGAGGCGTTGGCAACTCTCGGCTGTGTAAGCGGAAAAGCCATGCATGCTATTGGTGGCCGGCCGGCGTGGCATAGAAGGGCGCGTATGGCGGTCGACGGTCAGGCAGCGCAGGGCAGCCAGCACCGCACGGGGACGGCGAGGGAATGAACCAACCGCAATCACTTGCAGCGTACTTCACGGCCTGGGCGGGGGACCGGCCGGCGCGCCGCGCCGTGGCGGCAACCGTGGAGGCCCTGACCGCCGGCGCCACCGAGTTGGCGGAGCTGCTGGCGCAGGGTGCACTCGCTGGCCCGCTCGGACGCGCGACCGGGCGGAAAGGCGACGCGGACGAGCAGAAGGAAATCGATCTCCTCGCCAACAACCGCATCGTCGAACTGCTGCGCTCCGCGCCCGTCGCCGCCGTCGCCTCGGAGGAAATGGACGCGCCGCTCCTGCTCGACGAGAAGGCGCCGCTGCTGGTGGCCGTGGATCCGCTCGACGGCTCGTCCAACATCGACGCCAACGCCTCGATCGGCACCATCTTCACGGTTCTCCCCGCTCTGGAGCACAACGAGGATCCGTCCGCGTTTCTGCAGCGCGGCGTCAACCAGCTCGCGGGCGGGTTCTTCGTCTATGGGCCGCAGACCGTGCTGGTCGTCACCGTCGGCGCCGGGACCCAGGTGTTCACGCTCGACCGCCGTTCGAGCACGTTCCTGCTCACCCATCCGAAGGTCGAGATCCCGCAGCGAACCAGCGAGTACGCCATCAACGATTCCAACTCGCGGCACTGGGACGATCCGGTGCGCACCTACATCGATGACTGCCGCCGCGGAAAGGACGGCCCGCGCGGCCGCGACTTCAACATGCGCTGGACCGGCTCGCCGGTCGCGGACATTTACCGCATCATCTCGCGCGGTGGCATCTACCTCTATCCGGGTGACAAGCGGCGCGGGCTCCGCGACGGCCGCCTGCGTCTCATCTACGAGGCCAATCCGATCGCCTGGATCATCGAGCAGGCCGGCGGCGCGGCCTCGACGGGGAGCGAGCGGCTGCTCGAGGTCAAGCCGACCGGGCTGCATCAGCGCGTTCCGCTCATTGCCGGGTCGCGTTTTGAGGTGGAACATGCCGTACGTTTGCACGACGGGCGGCAGGTGCGCGGCGAGCGTTCGCCGCTGTTCAGCCGCCGCGGCTTGCTGAGGTACTAAATTAATCAATAATTATAAGGCATTCTCACTGCCGCCATGTCAGCCAAGCACCCCATCATATCCGTCACCGGATCCTCAGGCGCCGGCACCACGTCGGTGCGGCAGACCTTCGAGAACATCTTCCGGCGCGAGCACATAACCGCCGCGTTCATCGAAGGCGACGCCTTCCACCGCTACGGGCGTGTGGAGATGGAGCAGGCCATCGCCGAGGCGCGCGCGCGTGGCAACAACAACTTCAGTCATTTCGGCGAGGAGGCGAACCTGCTCGACGAGCTGGAGGAGGTGTTCCGCACCTACGGCGAGAGCGGCCGAGGGCGCACGCGCCACTACATCCACGACGACCACGAGGCCGACCTGCACAGTGCCGCCGTCGGCACCTTCACGCCGTGGGAGGATCTGCCGCGCGGCACCGACCTGCTGTTCTACGAGGGCCTGCACGGCGCCGTGGTGACGCCCTCGGTCGACATCGGCCGGCACGCGGACCTGAAGATCGGTGTCGTGCCGGTGATCAACCTGGAATGGATACAGAAGCTCATCCGCGACAAGTCGTTGCGCGGCTACTCGCACGACGAGGCCGTCGATGCGATCCTCACCCGCATGCCCGACTACGTGAACTACATCTGCCCGCAGTTCACCGAGACCGACATCAACTTCCAGCGCGTACCGACGGTCGATACGTCGAACCCCTTCATCGCCCGCTGGATCCCGACGCCCGACGAGTCGATGGTCATCATCCGCTTTCGCGATCCGCGCGGGATCGACTTCCAATATCTGCTGTCGATGATCCCGCAGAGCTTCATGTCGCGCGCGAACTCGATCGTCATTCCGGGCAGCAAGCTCGATCTCGCCATGCAGCTCATCCTCACGCCGCACATTCTGGCGCTCGTGGAGCGCAAGCGGCGGTCCTCCTAGCAGCGGCGCTTTTGCACAGGCGGCAATCGCACTAAGGCGGCTGCCGACGTTGTTCGAAAGGCCGGCACGCGCTAGCTAGACGGCACGCAGCGGCCCTTGCGGCCTTGAGAGGTTGTGGCCATGAGCCGATCGATCACCATCGCGCCATCCATCCTGGCGGCTGACTTCAGCCGCCTGCAGGACGAGGTGGCGAGCGTCGAGGCCGCCGGCGCCGACTGGATACATCTCGACGTGATGGATGGGCACTTCGTCCCCAACATCACTTTCGGGCCACCGGTGGTGAAGGCGTTGCGTCCGCATTCCAAAAAGGTCTTCGACGTGCATCTGATGATCGCACCGACCGACCCCTACCTCGAAGCGTTCGCCGAGGCCGGTTCCGACATCATCACCGTGCACCCCGAGGCCGGGCCGCATCTCGACCGGACGCTGCAGACGATCCGCGCCCTGGGCAAAAAGGCCGGCGTGGCGCTCAACCCCTCAACGCCCGAGAGCTGCATCGAATACGTCCTCGATCGCCTCGACCTCATTCTGCTTATGACGGTCAATCCTGGCTTCGGCGGCCAGAGCTTCATTCCCGCAGTCGTCGAGAAGATCCGCCGGGTAAAGGCAATGGTCGGAACGCGGCCGATCGACATCGAGGTGGACGGCGGCGTAACGCCGGAAACGGCGCCGCTCGTTGCCGCCGCAGGTGCCAACGTTCTCGTCGCCGGCTCGGCGGTCTTCAAGGGCGGTACGCGCGATGCCTACGCCGCCAACATCGCCGCCATCCGCGAGTCGGCAGCGAAAGTGCGCGGCTGATGGCGCGTGGATCGCAGCCACGGCGTACGAAGCGAGTGTGTCTTCTACACCCGGCCGCGAGAGCAAGCTTCAGAGTTTCCAGCCGGAGTGGATGGCCGCGACGCCGCCCGTCAGGTTGCGGTAGCTGACCCGTTCGAACCGCGCCTCGCGCAGCATGCCGGCGAATTGCTCCTGCTTGGGGAACTTGCGGATGCTTTCGACAAGGTATCGATACGACGCGGCATCGCCCGCGACGAGGTTCCCGAGGCGCGGGATGACCTCGAAGGAATGAAAATCGTAGAGGCGGTCGAGGACCGGCACCTGCACCGTCGAGAACTCGAGGCACAGGAAGCGGCCGCCGATCTTGAGCACTCGGAACGCCTCCGCCAACGCCTTGTCGATGTGGGTCACGTTGCGAATGCCGAAGGCGATGGTGTAGGCGTCGAATGATGCGTCGGGGAACGGCAGCGCCTCGGCATTGCCTTCGACGATAGCGATGCGCTCGGCCAAGCCGGCATCGTCGACGCGGCGGCGGGCGACCGCGAGCATCTCCGGGCTTATGTCGCAGAGAACGGCGGTGGCGCCGGGGCCGGCGGCGCCTACGTAGCGCATCGACACGTCACCCGTTCCGCCGGCGACGTCGAGCAGCCGGAAAGGCGTATCGCGGCGCGGCGGATTGAGCTGGGCGATGAGGTCTCGCTTCCAGAGCCGGTGCAGGCCACCCGACATCAGATCGTTCATCAGGTCGTAGCGCTCGGCCACGGAGGCGAACACGCCGTTGACGAGGCCCTGCCGCTCCGTCTCGTCGACGCGGCGGTAGCCGAAGCTGGTGCTGGTGTCGGGCCCGGTATCCTGGGGGGCTGGATCGCTCATGCCCCGAGAATAGCTAAGCAAGGTGGCGAGCGCTATGCTGGCGATCCCACCCTCGCCAGCGACACAAATGCCTGACAATGCCTGAGCTTCCCGAAGTCGAGATCGTACGCCGCGGCCTGGCGCCGGCGCTGGAGGGGCACAAGTTCGATGCCGTCGAGCAGCGCCGGCCCGATCTGCGTTTCCCACTGCCGCACGATTTTCCCGGCCATCTCCGAGGCCGCAAGGTCGAGCGGCTCGAGCGGCGCGGCAAATACCTCCTCGCCCATCTTTCCGACGGACAGGTGCTGCTGATGCATCTCGGCATGACCGGGTGCTTCACGGTCCATCCGGCGCAACGGCGGCGGAGGTCGGCCGTGCCGCCCCGCGTCAACGGCGGGCACAATTCACCCGCGGAGGGAACACGCGGCGATCACGACCATCTTGTGTTTCACATGCACGGCGGCGGAAGCATCACCTACAACGATCCGCGCCGTTTCGGCTTCATGCTGCTGATCCCCGAGGGCGAGCTCGCGACGCACCCGTTTCTGCACCACCTCGGCGTCGAGCCTCTCGGGGAGGAGCTGACCGCCGCGTATCTTGCCGCCCACGCGCGCGGCAAGCGCGTCGCATTGAAGCCGTTCCTCGCCGACCAGCGCATCGTGGCCGGCCTGGGAAACATCTACGCGTGCGAGGCGCTCTACCGCGCGCGGCTGTCCCCGAAGCGCGGCTCCGCGACGATCGCGAGCAAGACCGGCAAGCCGAACGAGCGTGCGCAAGCTTTGGTCGATGCCATCCGCGCCGTGCTGCAAGATGCCATCAAATCCGGCGGCTCGTCGCTGCGCGACTATCGGCAGGCGAACGGCGAGCTAGGCTCGTTCCAGCATGCGTTCTGCGTCTACGGCCGGGAGGGCAAGCCGTGCCCGCGCAAGGGATGCGGCGGCACCGTGCGCCGGATCGTCCAGTCCGGGCGCTCGACGTTCTATTGTCCGAAGTGCCAGCGTTAAGCGCTCGGCTGCGGCTTGCGGCTGCATTGATAGGTCGCCAGCGAGGCGAGCGATATGACGAGGATGGTGAGCCCGCCGGCGATGAAGATCTCGTTGGCTGCCCAATCGTCCTTGAGCGTCGAGAGCTTGCCGGAGGCGAACAGGTAGATCAGCGCGACGATGATCGCCGCCACCTGCAGCTGCGTCATGCGCACGAGCTTGCGCAGTCCCTCGCCGTTGGCAGTGGCGCCCCCCGTGCCGATGAAATGGCCGGCGCACAGCATGGTGAGGAACGCGAACAGCAGCATCCCGGCGCCGTACTGCCACCAGTGGCGCCACGAGAGCCCGCCGATGGAGTAGAGCGCGAACATGGCGACGCCGCCCCACGCGTAGGTGAGGGCGGTGAGCACGGAGTTGTCCCACGCCCAAGCGGCGCTCGCCGCCGCCGCTGCCTTCGATCGCCACAGCGGGACGTTGACGCGCAACAGGACGAACAGCACCTGGGCTGCGAATAAGGCTGCCGCGAGCGCCAGCGTCAGCTCCGATCGGCGCGCGACGCCGAGCACGCCGACGAGCACGCTCAACACGAGCGCAAGCAGCACCGCAGGCAGCATTGGTGTCAGGCGCATGCGCATCCCCGGGCGGTTGTTGTCATTACGTCGCGGCGTCCTGTTGCGTGCCGCGCGCCGACGGCCCCCACAGCGCGTTGGCGCTGATGAGAGCCAGCGCCGCGGCACCGAAGAAGAAGACGGCATTGGCGGCCCAATCGGGCTCGTGTGGATTACGCGGCATTTTTGCGTCCACGATCATGCCTACCATGGCGATCAGCATACCGGCGAACTGCGCGATGGTCAGATACCGCGCGATGCTGAGCAGCGTCGCGTCCCGGCGGCCGGCGGCGGCATCCTTGGCCATCATTGATGCGAAGATGAGGCACAGCGCCGCGACGCCGATGCCGGCGAGCACATACTGCCACCACTCGTGCCAGCTCAGGAAAAGCTGATAGGTCGCCAGCATGGTCAAGCCTGCCCACGCCCAAACGAGGGCCATCGAAGCCGCCGTCGTGCTGGCCATGGCCGCCTCGCTGCCGTTGCTGATCCGCGCGCGTTGGCGCAGGGCGAGGACGGCCAGGATGACGAAGCACGCGCAGACGATGGCGCTGATCACCATGTGCAGGGGCTGGCCGGCCGTTGCGGCGTAGCTGGTGGCTGCCGTCCCCGCCACCAGGGCGGCAATCCAAAGCCCGACCGAATTCATTCTGCCCCCGTCTGCAAGACATCCACCTTGTTTCAACAACAGAGCCTGGGGATGGCCGATCTGGCAAGCCCGAGAGACGCTTAACGGGCCTGAAGCGCCGTTGACCCTACACTTTGTCGCGTCTATAGGATCGCCACTTGACGCCGCTCGGAGCTTCGTGTTTCGGGCGGCTGACGCATTTGGACAAGGCTGCACCTGCGGTGGCGCCTGCGTTCGGGCGACAGCAGGTGATAGAGAGGAACGACGTTATGGCAAATACCAAGTCTGCAAAGAAGGCGGCGCGCCAGGCAGTCCGCCGCACCGAGGTGAACAAGTCGCGCACCACGCGCGCGCGCACGGCTGTGCGCTCGGTCGAGGAAGCGATCGCATCGGGCAACAAGGAAGACGCAACGAAGGCGCTGCGCTCGGCGGCTCCAGTCCTCGCGCGCACGGCGCAGAAGGGCGTGATGCACAAGAAGACCGCGAGCCGCAAAGTCTCGCGCCTCAGCGCCCGCGTGAAGGCGATGTCGAACTGAGAGCGCTAGCGCTCCCTGGGGTACTCCCAAAGAGGGTGCGGTAAGAACGCAACAGAGCGACCGCACCATCCACCGTCACTGCACGCGTCTCAAACAGAGCTAAGTGACGGATTCCGCGATGCTCGAAGCACGCGGCACGGGCTCTCGGCCCGACCTTCGCCCGAAGGCACACGCGGGCGGCCAAGCGGAAAATGACGTTTCGGCGACGTACCAGAGGACAAGTTTCTCTGGTCGTCGGCGTGCGTCGCCAGGCCTTGGAAATCATGAACTTGCTCAGCCGTGTATCCACAGTTGTTGCTGTAAATTCACAGGATATCCACTGCTTGACTGTCGTTCCGCGCACCTCTGCAACCGATGCTTCATACACCGGTTACGCTTGCTTAAGGCAGAGTTAAGAGCTACGGTTCTGAAGGTCGAGGCGCTCGGGTTTATCCAGCATTCCAGCGCCATTCGCCGCCAGGTTTTGTACAGTATCGCGTCCCTGGTTTCAGCGTAGCTTATGGTCGGTTTCGCGTATCTTCCGAGTGCTCGCTCGGGAGGTTTGAGGGATTGTTTTCCCTACCGCTCGCCAGGTGTGTGAGCAGGCCGTCGCGCAGTGCAGAATGCGGCGCGGTCTGTGAGTTGGAGGACGAAAGTGCAGTCGTTGGATGTCGTCCACATCGAGGACGTGCCTGTGGAAGAGGTCTGGGCGCGTCTGGCCGGTGATACGGGTGCAGTTCTGGTCGACGTGCGGACGCGGGCCGAGTGGACGTTCGTGGGGCTTCCCGATCTGAATGCGATCGGCAAGCGGGTAATGACGGTAGAGTGGCAGACGTGTCCTGATAGCCAGGTCGATACCGGCTTCAAGGATCGCATGTCCCAGGCGCTCGATGCGGCGGGCGCCACGAAAGACAGCGAGTTATTCTTCATTTGCCGATCCGGCGCGCGCAGTCGCATGGCAGCGGAAGCCATGGCGAACGCCGGCTATCGACGATGCAGGAATGTGGCGGACGGTTTCGAGGGGCCTCTCGACGCCGATCGCCATCGAGGGCAGGTCGCCGGTTGGAAGGCGGCCGGACTAGCCTGGGTGCAAGGTTAGCGCACCCGTTTCGGAAGACCTTGATCGAGATCGATTGCGCACCCGCGGCGGCGGAGGGCGTCGGTGGATCTTTGTCTGGGAGACTTGAGGAGCAAGTCGAACAAGTTCGATAAAGTGCGGGGGTTTCACACATGCAGACGATTGAAAAAGCGGATCATTCCGTTGCTGGCGGCTTTGCGGGCGCAGCTCAGGGCGGAGTAGACGAGCGTACGGCCGGCGCCGTTACCAACGGCGCAACCAAGCCCGTCTTGACGACAGGCAATACCGACGAGCCACGCGGACAGAAGGTGCGGGCCATGCTGCGCGCGCGGCTCGGCGACGACATCTTCACCAGCTGGTTCAATGCACTCGAGTACGAGAGCTTCGAGGGGGGAGTCGCCAGATTCTCGGTTCCCGTGAAGTTCTTGCGGACGTGGATCCAGTCGCACTACGCCGAGGATCTGCTCGCCTGCTGCCGCGCCGAGTTCAAAGGCGCTGAAAAGGTCGAGGTCGTCCTTCGCCAACCCGGCAACAGCGCCAACATGCGTGCCGAGATGGAGACGGCGGCTGCTGCCGAGCCCGTCAACGCGGCGCGCAGCAGCGCGGCGGGTGCGGAATCCGGCCAGCGCGGGCCGATGTTCGTCGCCCCGATGCCTGTGGGCCGCACGAGTGTCGGCGGCTTCGAAGGCTCGCCCCTCGATCCGCGCTACACGTTCGACAGCTTTGTCGTCGGCGCGTCCAATCGCATGGCGCATGCCGGGGCGACGCAGGTCGCCGAGACGGCGCTGAGCGAGGCTCCGGCCTTCAATCCGCTCTACATCCACTCGGCGGTCGGCCTCGGCAAGACGCACTTGCTGCATGCCATCGCCTGGGAGGTGAAGCGTCGCTCGCCCAACGCACAGGTCCTCTATCTGACGGCGGAGCGCTTTCGCTATCAGTTCGTCGAGGCGCTGCGCAGCCAGGACCCGCTGGCCTTCAAGGAGAAGTTCCGCGGCATCAACGTCCTACTCATCGACGACCTCGAGTTCATGCACGGCGAGCGGACGGAGCAGGAGTTCGACCACATCATCAACTCGCTGCTCGATGGCGGCCGGCAGGTGGTGGTGGCGTCGGCTCGCGCGCCGAACCACGTCGAGCGCCTCAACGAGCGCATGCGCTCGCGCCTCCAGCGCGGTCTCGTCACCGAGATCGGCACGCTGGACCACGAGCTTCGCCTCAAGGTCATCGAGAAGCGTCTCGCCGAGAAGCGTGCCAATGATCCCTCGTTCACGCTCGGGCGCGATATCCTGGCGCTGCTCGCCGACCGCCTGACGGAAAGCGGCCGCGAGCTCGAAGGCGCGATCACACGCCTCTACGCGACGTGGCAGTACATGCGCACGCCGATCACGCCGGACGTCGCCGAGACGGTTATTCGCGATCTGGTGCAGGGCCTCGAGCCACGCCGCATCAAGATCGAGGATATCCTGCGCATCATTTCGCGCCATTTCGGGGTGTCGAAAGGCGATCTGCTCTCGCAGCGCCGGCATCGCTCGGTCGTGTGGCCGCGCCAGGTCGGCATGTACCTCGCCAAGCAGTTGACGGCGCGCTCGCTGCCCGAGATCGGCCGCCGCTTCGGTAATCGCGATCACACGACGGTGTTGCACGCAATCCGCAAGATCGAAGGCGAATTGGCCGGCAATCCCCGTCTCAAGGAGGAACTGGAGGAACTTAAGCGCCTCCTCAGCCATTGACGGTCGCCGTTCACGGAAACGGCCCGCCGTGCCGAAGCTCGGCGCGGCGGGTCCTAGCGGGGAGGGGCGGCGTCTGATGGCGCCGCTCCTTTGCCGATGCCGCGATCTGATGGATCCGGGGCGGAATGGAGCCAAATCCGGTCCCGGCTCTTGAAAACGACAGCCCCCTCAGGGCATGTTGACCGGGGGCGAATCCTTAAATCGACGCCAGTCTCTATCCCGCCGAGCTTCCCCCTCTCGCATCTGGACCGCCGTGCCGCCTCCAAGGGGGCGGGGCGGTCCTGCAACTGAACTGGCCCCAAGAACGTGCCGAGGATCCTTCCATGCGGCTTGTGATCGAACGTGGTGAACTCTTGCGGGCGCTCGGCCATGTGACGAGCGTCGTCGAGCGGCGCACGACGATCCCCATTCTTTCCAACGTGCTGTTGCGCGCGCGCGAATCCACGCTGGAGTTCAAAGCGACCGATTTGGAGCGCGAGGTGATCGAGGGTGTTGCCGCCGATGTGCAGCAGCCCGGCGCCGTCACCGTACCTGCACACATCCTGCACGACATCGTCCGCAAGTTGCCGGACGGAAGCGAGGTCGACATCCGCAAGGAGGCCGACAAGGATCGGCTGACGCTCGCCGCCGGACAGGCACGCTTCGCGCTGCAGACGCTTCCGGCCGAAGACTTCCCCGACATCGGCGTCGGCGAGATGGGCCAGGAGTTCGAGCTGACGGCGCAGGACCTGAAGCGGCTGATCGACAAGACGCGCTTTGCCATCTCCACCGAGGAGACGCGCTACTATCTCAACGGCATCTATTTTCACACGGCCCAGGCGGACGGCAAGCCGACGCTGCGCGCCGTGGCAACGGACGGTCATCGCCTGGCGCAGGTCGAGCTGCCGCTGCCGAGCGGGGCGGAGGGCATGCCGGGCGTCATCATCCCGCGCAAGACCGTGCACGAGCTCAACCGGCTGATCGAGGATAGCTCGGCGGCCGTGAAGGTCGCCGTGAGCCCGGCGAAGGTTCGTTTCGAGATCGGCAGCGTGACGCTGACATCCAAGCTCATCGACGGCACCTTCCCCGACTACGGCCGCGTCATCCCCCAGGGCAACGATAAGGAGATGACCGTCTCCAACGCCGAGTTCATCGGCGCCGTGGATCGCGTCTCGACCATCGCGTCCGAGCGCGGCCGGGCCGTGAAGCTCAATATCAAGCCGGACAAGCTCGTGCTGTCGGTCAACAACCCGGAAGGCGGCAGCGCTACGGAGGAGATTGGCGTCGAATATGCGGCGCAGCCCCTTGAGATCGGTTTCAACGCCAAATATCTGCTGGATATTGCCGCTCAACTCGAAGGCGAGCGGGCGACTTTCAAGCTGGCCGATCCCGGCTCGCCAACAATGGTCAATGATCCCGGCGATGAGACGGCGCTCTACGTTCTGATGCCGATGCGCGTCTGAGCTGGCAGCGTCAAGCCGCAACAGCGCAGTACAACGCCTCGCAACACATGCTTTGGGTCGAACGGCTCACGCTGTCCAACTTCCGCAATTATGAGCACGTCGCGCTCGAGGGTGGGCCCGAGCCGCAGGTGCTGATCGGCGCCAACGGCGCGGGCAAGACGAACTTGCTCGAGGCCGTTTCGCTTCTGGCGCCGGGCCAGGGCATGCGGCGGGCCTCCTATCCCGATTTGGCGCGCGGCGCCGGTGACGGCAGCTGGGCCGTGGCGGCCCGCGCCCATACGCACGCGGGCCCGATCGATGTCGGCACCGGGCTGCTCAGCGACAACGCCGGCAACGAGCGTGCCGGACGCATCGTGCGCATCAACGGCGAGACCATGGGCGCCGGCGCGCTCGCCGACTATGTCGAGGTCGTCTGGGTGACGCCTGCGATGGACGGCCTGTTCACGGGGCCCGGGTCGGAGCGCCGCCGCTTTCTCGACAGGCTGATCCTCTGCTTCGACCCGCACTACCGCACCGGCGCCTCGCGCTTCGAGCGAGCCATGCAGCAGCGCAACAAGCTGCTGGCCGATGGCGTGCGCGACCCATCCCGCTTCGAGGGCCTGGAACTGCTCATGGCCGAGACGGGCGTTGCGATCGCGGCGCAGCG